>Ga0180009_10004646_pt1 | contig 15045 bp, 13 predicted proteins | sample OS_PC_MetaG_FD_123537 | JGI IMG/M metagenome (GOLD analysis project Ga0180009, IMG submission 123537) | Groundwater microbial communities from the Aspo Hard Rock Laboratory (HRL) deep subsurface site, Sweden - OS_PC_MetaG | ecosystem: Environmental > Aquatic > Deep subsurface > Groundwater...
CGCGTTCGTCACCCAGGACAAGGGCGCGGTCAAGCGCATCCAGCATGCGCTGCACCAGACGCCCTGGATGGTCCCGGCCATTGTTCTGGTCGGCTCGATCCTGGTCTTCGGGCTGCTTCTGGGTCAGAAGTTCTTTTCGCCCTTCGCGCTTACCCTGATCCTGCAGCAGGTCCAGATCGTCGGGATTCTCGGCGCCGCCCAGTCGCTGGTGATCCTGACCGCCGGCATCGACCTCTCCGTCGGCGCCATCATGGTGCTGTCCTCGGTCGTCATGGGCCTGTTTTCGTTCCGCTATGGCCTGCCGGTCGAGATCGCGGTGGCCGCCGGCATCGCCTGCGGCACCTTCTGCGGCTACATCAACGGTTTTCTCGTCGCGGTTATGAAGCTTCCGCCCTTCATCGTCACGCTCGGCATGTGGCAGATCGTGCTCGCCACCAATTTCCTCTATTCCGCCAACGAGACCATCCGCGCCCAGGACATCGCCGACCAGGCGCCTCTGCTGCAGTTCTTCGGCAACAAGATTGCGATCGGCGGCGCCGTGTTCACCTATGGCGCGATCTTCATGGTCCTGCTGGTGCTGTTCCTCGCCTACGTGCTCAAGCAGACCGCCTGGGGACGCCATGTCTACGCGGTCGGGGACGATCCCGAAGCCGCCGAACTGTCGGGCGTGCAGGTCAAGCGCACGCTGATCTCGGTCTACATGCTCTCGGGCCTGATCTGCGCCTTTGCCGGCTGGGCCCTGATCGGCCGCATCGGCTCGGTGTCGCCGGCGTCGGGACAGTTGGGCAACATCGAGTCCATCACCGCCGTGGTGATCGGCGGCATCTCGCTGTTTGGCGGCCGCGGATCGATCATGGGCATGCTCTTCGGCGCTCTGATCGTCGGCGTCTTCTCGCTGGGCCTGAGGCTGCTCGGCGCAGACGCGCAATGGACCTACCTGCTCATCGGCGTGCTCATCATTGCCGCCGTCACCGTCGACCAGTGGATCAGAAAGGTGTCAGTCTGATGGAACCCATTCTCAAGGGACGCAATCTCGTCAAACGCTATGGCCGCGTGGTCGCTCTCGACAATTGCGATTTCGACCTCCACCACGGTGAAATCCTGGCCGTCATCGGCGACAACGGCGCCGGCAAGTCGACCCTGATCAAGGCCGTCTCCGGAGCCGTTACCCCGGATGAGGGCAAGATCTGGCTCGAGGGCAAGGAGGTGAGGTTCCACTCGCCGCTGGATGGCCGCCACGCCGGCATCGAGACGGTTTACCAGACGCTTGCCATGTCGCCGGCGCTGTCGATCACCGACAACATGTTCATGGGCCGCGAGCTGCGCAAGCCCGGCTTCCGGGGGTCGGTGCTGCGCCAGCTCGACCACAAGGCGATGGACGCCTTCGCCCGCGACAAGCTGAACGAACTCGGGTTGATGACGATCCAGAACATCAACCAGGCGGTCGAGACCCTCTCGGGCGGCCAGCGCCAGGGCGTGGCTGTCGCCCGCGCCGCCGCCTTCGGCTCCAAGGTCATCATCCTCGACGAGCCGACAGCGGCGCTCGGCGTCAAGGAAAGCCGGCGCGTGCTTGAACTCATCCTCGATGTCCGCTCGCGCGGCATTCCGATCATCCTGATCTCGCACAACATGCCGCATGTCTTCGAGGTGGCTGACCGCATCCACATCCACCGGCTGGGCAAGCGGCTCTGCGTCATCAATCCCAAGGACTACACCATGTCGGATGCCGTCGCCTTCATGACCGGGGCCAAGGAGCCGCCGCAGGAAGCGGTCGCGGCCTGAAAAGATCATGAAACGTCAGGCAAATGCGATCCGCATAGCGGATCAGGCGATCGACAGGGCAGCGGAGAGCCGGCGCTTCGTCATTGCGCTGGCCGGCCCGCCCGGCGTTGGCAAGTCGGCTCTTTCACAGGCATTGGTGGACGAAATGGAAAGGCGAGGGCAGGGCGCTGCGATCGTGCCGATGGACGGCTTTCATTTTGACAATGCCGTCCTTGAAGCGCGCGGGACGCTGCCACGAAAGGGCGCTCCCTTTACCTTCGACATCGACGGTTATGCGGCACTGCTCAAACGCCTTCGCACAGAGGCCGATCGCGAGATTGCTGTCCCGGTGTTCGACCGCTCGCTTGACCTGTCGCGTGCGGGAGGCAGCGTCATAACCCGTGATCATCGATTCCTGATTGCGGAAGGCAACTACCTTCTGCTCGATGATCCGGACTGGTCGCCGATGGCAGACCTGTTCGACATGACAGTGATGCTCACTGCGGGACCGGACGAGTTGCGTCAGCGACTGACCGATCGTTGGCTCGAACACGGTCTCGATCCCGAACGGGCGCTCGCCCGCGCGTTGTCCAACGACATTCCCAATGCCGAACTGGTGGTCGGCAAGTCCCGCAGCGCGGATCTCGAACTCTCGACCGCGGCCTGATCGTCGCGGAAGCGATGGAGCGGGTCGGGAAGGGTTTTCTGCACTACCTTGACCGATATCCGCACTCGCTATTGCAACAAAAAGCCCCGGTGCTTTCACACCGGGGCTCAATTCAGTCAGTTCAATCGAAGACTATTCGATTTCGGCGTACTTGCCGTCCGACCAGCGGTAGAAGACGTAGCCCGGAAGCGAGACGTCGCCCTTGGCGTCGAACTTCAGGTCGCCGAGAACGGTGCTGAAGTTGCCCGAGTTGAGCGCACCGCGAACGGCGTCATAGTCGGTCGAACCGGCAGCGGTGACGGCCTGTGCATAGGCCTGGATGGCCGCATAGGTGTACATCACGTAGCCTTCGGTGGTCTTGCCTGCGTCCTGCAGCGCCTTGACGACGGCGGCAGCGCTTTCGCGCTTGGTCGGGTCAGGCGAGAAGGTCATCAGCGTGCCTTCGCCGGCATCGCCGGTGATGGCCCAGTACTCGTCGGTGACCAGAGCGTCGCCCGACACCAGAACGGTGGACATGCCCTGTTCCTTCATCTGGCGGGCCATCAGGCCGGCTTCGGTGTGGTAGCCGCCGACGTAGAGCACGTCGATGCCTTCCTGCTTCATCTTCGACACCAGAGCCGAGTAGTCCTTTTCACCAGCGGTGTAGGCTTCGTACATGGCAGCGGTTCCGCCGAGGGCTTCAAACGAACCCTTGGTGGCGTCGGCAAGGCCCTTGCCGTAGGCTGTCTTGTCGTGAACGAAAGCGATCTTCTTGCCGTCAAAGTTCGCCTTCAGGTAGGCAGCGGCGGTTTCGCCCTGCTGGTCGTCACGGCCGCAAACGCGGTAGCTGCCGCCATCGGCGCCGCCCGGACGCTCATCGGTAAAGGTCGGGTTGGTCGAGGCAGGCGAGATCTGGATGATGCCTTCATCCGCGTACACGGCAGATGCCGGGATCGAGGAGCCCGAGCAGAAGTGACCTGCCACGAACACCACGCCGCTGCCGGCAAACTGGTTGGCAACGGCAACGGCCTGCTTCGGATCGCAGGCATCGTCGCCGATTTCGAGCTTGAGCATTTCGCCGTTGACGCCGCCGGCGGCGTTGATGTCGGCGACAGCCTGCTCGGCGCCGGTCTTCATCTGTTCCCCGAAGGATGCGTATTGGCCTGTCATCGGACCTGCGGTTGCAATGACGATTTCAGCCGAGGCTGTGGACATAGCGAAGCCAAGTGCGGCTCCGGCCAAAAGAATCTTCTTCATGTTAACTCCCAGCAACGCCTGTTTGTTTCCTGGCACCGGCTCCGCAGGCGCTGACCGAGTTCGGCGCCGGTGTGGGGGGCTTTTGCCCCGTGTACAACCATCTAATCCGATCTTTTCAAAGAAATACAGACCTTTTTGGATGGTGGTTCGAGCTGTCTTGCTGTGCGGTTAATTGCTTTTCTGACGCCAGCCGAACGGCCCTGAACGGGTGAATGCGAAACTGTACTGTCTTGCAATCTGCTCGGCGCGGGTAAACCGCATGCCGAGGAAGGCAAAGACAAGAATGAAAGCGAAATCGATCAGGAAATAGTAGCCCGAAAGCAGCGTTCCGCTGAACAGTGCGAAATGGATGAACCGCACCGCAAGGCTCAGGAGTATCATGTACCCTGCGAGCTGAAGCGGGGTGCGCCAGGTCTGGGCCACCGCCCGGCCTGTCATCCAGGCGGTGCCGCCGCCCAGGATCATGGTGACAAAGATGAAATCCGCAATGGAGACTTCCCACAAGAGGCTGTTTTCCATGTCTTACCTCCGATTAATGAGCTCCGCCTTCAAGATAGGCGGCGCGAACTTCGTCGCGTTTGAGCAATTCGGCCCCGGTGCCGGACATGGTGATGTTGCCGTTGACCATCACGTAGCCCCGGTGCGCCAGCTTCAGCGCGTGAAACGCATTTTGCTCGACAAGGAACACGGTCAGCCCCTCGTTGGAGTTGAGTTCCTTGATGATCTCGAAGATCTGCTTGACGATCAGCGGCGCCAGCCCGAGCGACGGCTCATCGAGCAGCAGGAGCTTCGGCCGGCTCATCAGCGCGCGGGCGATCGCCAGCATCTGCTGCTCGCCGCCCGACAGCGTGCCGCCGCGCTGGCCTGCCCGCTCCTTGAGCCGTGGAAACAGACCGAACACGCGCTTGAGATCATCGTCGAAATGCTTGTCGTCGACCAGTTGCGCGCCCATCTGGAGATTCTCCATGACGGTCATGCGGCCGAAGATGCGGCGGCCTTCCGGCGACTGGGCAATGCCCATCCGGATGATCTCGTGGGTCGGCGTCCGGGAGATGTCCTGCCCGTCGAAAATGATCTCGCCGGTGCGGGCCCGCGGACTGCCGCAGATGGTCATCATCAGGGTCGACTTGCCGGCGCCGTTGGCGCCGATCAGCGTGACGATCTCGCCTCTCTTCACGTCGACATCGACGCCGCGCAACGCGACGATCTTGCCGTAATAGGTTTCGACGCCGCGGATTGTCAGAAGGTTCTGGTCGTCACTCATGACTGGCCTCCCTCACTGTTGTCCGCCGGATCGTTCTTGCCGTGTATGACCGGCATGTCGAGGCTTTCCTCGACGGCTGCGACCTCGTCCTCGTCGACGCCGAGATAGGCCGAAATCACCTTCGGGTCATTTTTCACCTGCTCCGCCGTGCCATCCGAGATCTTCTGGCCGTAGTCGAGCACCACCACATGATCCGAGATCTCCATGACCACGCCCATGTCGTGCTCGATGAGGAGGATCGAGGTGCCGTGGTCCTTGCGGATGTACTGCAGCAGGTTGTTGAGCTCGGTGGATTCGCGCGGGTTCAATCCCGCCGCCGGCTCATCAAGGCACAGCAGATGCGGCTTTGTGCACATGGCGCGGGCGATCTCGAGCCGCCGCTGGTCGCCATAGGGCAGGTCGGCGGCCGGGTCGTCGGCCCGGTTGATCAGGCCGGTCTTCTCCAGCCAGTAGGCGGCGAAGTCGATCGCTTCGGCCCGCGCCTTGCGGTAGCCCGGCAGGTTGAAGATGCCGCCGATGGTCATCGACGAGGCGATCATCAGCGGATTGTGCTGTGCCACCAGCAGATTTTCCAGCGCCGTCATCCCGCCGAACAGGCGAATGTTCTGAAAGGTGCGGGCAACCTTGGCGCGCTTGGAGATCTCGAAATCCGGCATCCGCTCGAGCAGGAACACCCGGTCGTCGCCATCATCGTTGAACTGCCGTCCGGTGAGGGTCAGCGCCTCGATCTTGTCGGTCTGCAGGCCCGCGCCGTGCCGCATGACGATGCGGCCTTCGGTGGGCTTGTAGAAGCCGGTGACACAGTTGAACACGGTGGTCTTGCCGGCGCCGTTGGGGCCGATCAGCGCGGTAATGTCGCCACGTCCGACATTGAAGCTCAGGTCGTTGACGGCCACCAGACCGCCAAAGCGCATGGTCAGGTGCTCGACCGAGAGGACGACGTTCTCGTCCCAGGTCTGCGCGGGGGTCGTTTTCATTGCGGGTTCCATCAGTGGCCCTCACCTTGAGCGACCATGTCCGAGCTGATCTTCTTGCGTTCCTTGTAGACCGCGGAAGGGTTCCGGCTGGAAATGATGCCGCGTGGCTTCCACACCATGATCAGCACCATGGCCAGGCCGAAAATCAGCATGCGATATTGGGTGGGTTCGAAATCGGGACCGAAGATCTCCTTCAGGAACCCGAGGTTGCGCAGGATCTCGATGCCGCCGATCATCACCACCGAGGCGATGACCACGCCGATCTGCGAGCCGAGGCCGCCAAGCACCACGATTGCCAGGATGATGGCCGATTCGAGGAAGGTGAAGCTCTCGGGCGAGATGAAACCCTGCCGCGTGGCGAAGAACGAGCCTGCGAGGCCGCCGAACATCGCGCCGATGGAGAATGCCGTCAGCTTGGTGTTGGTGGTGTTGATCCCCAGCGAGCGGCAGGCGATCTCGTCTTCGCGCAGCGCTTCCCATGCCCGCCCGATCGGCAGCTTGCGCAGCCTGAGCGTGACGAAGTTGGTGATCAGCGCCAGGATCAGGATGATGTAGTAGAGATAGATGAAGCGATGGATCGAATCGTAATCGAGGCCGAAGAATTCCGCGAAACCGCCGGTCCGCGAGAAGTCGAGGCCAAAGAAGCTGGGCTTCGGAATGCCCGAAATCCCGTCCGGGCCGCCGGTGAACTCATACCAGTTGAGCAGCACCACGCGGATGATTTCCCCGAAGGCCAGTGTCACGATGGCGAGGTAGTCGCCGCGCAGCCGGAGCACCGGATAGCCAAGGATGATCCCCCACACGGCCGCAAGCAGACCGGCCAGCGGCAGCGCCGTCCAGAAGCCGATCTGAAAATATTGCGCCAGCAGCGCGAAGGAATAGGCGCCGACGGCGTAAAACGCCACATAGCCAAGGTCCAGCAAGCCGGCGAGACCGACCACGATGTTCAGGCCCCAGCCGAGCATGACATAGGTCATGATCAGGATCGCAAGGTCGATGAACTGACGGTCGCGGTCCGGATAGACGGCCATGACGATGAACGGCAGGGTGAGCGCGATGAGAAGCAGCACGGGTCCGAGCACACGGCCGATACCCGACATGACCCCCTCGGGAATCGAGATGCTCATTCCGCCGGTGATCGGCCTGGAAGTCTTGAACACGAAGAGGTTCAAGAGCAGGCGTCCGCCAAAGGCGATCGCTATAGCGATGAACCACAGTCCCCAACGGTAGGTAAGATCCAGACCGCCGGTGCCGATGTCGGTGCGCAGGGCGAAGAAGAAAAAGCCCAGAACGGCGACAAGGAGTGCGGCTACCGCTGCATCCTTGACGGAGTCGGCCATCAGGCCGGGTTTGGCAGCGGCGCTCATCAGACTTTCTCGACTTCAGGTTTGCCAAGCAATCCGGAGGGCATGAAGATCAGCACGATCACCAGGATCGAGAACGCGGCGACGTCCTTGTACTCGACCGAGAAATATCCGGACCAGAACACTTCGATCAGGCCGATCAGCAGACCGCCAAGCATGGCGCCGGGCAGTGAGCCGATGCCGCCGAGCACGGCTGCGGTGAACGCCTTCACCCCGGCAAGGAAGCCGATGTAGAAATCGATCACCCCGTAGAGCAGCAGGAACATGAAGCCGGCCACGGCGGCAAGTGCTGCGCCCATGACGAAGGTGAGCGAGATGGTGCGGTCGACATTGACGCCGAGCAGCGCGGCCATCTTCTGGTCCTGCTCGCAGGCGCGCTGCGACCGGCCCAGCGATGTCTTGGAGATCAGCAGCGAGAAGCCGATCATAAGCGCCAGCGTCGTGGCGATGATGATCATCTGCATGTAGGACAGCTGAACCGCGATGGTGCCGTTCTCGGTGACGCCCTCGATCAGCGTGACGCCGCCCTGGATCTGCGGCGGAAGCGGCTTGACGCGTGCGCCTTGCGTGATCTGGACGAAATTCTGCAGCACGATCGACATGCCGATCGCGGTGATCAGCGGCGCCAGCCGGAACGATCCGCGCAACGGCCTGTAGGCCAGCCGTTCCACCGTCCAGCCCCAGGCGGAGGTGAAGAGCATGGCCACCAGAAGCGTGATGAACAGGATCAGCGGCAGGGCGGAGATGCCGATGGCGACCAGTGCCAGGAACGTCGCGAGTGCGATGAACGAACCGACCATGAAGATGTCACCATGGGCAAAATTGATCATGCCGATGATGCCATAGACCATGGTGTAGCCGATGGCGATAAGCCCATAAATGGAACCCAGTGTGAGCCCATTGATAAGCTGTTGAAGAAAATACTCCATGAGGCAGCTGTCCTCTCGTCTTTTTATGGGGGGCGCTTTCATGCACCCTCTTTCCCCTTCCAGCCTCTATAGCGTGTTTTTAATCAGCGAGAACAGGAAAAGTTGGGGTGCCGGAGGTTTTCAGTTATTCAATCGATTTAAATGGAAATGCCTAGTGAAATCCCCGGCTTTCCGGTTCTCCACGTAGCAAAACAGGGGATGTCGCGCCTTTTTCCGCGGTCACGGGCCGAAATCCCGCGATGCGTCAGGGCTTGATCACATAGCCGCCGGGAGCATTTGCCCAGGGGAAGCGCTTGACCGGCAGGGATTGCCCTCTCTTGGCGGCAAACTCGTCCCAGGCCCTGGTTTCTCCCGGCCATTTGCTCGTGGCATACTCGTCGAGGATGAGAACGCCCCCGGGAACGAGCCGATCCCAGCAATGCTCGAGAATTGCAGAGGTCGGCTCATAGATATCGACGTCGATGTTGATCAGGCAGAAGCGGGCTTCGGAATTGGCCTTGAGCCATTCGGGCAGGCTTTCGACGATGTTTCCAATGATGATGCTGCCGCGATTGGCCGGTATCACCGAATCCTGGTTGTGAAGCTCGAGAAGCAGCTTGAATTCCTCGAGAAACGTGCTGGCGCTGAGCCCGCCGGTTCTCTTGTCCACCGACGTGTCTTCGTCCCCGTCCTGCGGCGCCAGTTCCGGAAAGCCACCGAACGTGTCGAAGCCGATGACCTTCTTGTGGGTCGCGGTTGGCGTCAGGGTCTCGATGAACTTGTGCCATGTGAAGTAGGAGCGACCGAAATAGACGCCGAAATCGATGTAGTGTCCGGGCAGGTCCATGGTCAGCTTGAACAATTCATAATGCGCCAGCTGCCGGATGAAGCTCCTTCGGCTCGCATAAACTGGCACAAGGTCCAGGTAGTGGCGCAAGTCGTGCGGGTACTTGTCCGTTATCGCCTTCAGTTTCTCGAAAAATGAATCTTCTCCGCTGGAAGGGTAGAAAAACATGTCTTCGGAAGAGTTCATCGTGGCTGGTTCCTTGCGTTCGAGTGCTGTCTCGAGTCGGGAGAGATCATGGAAGGCTGCGGCGAACCTGGAAACCGGGTTCAGTGCGCATCACAGACCATGGCCAAGGCAGTGAAATCCGCGCCCCGGGCTTTTCGGAGATCAGGTTCGGTTCATGACAACAATCGGCCCTCGAGCAGATGAATCGGAAACATCATGGTGTCGAGGATACCATAATATTCCGCCGCGGATTCGGCGCCGCCGATACCCATATCGAGACTGAGTTCATTGTCGTGAAACCCGACGAAGTGCGGGAGGTCGGAGCGGTATTTGTATTTCGGGTTGAATGCCGAAAGCGCATCCTTGCCGCGCCATGCAATGATCGCCTGCCGGTAGGCCTCTTTCTTGGCTTCAAAGGCCTTGCGGTCATGCAGGCTTTCGCAATTGCGCGCGCAAGCTCCGATGAAATTGTCTTCCCATGCGGAAATTTCGATACCCTGTTCCTGCTTGAAGGCTTCGATCACATGGCCGATCTGCGCCGTGATGCCGAGCTCGATGGGGAACGGAAAGTTCGAGGCTTCGATCTTCCCGTCGATTTCCTTCAGGAACGTCTTGATGATGATCTCCGCCGCTTTCTCGTCGCGCAGACCCATGGTGTTGGATGCCTTGCAGGCGCCGAAAACCGACATCGGGCGTTCGAAGTAGACAAACGAGTTCGCCACCATCAGCGTTCTGCAGATGTTGTCGTAATCCACGATCTGATGGCCGAAATACTGTCCCGAAAATGTGTTGCGGATGTCCTCGAGCAGGGTCCGCCGGACTGCACCGTGATAGACGCCAAAGGGGCATTTCGGCCGGTCGGAGGCATCTTCCCAGAAGAACAGCTTGCGGATCATGTCTTCTTTCTTGATCCCGATCAGATGGCTGCCATTGGGCATTTTCGTCACTTCCGGGGCATGTCGCGCTTCCGGCCAGACGAAGAAAAGCCTTCCCCATGTCAACGCATCGACATTGGGCACGATCTTCTTGGTGACGCGGATCACTTCACACAGTTCAGGATCCAGATAGTCGTCATCCCCGATATAGCTGATCCATTCGCCGGATGTTTCCGGAACGATCCGCTCCCAGTTCGCCCGCATCGACAGCACCTGGTCCTGCGGCGGCAGCAGCTTGAGCCGCGGGTCGGCGCAGCCGGCGGCAAACTCCGCCAGCGGCGCGCCGTCATCGGAATTGTCGGCCAGCACCACCTCGAAGTCCTGCCGTTCCGAGGAGAGCATGTGTCGCACGGCCGACATGGCATAGGCCTGCCGGTTGCGGGTTGGAATGCAGATCGAGAGCACGGTCATGCCGCAAATGCCTGTCTTGCCGAAACCAGATGCTTGACCGGCATCACGAAGGCCTGCGCAAAGCGGTAGAATTCAGCCGGGGTCGTCACCTTCTCGAGCCCGCTCTCGCGGATATACATGTTGTTCTTGTACACGCCGCAGAGCACGTTCTGGGCGGTCGAGGGAAAGAACTCCGCCGGCGGATTGAAATGGCTGCTCCATTTCCCGCCTTCGAAAACCGCAAATCCCTGCCGGAAGCCCTCAACCTTTATCTTGTACTCTTCGACGCTACGCGACGACAGGCATTCCTGCACGGCCGAGTGGGCGAAATTTTCCTGGAACCCCTCGTTGTCGACGCCGTATTTCCGGCAGAACCACCAGGTCGCCGAGGCAATGGAGGTGATGATCGCAAGGCCGGGAAGCCTGGGCGAGAACGGGAAGTCTTCGTCCTCGATCCGCTCGTGACTGCCAAGTTCGCGATAGAATTCATCGACCAGCTTCTGCATGGCTTCAAAGGACTGGGTGCTGGCTGAGTTGGATGCCGCACAGGCTCCGAGAACCGAAAACGGCCGCTGGCAGAACACCATCGCCTTGGCTTCCTGAACAGCCTTGCAGATGTTGTCGAAGTCGACGGTCGGGTTCTCGAAATAGCGATTGCTGTATTTGCGCTTGATCCGCTCCATCAGCGACCGGCGGACAGCGCCATGATAGATACCCAAGCCCCCGATCGGGCGTTTTTCCCGTTGGCTCCAGCGGTACAGTTGATTGCTGACCGTCTTTCTGTCGGGAACATGGGTGGCGTGACCCATCGGCACTGCGGCAAGCGTGGCGATGGTCCTGTTGTCGGGCCAGTTGTAGTTCATCCGCCCCCAGGCGACCACTTCGAGCTCGGGCTGTTCGCGTTCGTAGCGCCGGATGACCTGGAGAACGCTTGGGTCCATATGGTCATCGTCGCCGATCATCGAAATCCAGCGGCCCCGCACTTCCGGTATGGTGCGTTCCCAATTGTCGACCATCGGCATGACCGTGCCGGTTGGCGGCAGCAGCCTGAAACGGCTGTCGTTTAGCTGGGTCCGGAAATAGTCGCCGAGAATGCTGGCATCGTCGGAATTGTCTGCAACGATGACTTCGAAATCCGTCTCGTCCGATTCCACGATGGCCTTGATGGCTTCGATGCAATAGCGCTGCCTGTTCCGGGTCGGAATACAGATCGTCAAATACACCAAAATGGAAGCTCCTGCCTGACACCAAATGCCGATTATAGGCTCGCAGAATTAGCTTGCGTGACGCTGACCCGCATCGAAGCGGCGATCCTTCCGGGTTGCCGAGGTCGGTAGCGAAGCGTTGCTGCGCGAGGCCCGGGAACAGTGTTCCGGACGTTGGTCAAGCCCCGGATGCGGCTGAGGCCTCCGGTATCAGGTCAAGATCGGGATAGTAGGCCATGAAATGGGCGAGGCTGCCTTTGGACGCCACCTCGTCGGCCTGAGCGGACGCATCGGCGCCACACGGCGCACCCTGCAGGGCCTCATACCACTCCCGTGGTGTCGAACCGAGCGCCCCGGCAAAATCGGGTCTCCGCTTCGGCTCGTTCATTGCCGCCAACCACAGGGCCCGGAAGGCGGCGATGGAGCGATCCGGAGTCTTCTGCGCGCACACTTCCGCCCGCGCCCTCTCGCCCATCCGGCGCACCTCGTCGGGATGCTCAAGCATCCAGTTCAGCAGCTGCACGGCGTGGTCGACCGATGTTGCAACCAGGCCGGTCTCGCCGTCGCGCACGATCTCCAGTTCGCAAGGGTTGGCGAACACCAGCGGGGCGCAGCCCAGCGACATCGCCTCGACAAGCGCGTTCTCCGCGGTACCGAAGTGAAACGGCTGCAGCAGGTAGAGAAAGATCGATGTCTTCGACAGTGCCGCCCGCGGGTTCGTGGTGTGGCCACGGAGCCGGAGTCGCGCGGGATGCTTCATCGCCGCGATTGCTTCGCGGACCGGGCTCTGGGCACCAACATCTCCCCAGACCTCGACCAGCGCATCTTCGGTTTCCAGCCGGTCGGCGACCTCAATCATCGCCGGACTCATCTTGCTGAATTCGACGGTACCGAGGTAGCTGATGCCGCTTTTCTCACACTCGCGACCTTCGCCGGCGCCGGAGCCTGCATGGACAAAGCCGCTGTTGACGACGGCTGTCCGCTCAAGCCCCGGGGACGCCGGTCCCGACAGGTTGGGGGCAAGCCTGGAGCAGGCCGAGGTGAAGACGAACCGTCCGGCCGCCGCGACCAGTCCTGCCGGAATGAACGGTGCGGCGATGCCGGAGACATGGCTCCAGAACACCGACCGCATCGCGGGCAGGGGCGGGCCGGCGAGCAGCCCGCACATCAGCGGATGATTCCACCATTCGAACTGGACGATATCGGCGCCGTCCATCAGCTCGCGGATTGTCTTCCGGTCCGGAGCAACCGTGACCGCTGTGCCGGTCTCGTGGATGTCATCCAGGTGCCGGTGGTCGCGCGGCTCTTCGAGAAGCACGTAGTGGCGGCCGGCGGTTTCGCTGTCCGCCGCGCACAGGGCCGCATGCGCCTTGCCCACACCCCCGCCCAGATGCGGGGTGATGTGGACAATTTTCATTCGGCGGCGATGACCGGGGCGGCGCGCTTGGCGCCGGGCGCCGTGACGTTGGGATCGAGCTTGACCATCTCGCGGAACCGTTCGAGCAGCATCGGCCGGTACGGGTCGATATTGTCGGGCAGGCAATGGCTCAGCTGGCCGCAACTGCCGCAGGTGCCGTTCTCGCAACGTTTTCCTTCAAGATGCTGCAGCCTGAGCGCGTTCATCTTGTCCGAGTTCCAGACCTCCTTGATCGACTGGCTCTTGACGTCGCCGATGATGAGATCGCGCGACCAGTCTAGGAAGCAGGAGCTGACCAGCCCGTCCGGGTTCACCGACATGGAATAGAAGATGTAGGGGCAGGTTTCGGTGTTGGAGACTTCCTGCTGGTAGATGCCCTTTTCGATCTTTACGCCGGTGTGCTTCTCGATGTCGAACTCGGGCCAGCAGGGGGCAAAGTTCTCGACGAAAATCCGGTCGCAATGGTCGCCGAACGTATCGAAGAATTTCTCCCGTTCGCCCGGCTGCAGCAATTCGCCCGGGATCTTGATCGAGATCTCCATGTCGCCCTTGTTGGCGTAGACCCATTTGACGTTCTCGACAAAGCCGGCGAAATCGAAGTTGAACTTGGTAAACCGCTGATAGGTGTCCTTGTTCATGCCGTCGACGGAGATGTTGATCTTGTCGAGCCCGGCCTCGATCACAGGCCCCATTCTCTCGGGCGTCAGGAAGGTGCCGTTCGTGGTTGTGTCGATGTAGTCGACATGGCCGCTTTGCTTGGCATAGGCGATCATGTCGGCCAGCCGCTTGTTGAGGAACGGCTCGCCGTCCTTGTACATCCGCAAGACCTTGATCGGCTTGCCGAACTCTGCCAGGTCGTCGATGATCTTGGTGAAGAGGTCGTACTTCATCGCGCCCTGGAACCGCCCTGTATCGGCGATCATGTCGCGATGGCCGGTCGGGCAGAACGTGCATTTGAAATTGCAGGCGCTGGAGGGATCCACGAACACCACGAAGGGCGTTTCGAGCGGAATGACAGTTTCCAGCGCGGTCCTGTCTTCGAGGTTGATCCGCGGTTTCAGCTGAGCTTTCATGACCGTGCGTCCCTTTTTGATCCTTCAATAACAAGATTTGACACGCCAACCACCGCGGAAGGATCTCGCGGATGGGGCTGGCGGGTTCCGAATTCCAGCAAGTCGCGCCGCCCATAGCGGTCAGCGACGGTTTCGGCGAACTGGCGAATACTCACAGCTTGACCTGAGCAAATGTTGATTGCGCCAACCTGACCAGTATCGACGACGTCGGCGATGCGGGCGCCGGCAACCGCGACATCGAGATAATCGCGCAACTGGGTTCCCGGTCCGAGCCTGGCCGTCTCTCCCGCTTCAAGACAGTGCCTGAGGTAGGGGTAGAGGCGCTTTTCATTCTCGCCCTCGCCGTAGAGGTAGAAAAGGCGGCACCAGGAAAACCGCACATCGGTGTCTTTGAAGAAGTTGCCCAGGATTTCGAAGAGCGCCAGCTTGCAGGCCCCGTAGACCGTGGTTGGCGCGGTGGGCGAGTTGACATCGAGCATTTCGGAAGGCAGCGCGTATTCCATGCAGGTTCCCAGCCCGACAAAATGCCCGACGCCGGCCCGTGCAGCCCCCTGCGCCATCCGGAAGCTGCCAGAGACGCAGGCTGCGTTCAGCTCGGAATCAAGATAATCGGCGGGGTTGACGTACCAGGCGGCGTGAACGATCGCATCCACACCCCTGCAGGTCTCTGTCCACCAGTCGGAGGGTTGGGCAAACAAATCTTCGCATTCCACGATGGCGGCGTCCGGGAACCTCGACGCAAGCCGCGTTGCCGCCTCGGGCCGGGCCGCAAGCCGCAGGCTGTGGCCGTTTGCGGCAAGCCGGTTGACGATCTGCGTGCCGACAAAGCCGCTTGC
>Ga0180009_10004647_pt1 | contig 15039 bp, 14 predicted proteins | sample OS_PC_MetaG_FD_123537 | JGI IMG/M metagenome (GOLD analysis project Ga0180009, IMG submission 123537) | Groundwater microbial communities from the Aspo Hard Rock Laboratory (HRL) deep subsurface site, Sweden - OS_PC_MetaG | ecosystem: Environmental > Aquatic > Deep subsurface > Groundwater...
GCGGCGGCCGTGGGCTCGTTGATGATGCGAATCACGTCCAGCCCGGAGATGCGCCCGGCGTCCCGGGTGGCTTGCCGCTGGCCGTCGTTGAAATACGCCGGAACGGTGACCACCGCCTTTTGCACCTCCTCGCCCAGATAGTCCTCGGCCACGACCTTCATCTCCTGGAGGATCTTGGCGCTGACCTCGGGGAGGGAGTAGACCTTGTCCCGCAAGCGGATCCGCACGTCGTTGTGTGGACCCTCAGCCAACTCATAGGGCATGGTCTCGGACGCAGAGCGGATCTCAGGGGAGTTCCACTTGCGGCCGATGAGCCGTTTGGAAGCGAACACGGTGTTCTCAGCGTTGGTGATGGCCTGTCGTTTGGCGATATGCCCAACCAGCTGCTTGCCGTTTTCGGCGATGGCCACGATGGACGGGGTGGTCTTATACCCCCCCCGGTTGGGGATCACCACAGGCGTTGATCCCTCGACAATGGCCACACAGGAGTTGGTGGTTCCGAGGTCGATGCCGATAACTTTCTCCGACACAGCGCTGATCCTCCAAGTAGTAGGCTACTCTATCAATCGGCCTTTTTGACCTCTTTCATCAGGTTCTTGGCCAATGGGTTGTCCGAGTCCAGGTTCAGAGCATACTCTACTTCCCTCCGGGCGTTTTTCGGCATGCCGGCGGCAAGATAGGCGGTACCCAGCGACATACGCGCTTGTATACTATTGGGTTCCAGGTCCTTGGCCCTTGTAGCATATTCGACCGCGCGCTTCAAATCATCACCCTTGCTCAAGGCGTCGGCCGCCAGGCAGTACGTTTCCACGGAGGGGCTGCGCTCGGCCGCCATGCAGTAAAGTCTTGCGGCCTCATCCCACCGGCCCACGGACTCCTCGAAGGCAGCCCGCTTGCCATAGGCGCTGGCCGACAACTCCCTGGCCCGGGCGGTGGCGATCTGTTCCTTCTCGGCGTATTCCTCGTTTTTGGGGTCAAAGGTCGTGGCCAGCTTGAGGTTTGACGCCGCCGCCGCGAAGTTGCCGCTCAGCAGAAGCTTGATGCCCTCCTCGTAGTGCCGTTTGGCCTTGGCCCGGCGCTGTACAATGGGGGACATGATCTGTTGGGTTTTTTGGCGCCGTCGCTTTTTGAGGCGCTCCTTGCGCTCGGGTGACACCTCGGGAGCCTTGTCCGTGCGCAGGGTCCCCGGCTTGGGCTGGGGTGTGCCTTTGCGCTTGCGTGCGGCGGCCTGGACCTCCTTGGTGGACATCCCCATGACGCCGCCGAGCCGGCGGAGCCGGTCCTTTTTTGTGAGGTGTCGGGGCCGTCGCGGGATGGCTTCGAGCTCCTCGCTCACCGGCTCGTCGGCGTCGAGCGCTGCGTTTGATTCGGCGAGGGTCGCTTCGTACGCGGCGCGCTCACCGTCGTCTGACAGGTACTCCACCACATTGGTAATGTGTCGGAAAATGGCCTCCAGCTTGGTCGTGAAGCTCCCGAGGGTCTTGCCGTAAAAGCGGTCAGGATGGTACCGCATCGAGATCCTGCGGTAGGCTCGCTGGATCTCTTTGTTGGTGCAGCCCGGATGCAGGTCGAGCAGCTCGTAGAACTCCATGGCCTCCAGGCCAAAGTACAACAGGTGGATTTCGCGCTGCTTCTCTTCGGAAAGCTGGACCCCTTCCTCCACGGAAAAGGGCGGTGCCATGGACTCGGTGGGCGCCCCGTCTTCGGCGTCGTGGTCTTGCACCTCGGCCGCGCCGGTGGACGCCGGCGGGTCGCGTCGGGCCGGAGCGCCGGGGATCGCGATGAGCTTGGCGTCGTGGAGCTTGGCCAGGGAGTCCAGGGTTTGGCCTTCGCCCAGGCCGCTCACCATGCAGATCTCCTCGATGGTGGAGTGACCATCCACCCGGGAGAGGACAAACCCCTCCTCCGGCGACAACGCCAGGCCGGTGAAGTCCATGGACTGCAGCTTCGGTACCGCGGTCTGGAGGTTATGTTCCTGGATCCAGCCCAAATCACATCTTCGGTGTGCAAAGGGGCGCACCGTCCCTGAAAGTCAGCCAGCCCACCCTCGCAGTGCCGTGGGGGCAAACGCCCCACTGCCCCTGTGCGAACTGAATCAGAATATCAGGAAAAGTACATATATCAAGGGAAGTTAAGGCAAAAACAGCGGGGCTAGAGAATGTAGCGGCTCAGGTCCTCGTCCTCCAGAATGCCCGCGAGGCGTTGCTCCACATACTCCTGGGTGACGAGGATTTTCTGAGCGGGCAGGTCCGGAGCTTCGAAGGACAGCTCCTCCAGCAGCTTCTCCATCACCGTATGTAACCGCCGAGCGCCAATGTTTTCGTGGGTTTGATTCACCTGAGCGGCGATGCGGGCGATGGTCTTGATGGCGTCCTCCCGGTACTCGAGCTCAATCCCTTCAGTGGCCATCAGGGCCGAGTACTGCTTGACGAGGGCATTGTCGGGCTCGGTGAGGATCCGCACGAACTCCTCAGCGCCAAGGGATCCCAGCTCCACCCGGATGGGGAAGCGTCCCTGGAGCTCGGGGATCAGATCCGAAGGTTTGGACACGTGGAAGGCCCCGGCGGCGATGAACAGGATGTGGTCGGTTTTGACCATGCCATATTTGGTCGTCACCGTGGAGCCCTCGATGATGGGCAACAGATCCCGCTGCACGCCCTCTCGGGAAACGTCCGGACCGTGGGCCCGCTCCCGGCCGGCGATCTTGTCGATCTCGTCCAGAAAGACGATCCCGGACTGCTCCACCCGCGCCACCGCGTCCCGGACCACTTTGTCCATGTCGATGAGCTTCTGGGACTCCTCGGCCGTCAGGATTTCCATGGCCTCGGGGATCCGCACTTTCCGCTGCTTGGTGGTGCCGCGCATGCCCGGGAGCATGTTGCCCAGGTTGAAACCCATCTCCTCCACCCCCGAGTTGGAGATGATCTCCACAAAGGGGTTGGTGGTGTCCTGGGTTTCGATCTCCACCTTTCGCTCGTCCATCTTGCCGGCCAAAAGCAGCTTGCGCAGCTTCTCCCGGGTGTCGTCCGGGCCCTCGGTGACGAGCTGGGGAGTCGCCTCTTCCCCCGGGCGGTCCGTAAAGGAGCGGGCCTGGGCGGTGGGCGCGGGCAGGAGCAGATCCAGGATGCGCTCTTCGGCGTTCTCCCGCGCGCGATCCAATACGGTCGCCTCTTCGGCCCCGCGCACCAGGGCCACGGCGATCTCCGTGAGGTCGCGGATCATGGAGTCCACATCGCGACCCATGTAACCCACCTCGGTATACTTGGAGGCCTCCACCTTGATGAAGGGCGCCTGGGACAATCGCGCCAGGCGGCGGGCAATCTCGGTCTTCCCCACGCCCGTGGGGCCGATCATGATGATGTTCTTGGGGGCGATCTCATCCCGCAGATCGTCGGGCACCTGCTGGCGTCGCCAGCGGTTGCGAAGGGCGATGGCCACGGCGCGCTTGGCGTCGTTCTGGCCGATAATGTAACGGTCCAACTGCTCGACGATGGCCCGGGGGGTGAGCTGGCTGGTCTCAAGGATCGAGGGATCTGTCATGGGTCACGGGTCTCCTGGCGTGCGGTGGGCGCCGATTCGACGACGCCGGCGCTTCGCCATCACTTGGGGGGAGGGATCTCCAGCGCGGTGATCACGTCGTTGGTATAGATGCAGATGGAGGCGGCAATGCGCAGGGCCTCCTCGGCGATGGTGCGGGCGTCCAGCTGGGTGTGCGCGAGCAGAGCCCTGGCGGCTGCTGTGGCGTAGGAGCCCCCCGAGCCGATGGCGACCACGTCTCCGTCGGGCTCGAGCACGTCTCCCGTGCCCGACAGGAGGTAGAGGTGCTCGCCGTCGGACACCAGTAAGAGCGCCTCCAGCCGCCGGAGCACCTTGTCCATGCGCCAGTCCTTGGCCAACTCCACGGCCGCGCGGGTGAGGTTGTGATTGAACTCCTTGAGCTTCTCTTCCAGCTTCTCGAACAGGGCGATGCCGTCGGCCGCGGAACCGGCGAAGCCTGCCAGGATCTTGCCGTCTGACAGGGAGCGCACCTTGCAGGCTGTGCCCTTGACGATGGTGTCACCGATCGAGACCTGCCCGTCGCCGGCGAGCACAATTCGGCCTTCACGGCGCACGCCCACCACGGTGGTGGACCGGACAATGGGAAATCGTTGGCTCTGCATGGTGGTTTCCTTGCCTGGACGGTCCGAGCGCTATGACTCCGAGCGGTTTTTCTTGCGCGCCCGCGGGTGGGCGTCGTCGTAGACCTGCAGCAGCCGGGCCACGCTCACGTGGGTGTAGCGCTGGGTGGTAGACAGGCTCTCGTGGCCGAGCAGCTCCTGGATGGCGCGCAGATCCGCGCCGCTGTCGAGCATGTGGGTGGCGTAGCTGTGTCGCAGGGCGTGGGGGCCGGCGTCAGGTCCAATGCCCGCCGCGGGGCGATGGCGCGCCACCACCCGGGCGACGCTCCGTCCCGAGAGCCGCCCGCCACGACAGTTCAGAAAAAGCGCCTGGGCTGCGCCTTCTCCACGCCCTTTTTCCAGCAGCGACGCCCGGAAGGGGAGGTAGGCGTGCAGGGCCCGGGCGCCGGCGCCTCCAAGGGGCACCAACCGCTCCTTGTCGCGTTTGCCGTGTAGAACGTGAATCATCATCCGGTCCTTTTCACCCTCGATGTCCACCAGGTTCAGGGCCACACATTCGCTCCGTCTCAGCCCGGCTCCGTAGAGCATCTCGAGCAGGGCCCGATCCCGCGCGCCCAGGGGGGTGTCGGAACGGGGGGCCTCCACGAGCTGTTCCATGGCGCCAGCCTCGGGGGCCACGGGCAAAGGTTTGGGCCGCCGGGGCATGGAGACCAGCCGCGCGGGGTTCTGGTCCAATGCCTCCCAGCGCACCAGGTAGCGACAAAGGCTCCTGATGGCCGACAGCCGCCGTCCAACGCTACTGAAGCTCACACGTCCTGACAGTGACGCAAGGTAAGAACGGATCACCAGGGTGTCAAGGTGCTCCGGTGTCACCGGGTGGGTGGGTAAACACCTCCAATGTTGTAGGAATTCCTCGAGATCGTGGCGATAGGCGCGAAGGGTGTGGGGGGAGCAGCGCTTCTCACCGGCCTGGTCTTCCAAAAAGCGTTCCACCCACTCGCGCATGGGGCGATCCTAGCACTTCGCCGGCGGGTGTCGATTTTTCCCGGAAGGCGTTTGTGCGGCGCGCGTTGTCCGAAGGCTCAGGGCCCGGGGTCGTGGACCTCGGTGGCCGACATGAGCACGAGATTCCGACCGCGGCGCTTGCTCTCGTACATGGCCTGATCGGCCAGTCGGATCAAGGCGTTCTGGCGGCGGAGGGCGGTCCCCTGGGGGGCCACGTGCTCGTTCAGGGAGGCGACGCCGATGCTGCAGGTGAGCGGCGTCGCCAGGGGCTCGAAGGCTTCACCCTCAATGGGGGATTGCTCGTGGAGGGGCACCACGTTGAAGACCGTCTCTTCCACCAGAGCCCGCAGGCGTTCTGCCGCGGTGAGGGCCTCGGCGGCGTCGTGGCCGGGCAGAATGATGACGAACTCATCACCACCGTAGCGCGCGGGGATCCCGCCCGGCGGATTCCAGGACTGGATCAGGTAACCGACCTCCTTGAGGGTGCGACTCCCCACCAGGTGGCCGTACCGGTCGTTGACGGCCTTGAAATGATCCAGGTCGAAGAAGATCAGCGACAGGTCCAGGGCGTCCCTTTCGGCCCGGGGAATTTCCTCGGCGAGGCGGGCGTGCAGGTACCGGTCGTTGAACAGCCGGGTGAGGTCGTCCCGGCGGGCGGCTTCCCGGGCGCGGATGGCGTCCAGGGCGTTCTGGATGGAGGACGAGATGTAGCCGGCGAAGGTCTCGAGCAGCAGCAGGTCCTCGCCCGTGTAGTGGCCGCCGTCGCGCCGGTTCAACAGCTCCAGCACCCCGAAGATGGAGTCACGAACCGTCACCGGTACGGCGATGACAGAGGTGGTCTGGTAGCCCGTGTACCGGTCCACGGCGTCGTGAAAGTGCTCGTCCTCGGACACGTTCTGACTGATGTAAGGCTTGGCCGTGGAATAGACCCGGCCGGCGATGCCGTCGTGTAAAGGGATCTGGCGGCCCAGGAGGCGGGGCGCGTGGGGCCCGAAGCAGGCGATGAAGGTCAGGGTGTTGATGGCGTCTTCGCGCCCCTTGGCGCGGGGGTCGTCCAGCAGCAGCGAGCCCGATTCCGACGGGACGAACTCGTTGGCCTTCTCCAGGATCTCGCTGAGGAACTGGTCCAGGCGCAGGTCGAGCTGGTCGATGTCCCAGTCCTTGCGTTGTCTGACGAGAAATCGGGAGATCTCGGTCGGGTCCAGGGTGAGGGTTCGTACGCCCATGGGTGGTGCCGGGCGTCTACCGCTGGGGAGCTGGAAAGCTGAGACGGTGGGGAGCTCAGGGCGGTCAGACGGCGTGGGCAGCTATTTCTTCTGGTCCAGCTTGGCGTGGATGTACGACTTGAGCTGTCGCTCCACCTTGGCACCGTCTTCGATGGCACCGGCCTCGAAGCTCCTCATCTCCTCGGACACCTGGGCCAGCAGCTCTTTACGCACCGAGGCGTGCTCCACCACGGAGTTGCCGGTGATGCCGTGCACGGCGTCTTCGGGCTGCCGCCGCACGTAGTTCTCGAGGTCCCGGTAGCCGTCGCCAAGGAACTCCTTGATGGACTCAGCGTCGTTGGCCAGCTTGAACATCTGCTTCATGAACTTCGGATCCAGCTCCGCGGTGTGCTCCGCGGCCAGGTCCGCGGTGATGCGCAAGACGATGGCATCGTCCAACAGCCCCACGGGCTTGAGGTAGTCCGGGATGAGGTCGAACTGCCGAATGATGTACATGAGCCCGCCGGCGATGAGTCGCCGCAGGGGTGCTGGGGCGCTATCGTCGGCCAGGATCTCCTTGTAGAGCGTCACGTCGTGCTCGTAGTCGTCGATCCACTCCTGGAACTTCGCGGCCATGGGCGCCTGGTCGATTTTGATCTCCATGTCGTGGCCCGCCTGGGCTCGGACTTCGTCCATCTTTTCCTTGAGGACCGCCTCGGTGTCTTCGGTGCCCTGATTTGCCATGGTTGCTCCTCCAGTCGCTGGGTTCCCTATACAGGGTTCGCGTCTGGGGATGGTAGGGTGGCACCGCCAGGCGAGTCAAGACAGAAAGGCCAGCGTGTTGGTGGGGACTGAGGCAGAGCGGCCTCCGGGCGGCTGATTCAACTGGATTCAGGAAGGATTCAGGAAGGAGCGAGGCTCGCGAGGATCTCTGCGGTGTCGAAGCGTGACTCGTGCTGGTGGAACTTCAGGCCCACGCCGGTGCTTTGCTTGCGCACCACCCGGGCCAAGATGGCCACCCGTTGCGCCGTGGGCATGGCGACGTGGAGCTCCACGCTGTCCCCCGGCTGCAGCAAGGACAGCAACGGGTCCGCCTCGTCGCTGGCGCGGATGAAGGCGCCCACGGCGCTCACGTCCGCGGTGAAGCCCGTGCAGTCCAGCCCGCCGTAGCGGATGTCGGTCTCCAGGGTCACCGCCGTGCGGTTGAAATCTCGTCGCTCACGGCTACGGCTTGGGTCGCTGATCATCATTCGCACAACTCCGATCCGGGCGGATCTTAGCGCTCGGATCCGCCCCCATCAACACCCTTCTCTACTGTCCGGATCCATACAGATTCTCAGCGAGAGCAGGCGCTTCGGCTGGCCCTCCCATTCAGGAGCAATACCACCATCGCCGCCCAGCCCAGTAGCAGCGCCGAGTGCAGGAGAACCCCCACGTCGTGCCCGCCGAACAGCTCGGTTTTCCCGAAGGGCCGAACCATGGCCGCGGTGCTCTGGTAATAGAGCACGACCACCGCGACGACTCTCAGCACCGCTGCGCCGGCGTACACCGACGCCAGCAGCGGCGCGCGCCGGTGAGATCGCAGGGCCAGGATCCCGGCCGCCAGGTGCAGCGCTCCGACCACAAGTCCCGTGAGGTGGCTCCAGAATCCGAAGGCCTGCCACTTCGCCACCCCCTCGCCCAGCAGCCCAAACGCCTCGAAGTCCGGCGCCGCCCGCAGCCCGGCCACCGACTGCATGAGCCCCACTCCGGCCAGCACCGCCATCAACAGCCCCAGCACCCGCGGCACATTGGACAGCCTTGGTTCCCCGGCCTCGGCCACGGACTCGACCCCGGCCACGGGCTCGCTGTCAGCGATTGAAATCGTTGCACGCATTGGGTCGGCAATCATCGGCACAGGACGATATCACAGAAAACACCGCCCATTGAACACCTCGCTGGTGGACGCCATCCGCCTCCAGCTCGGCTACCAACAGTCCAGTGCAGGATCGACCCAACCTTGCAACAAGGGTGATCACTTCTCGCACTCGAGTTGACCCAAAAGTGCAGGATCTCCCCCACCTTGGGCACAAGGCCCCCCAGAACCAGCACTTTTCCGTCCATTTCAGTGCAGAATCGCAGGGACCTTGTTACAGGGTCCCCCCGATCCTGCACTGTAATAGCATGACTCTTCCTGCGCATTGTGCGTAGGGACTCCCTTGCTCATCCACTGCGCCAAACCGTATGGGGTCATAGTCCACACTGCGTGCGCGATGGGTACATCGCATGACCATGGGTCAGTGAGCATCGGGACTTGACGATATCATAGAACCACAAAGGGGGTGCCGAGGCGCGCGGGACACTCGTTGGCTGGCCGAGAACCGACACGGCCGAATCGCCATCCCGCCTGCCGCGTACATGGGACTCTCAGCTTTCAGGCCGTGGTCTGCCCATGGCCTCATCGCCGGCAATCAGCTGCGTGGCTCGGCCCACAGGTAAGATGCACTCGCCCACGTGCTGTTGAAGGCTACCGTGAATTGCTCTCGTGTTTGTAGTTCCTGTTGGGCGAGAATCGCGGGTTCCAAGACGTCTTCCATGGTCAACTCGAAGCTGACGCGGTCCGCATTCGCCCGAAGATTCTGAGCGGCAGCCTCGGCGAACTCTCTCACCCGCTTCGTATCGCTGTCGGCGAGAAATGGTACCGGCCAATCGTGAATCGAAGCCGGACTTTGATCGTCAGAGAGGGTGAGCTTGCCCCAGACCTGGTCATCTTCGACCCGAAACTCAACCGAGCAACGCGCACCAACGTCTGCAAAGAGCTGATTCAGAAACGGGACGTGTTCGTTAGTCATATCGCGCACACTGGCCTCGAGCCCGCGAGCTGTCAACGGACGGCAAGTCTGCAACAATGGTGGGCGCAGCCTGAACCGACATCAACCCGGGGTGTCTTTACTTTGGGTGCGCCCAGCGGTGGAGCGGACCCCAGAACGAGTTCGAGGCCGACGCGATCCTCGACGGCCAGGCGCTCAGCGGCAACGGACAACCCATCGACACCGCCGGCGACATCAACAGTGGCGGGCGGTGCAACTCGCTACCGTCGGCGCCGGTTTGGATCCGGTCGCCGCGCGTACCCGGCGACCTGGGCGCTCACGAGCCGTCTTGGCCTGACGAGCTGGAATCCTGTTATACTGGAGAAGACCCGATTGCGACTGCCCAGGGACTCGGAGTGATGATGAAACCCTCGTGGATTATTCTCGGTGCGGGATTGTGTCTACTCGGTGGGTGTACCCACAATGGCGTGACCGGAGGCAACGTCCCCTGCGGGCCCGAGGGCGACTGCCTGCCGGGCTACCTGTGTAAGACGGGGATCTGTGTCGACGCCCCGGAGCCCACCGGGTGCGACCTGAGTGGGCCGGAGTACCTGGGCTGGCCCGACGACAGTGATCTGGAGCCCAACGATCACCCAAACCTGGCCCTGGCGCTCCCCTGCGGGGACGACGGTGTGGTCACCCACCCCGCGGACTATGCAGCACGTTGTCCCACTCGGCAGAACTACACCAACGGCTACATGAACCTGGTCATCTGTCCGGACGGTGAGCAGGACTTCTTCGCCATCTACCTGCTGGACGGGGAGACCGTTTCGTTCTCGGTGCTCTACCAGTACAGCTACACCCGGGACGTGGATGCCCGGGTCTGGCGGTGGGACGAGGACCTCCGCGACTGGAGCGACGACGTCGCCGTGGGCCTGTCCACTAACGATAACGAGCAGCTCACGGTGTCGACGGCTACGGGCTCGCAGAACCCCCCGGGCTGGTACTATCTCCAGGTCTTCGGCAAGACCCCCGAGGACGCGAACTTCTACACGGTGGCCTTCACGCTGAACGGATCCCCCAACTAGACAGCATCACATTGACCACGAGCCATCGCGCCAGGCTGCGTTGCCCGCCCCGGGAGCTGGTCTGGTCGCCCCGAGCGCTTATTGGTTCGCGTGCAGTGGCTCGTCATCTTCGCCGACCTTCGGTCAAATGCGCCTTGCCGCCAATCGGCCAATCGGCCTGCCGCCCATCGCAAGAAGCTCGCACAACCTTGGCTGGAACTGGTACATTCGCGACCGACATGAGCCTGAGAGTGATCAGCGACCCTGAGGAGATGCGGCGCGTCAGCTTTGCGTGGCGGCGGGCCGGGGACACCGTGGGGTTTGTGCCCACCATGGGGTATCTGCACGCGGGGCACCTGAGCCTGGTGAAGCTGGCGGTGGCCCGGTGTGACCACGTGGTGATCTCCATCTTTGTGAACCCCACCCAGTTCGGGCCGGGGGAGGACCTGGATCGGTATCCCCGGGACCTGGACGGGGATCTGGCCAAGGCGGCCGGGGCGGGGGCGGAGCTGGCCTATGTGCCTGAGGCGACCACGGTGTATCCGGCGGGGTATCAGACGCGGGTCACCGTGCCGGAGCTGGCTGCGCCCCTGTGCGGCGCGAGCCGGCCGGTGCACTTCGGAGGCGTGGCCACGGTGGTGACCAAGCTGCTCAATGTGGTGCAGCCGGATGTGGCGGTGTTCGGGGAGAAGGACTACCAGCAGCTGCAGGTGGTGCGGCGGTTGGTGCGGGACCTGGAGCTCCCGGTGGAGATCGTCGGCGGTCCCACGGTGCGGGAGGTCGACGGGGTCGCCATGAGCTCCCGCAACGCGTATCTGTCGCCCGAGCAGCGGTCCCAGGCCGTGTGTCTGGTGACGGCCTTGCGGCGGATCTGGGAGTTGTTCGACGGCGGGGAGCGGCACGTGGGCAGGCTGGAGGAGGCCGCCCGGGGCGTGATCTCGGCACAGCCGGCCGCGCGGGTGGACTACGTGGAGATCCGGGATCCTGACACGCTCGAGCCGGTGCGCACCATCGCGGACCGGGCGGTCATCGCCCTGGCGGTGTTCTTCGGCGAGACGCGGCTCATCGACAACACCGTGCTGGGCGGAGACCGGCGGCCGTGACGGTGCTCGGACCGGAGCTGGTCGAGGGCTTGCGGGGCCTGGCCGATGTCCGCGTGCAGCAGGACCTGGCCTTGGCGCCGCTGTCCACCTATCGGGTGGGGGGACCGGCGGACTGGGGCGTGTTCCCGCGCACCCCCGAGGCGCTGGCCGGCGTGGTGCGGCTGCTGCGTGCGGCGGGCCAGCCCGTGCAGGTGCTCGGTCGGGGCAGTAACGTGCTCATTGGCGACAAGGGTGTGCGCGGGGTGGTGGTGCTCCTGCGGGACCTCGAAGGCGTCGAGGTGCACGGCGAGCGTCTGCTGGTGGGCGCGGGCGCGGACTGCACGGATGTGGCGGCCATGGCCCTGGCAGCGTCGCTGACCGGGGTGGAGTTCTTCCACTGGCTGCCGGGGTCGGTGGGCGGCGCCGCCTTCATGAACGCCCGGGCCTTTGACCAGGAGATGAGCCAGATCTGGCGGTCGGCGCTGGTGGTCACAGCCGCCGGTGAGCTCGAGGAGCGACGCTACGCGCCCGAAGACTTCGCCTACAAGCGCTCGCCCTTGCAAGAGACCGGCGAGCTCGCAGCGCTGCTGGAATTGCGGCTCGCCCCGGGGGCCCCCGAAGAAATCCGGGCGCGCATGGATCACAATGAGCAGAAGCGCCGGGACAACGGCGAGATGGACCACGCCTCCTGCGGCTGCGTGTTCAAAAATGACCGCGCCTTTGGCGCCCCGTCGGGGCTGCTCGTGGACCGCGCGGGATTGAAGGGCTACCGCGTGGGCGACGCCCAGGTCTCCCGCCACCACGCCAACTTTGTCATCAATCTCGGCGGGGCCACCGCGGCGGACGTGCGCGCGGTCATCGAGCACGTGCAAACGACCGTGGAAAAAGAAACGGGCCACCGCCTCGAGCACGAGGTCAGGTTCGTGGGTGAATTCTAGCCCAAAAAGAAGGACGGGGCCTCCGAAGAGGCCCCGATGAATTTGGGTAGGGAAGTTGGTGGGGTACGCGCTCAGCGGTGGGTGGCCGCGTGGTTAGAGCGCTTGCGGGGAGTCACCGGGCGTCGTCCGGCCACTCTGGGTTGTTGAGAGGCGGGGCCATCGTGCGAACCAAAGTGCGACGCGTTCATTTGCACGGGCTCCTGCGTGTCTGTCGTCGGTCGGGCTGTTTGATTACCGACGCTGTGCATTCATAGGGGACTACGCCTCGGAAGGTTCAAAAATTCCCGTGCCTGACGAATTGGTGACAAAACCCCCTGGCGGCGCAGAGGGGACGACGGTGCAATTGCTGGAGACCGTTTTGGCTGGTACAGTCGTATACTTGCCGGAACGCCCCGCCGAACGGGGAGATGGAGTGCGCAGTGGCCGACATTACCCTCGTCAATATGAACATGCTGTATGTGCGGTACTACGACCAGGTGGAGCGCGAGTATCATGTGCCCCTGGGCACGCTGTATCTGACGCGGGTCTTGGAAGACGCCAAGCTGGACGTGGACTTCCGGGACTACCAGATGAACGAGTATGACAACCCGTTTCTGGCCGAGTCCATCTGCGACTTTTTGGACCAGAGCGCCAGGTTGGTGGGCGTGAGCGTCATGGCCAACCTGCTGCCCTTTACGCTGTATGCGTTGCGGGAGTTCAAAAAAAGGAACCCCGAGAAGGTGGTGGTGCTCGGCGGCGTGGGACCGGCCTCGGTGGAGCGGAAGATCCTGGAGCGCTTTCCGTGGATCGACGCGGTCTCGTCCGGCGAGGGGGAGCGCATGATCATCCCCCTGGTGGAGGCGGTGAAACACGGGGACGGCTTTGCCAACGTGCCCAACGTGTTCTGGCGTCGGGAAGATGGCGAGATCGTCGGCAACCCCCAGGCGCCTCGCATCTCGGACCTGGACACCATCCCCTTCCCGGCCTGGGATCGGGTGGACCTCTCCAAGTACGAGGGCTACGGCGTGATGACCTCCCGTGGGTGTCCCTATCCGTGCACCTTCTGCTCGGTGGCGCCCATCTGGGGGCGGCGGGCCTGCCACCGCTCCCACGCGAACATTATCGCGGAGATGGCCGAGCTCAATCGTCGCGCCGGGGTGGACCTGTTTTTGTTCCAGGACGAGTTTTTTGTGTCGGCACCGGACAATGTGGTGGGGTTCTGTGATGAGCTGGAGCGCAGCAAGCTGGGCCTGGACTGGAAAGCCTTCGGGCGGGTGAATCTGTCTGAAGGCATGATGATGAAGCGCATGGCAGAGACGGGCTGCATCGAGCTGCGATTCGGCATCGAGTCGGGCTCGGATGCAGTGCTCGAAAGGACTCGCAAGGGGTTCTCCTCCGAGGCAGCGGTGTCCATCGTGTCCGAGGCGGTGGGCCTCTTCGACCGGGTGGATGCTTTTTATGTCTGGGGATTCCCCTTCGAAACCATGGATGACTTCTACCAGTCGGTGTTTCAGATGATCTCCTTCCGCATGCTCGGCGCCCGGGTGCTGCCGAGCCTGCTGTGCTTTTTGCCCCAGACCGACATTTATAAAGAGCACGCCGACGAGGGGCGCGCCCTGGAGTTCTGTCCGGAGCTGTTTCCCGAGTACATCCTCACGGGCCACGAGATCTGCCGGTCCGCCAAGGTGGAGTTGGACCCGGTCTATGCCCCGCTGTACGAGTTCATCACGGCCAGCCCGGACATTTTCCCCGGGTTCTTCCACTACGACCTGGAGGGCAACGTGCTGCCAAAGCTCCGGGTGATGCAGGAGATGGGATTTTATCCCCTGGACGCCGAGGACGTGGACGCCAGCGACTCCTGCGGGGCGCACTCGCCGCGGGTGGCTCAGGCCACGACGGCCAAGGCGCAGTTATCCGTGCATGGGGATTGAGAGGCGAATTATGACCCAGGACAATCGAGAGCATACACTGCCGTCCGCCCCGCCCATTCCGGTGGGTCTGGAGGACCTGATGGGCATGGCCGCGGCCAGCCGGGACTTCGCCGCGGAGCTGATCTCCCGCCGGGGTGAGGCCGTCACGGCCAGCGGCGTGGAATTGGCCCCCACCGAGGCGGCCGTGCTTGGCGCCGTGGATGACACCACCCTGGCGCGCATGATCGAGAACTGTCGAGCGCGGCAGGCCTCGGCCGCCCGGCGCGCTTTTCTGGCAAGGGCCTCGGCGGCCTTGCTGCTGTTGGTGGGCGCGGGCGCGGCGGCGGGTTGTGAGAAAAAGACCACGGGCGGCGCTCGTCAGCCCGGCGCCACGCCGGGACCGGAAGCCGGGCCCCCGCGAAATCCCCCGGCCATGCGCGTCGTGGAGAAGATCCCGCCCGATGCGGGAGCGCCGCGGGAGAGGCCCGTGCTCCAGGTGAGTGCCGGGGAGCGAACGCCGCGTCCCCGGCCCATGCGGCCTTCGGGTGTAAAAACGGGCATCAGCCCCGAGCATCGGCGTCCGCAAAAGTTGGATGTGGAAACCGGGAGTCGGCCCGACTGAGGCCGACGGGGAGCGAACGATGACGACAGACGACCGCAAGATCCAGCCGGGACAGGCCAAGCAGGCCGCCAAGACCACCATCGTGGGGGGGCAGCCTCCGGGGAACCAGCGCCTGATGGCAGATGTGCCTGTGGGCTTGGAACAGCTCCTGGCCATGGCCGCGGCGAACGAGGAGTTCGCCCAGGCCGTGCAGGCGGATCCGGACGCCGCCATCGCCGCCAGCGGAGTCCGGTTCACCGACACCGAGCGGGCGGTTATACGGGCCACCCCGTGGCCCATGATGAACAAGATGATCGCCCGGGTGGAGACGCTGTTGCCCCGGCC
>Ga0180009_10004648_pt1 | contig 15038 bp, 20 predicted proteins | sample OS_PC_MetaG_FD_123537 | JGI IMG/M metagenome (GOLD analysis project Ga0180009, IMG submission 123537) | Groundwater microbial communities from the Aspo Hard Rock Laboratory (HRL) deep subsurface site, Sweden - OS_PC_MetaG | ecosystem: Environmental > Aquatic > Deep subsurface > Groundwater...
TAATACAAAATTAGCGTACATTCAATCTGATGAAATTTCTATTCTATTGATAGATTATTATAGAAAAGAAACTGATCAAACATTTGATGGGAAAATAAACAAAATAATTTCTCATACAGCAAGTATAGCAACATCAGAATTTATAAGAAATTATATAAGTAATAACAAATGGTTTCTTCAAGAAGATATTGATCTTAATTTGATCGATTTGCCAAAATTCGATAGTAGAGTTTTTCAATTACCCAAAGAAGAAGTTTGTAACTATTTCATTTGGAGGCAAAAAGATGCTGAAAGAAATTCAATTTCTATGTATGCAAGATCTATTATGAGTCACAAAGAAATGTTTCAAAAGAGTTGTAAACAATTGCAAGAAGATTTGTTTATGAATGGAATCAATTGGAACGATTGTCCTACAAAAAATAAAAGAGGAGTTTGTGTTATTAAAAAAAATGAGAATTGGAATATAGATCAAGAAATACCAGTATTCACGCAAAATAGAAACTACATTGATGACATAGTCTTCTATAATGGAGATGATAATGATTCCTGAAGAAATTTTAGATGATGAAGAGAAAAGTGAGCTTGTCACTGAAATTTTGAATAGAGTTTCTAAAATTGTTCATCAACATAGAAAAGCAAAATTGAAAGCTCTTCTTGAAGTAGAGCAATCAGGAAAAGTTAGACTACAAACAATCAACAACTATAGATGTGCTATCAATGAATTTTCAGATAGTCTGATAGATTTTTTGAGGTCAATTTAAAATGAGTATAATCTTCACATCAGATAATCATTTTTCGCATGCAAATGCAATTAAATATTGTAATAGACCCTTTATTGATGTTGAAGAAATGAATATGAAAATGATAGAGAATTGGAATTCTGTTGTTAAAGAAAATGACATTGTTTATCATTTAGGAGATTTTGTTTTTACTAAATCTATTTCTGAAATTGAATTACTTGTAGCAACTTTGCATGGTAAAATAAATCTTATATTAGGAAATCATGATAGACTTTTAAGAAAAAATTTGAAGTATTTTTTAAGATTTTTTAATTCTATAAAAGATTATGACGAAATAAAGTTATATAAAAGATCAATAACATTATGTCATTATTCTATGAGAGTATGGAATAAATCTCATCATGGAAGTTGGCATTTGTTTGGTCACTCTCATGGTAATTTGAACGATATAGATCTTGGACTAAGTCTCGATATTGGAGTTGATAACTTTGATTATTTTCCTGTTTCATTTGAACAAATCTATGAAATAATGAAGAAAAGAGAAGATGAAAAAAGACTACTACAAGATTCTTGATGTTGATGAAAAAGCTTCTCAAGAAGACATTAAAAAAGCGTATAGAAGATTAGCACTCAAATACCATCCAGACAAAAATAAGGAAAATAAGGAAAATAAAGAATCTGAAGAAAAAATTAAAGAAGTTAATGAGGCATATAGTGTTTTAGGAGATAAAGAAAAAAGAGAACAATATGATCATGGAGAAGATTTCAATTTCTTTGTGAACTTTGACCCAAGAATGAACAATAACGATATTTTTTCTTCATTCTTCAAAGACATGATGGGTCAAAATTTTAGAGATCAATTTAGCAATTTTACATCAGTGAGAGAATTTCCACTACAATTGTCGTATAAAAAAGCTTTTTTTGGATGTGAAGAGATTTTAGATATTGATGGAACAAATTATAAATTGAAAATAGAACCTAAAATAAGGAATCATACAAAATTAAGAATAAACACTCAAAATTCAAATAACATTATTTTTGTCATAATTGATATTGTTGGAGAGAATGAAGTTATTTTTGACAACTGTAATTTGTATTCTCGCATTAAAATTGAACCACATATAGCTGTTTTAGGTGGAAAAGTAGAATTTGAAATCCTTGATAAAAAACTTCAAATCAATATTCCAGAAATGACCCAAAATAGCAAAAATTTTGTATTGAAAGATTGTGGGTATCCTGTTAATGATAATACAAGAGGAAATTTAGGGTTGACAACAGAAATTGTTCTTCCTGAGAGATTAGATGAAAACACAAAAAAGTTGTATCAAGAAATTCAAAATTTATCCGATAAGAATAGAGATCAAAAATGATACGAATAATTGGTGATGTTCATGGTCATGTTGAAGCTTATTGTAAAATCATAGAAGATTGTGACTATTCAATTCAACTTGGTGATTTTGGATTCAAAAATGAAATAAGAAAATTGAAATATGTTAATTCGCAGAAACATAAAATTGTTGCTGGAAATCATGATGATTACGATCATTTGTCTGATCATTATTTAGGAGATTTTGGTGTTCGTTCATTTAAAGATTTTACTTTTTTCTTTGTGAGAGGGGCATATAGTATAGATCAAAAAATGAGAATTGTAGGCAAAAGTTATTGGACAAATGAAGAATTAGATTATCATCAAGTTAATAGAATGATTTTTGAGTATGAAAAAGCAAGACCACAAATAGTCATATCCCATGATTGTCCATCAGAAATCATATCATTCATTGGTAGTCACCATTATCAATTAAGTTGGACTAACAAATTTCTATCACATATTTTTAATTTAAATAATCCAGCAGTATGGTTCTTTGGACATCATCATGTGAATAAAATTATTCATTTTAGAAAAACTTATTTCATTTGTTTGGGAGAGCTTCAATTTGTAGATTGGGACAGTAGAGATTCTATAGGTGAGAACGTTGATAGGATCAAAAATGATCCATTTAAAGCATTTAGTTAAAGATCTCACAGTTTTGTTTACAAAATGTTAAAAATTGTTTATATTATAATTAAGGACAATTGTACAGATTATGGAGAGCTAAAATGTCTGAGTTTGAGAACTATATGATTCACCTTAATTTTGAAGGTGAAGATGTTGTGTATTTCTCAAGCAATACAATTAAACAAAAAGATAAGTCAAGAGCAAAATTTGCAAGAGTCAGGATTATAGCTAAAAATTGGTCATATATAAGAAATAAATTAGTAAAAAAATTAGAGAAAGAGAATTCTCAAGAAGCATATGCTCTGTTAATGTCAGCCAAGACAGGGATCAGAATCGGGAATGAAGATTCTGCTGAAGGATATGTAACTAAAATAAAAAAGATTGAAGGTCAGTTTATTCAAACTTATGGAATTTCTACTCTTTTAAAAGAACATGTTTCTTTTCAAGATGAAAAGATGATTTTAGATTTTCTTGGGAAGAAGGCAGTTGAACAACACATAGAAGTAATAGATCCAATGCTTGTAGAATATGGTAAAATGTTTTATGCAAACAATGAAGGTGATAAATTTTTAGATATCACTAAATTTGGAGTTAACAAGTTTTTAAGAGATAATATCAATAAAGTTCTGACAGTCAAGGATTTTAGAACGTTCTGTGCAAATTGTGAAGCATTTAAAGTTTATAAAGAGTATATTGAAAAAACTCCAATTCCAGAAACAAAATCAAATTTTTCAAAAGAAATAAAATTGATTCTAGAAAAAGTTTCTGATAAGCTCCATAACACACCAGGTATTTGTAAAAGTGCTTATATATCTTCTATATTTATTGATTATGTTGCTTCACAAAGAAACACACTAATTGTGCTGAAGGAACAAGATAGATCTAAAAAGAAATTAGAAAAAGAAGAAGCTTGGAAAAAAATGAATGAAGATAGAATAGCTCAAGGATTGAAGCCATTAAGAAAAAAGAGAAGAATTAGAAAAAAGAAAGGTGAAAACAAAGATGAAAAATAGTTGTTCTGAACTTTTTGGAGAGTATATAATGAAGAAAGATTTTAAAGAATTTGTAGAACATAAATCAGAGAATATTATAAAAGATCTCAATAATGAATCATTTGGTGCTGCATCAGGTTTAAAGATCAAAAATAACAAAAAGACTGATAAGGATTCTTTTGTTCTATTTATGCCAAAAGGATCTAAAAAAAGATTTAAACAACTTTCTAGATCAGAAAGAAAAAAAAGAGAAATACCAAAAAAAATAAGTGATGGAAATATAGAGTTGTATACTGATATTGTAGAAATAGAAAAGCCAAAAGCATGTTTCTCTTTAACATCATATAATAGACCCTTTTATCCAGGCATGCAAATTTCTCCTTATAATATTTCTATTGCGGGAACAGCTGGAATAATTGTTAGATTACCTGTTTGGGGAGATTGTTTGGTAACAAATTGGCATGTTTGTGCTAATCCTTATAACAAAAATGATAATATTTTAAATAGAAAAATTGAACAACCTTCTGGAGTAATATTAACACAAAATATTGGAAAAGTTATAGCTTACAAAGCTCCCAAATTATTAGAAGAAGGTGATCCTTGGAGTTTTTCTACAGCAGATGTAGCAGATTTTGCAATCATTCAGTTAAATCCCAATGGAAATTTAGATGAAACAAATAAAACATATATGGATAAACTTATAGACATAATGTTCAATGAATTAGGGAACGATGTTTATGATGCATGGGATCAAATTTTGCCAAATGGAGCAACATTTTGTGGATTTCCCCATGAACATGCAGGAGTTTTTAGAAATTCAATTGTAAAATCAGAAAACAACCAATTAGTTATTATTAATTCATATTGTAAGGGATTGGGAGTAGTTAATTTGGGTGATTATGTATTTAAAATTGGAAGAACAACAAATTTAACTGAGGGAACAGTTGCATTTACTAATGTAATTTCTCAAATTTCTTATAATCAAGGTATTGGAGTTATAAAAAATATGTATATGGTAGAACCAGATACTTCTAAATATGATAGAATGGCATATTTTGGAGATAGTGGTTCAGCTCTATATGACGAAAATGATTATTGTGTAGGAAGTACTTTAGCAATCTCAGGATCTTATCTTTTAGCCAATAACATTCAAGATTGTTTTAGATCAGTTATTCCAGAAAATCTGTGTAATCTTTTGCGATTAAATAGAGAGGTGTGAAATGTTGGCAAATGACTATTCTAAAATCTTCAATCTTATCACGCAAACGAAGATTTCCAAATACAATCTAGAAAATAAAGAAATCAAAGATTTGATAGATGCGAAAGACTTTGAGTTTAAAAAGAACAAAAATAAAGAAGAAGCATTAAACATTTTGAGTCAAATTTTTGATGAAATTTAAAGGAGAATTCTATGAATGGTAGAATTACAATAGTTAGAACGATGAGAAGGAAATTAGAGAATACAGAAGTAACTGTTGTTTATTCCGGAGAAATTGGAAAGAAAACTGGTTATTGGGATGTAAAGAAAGATGTGACATTAAATTTTGAAGAAGCAAAAAGAATTTGTTCAGATTTTGCTAATAAAGAACAACCTCTATACGGATATGATGAACTTGAGTTTGAATGTGTACTAAATAAGAATGGAGAGACACAAATTATTCATAGAATAGAAATGTTAGGATCTGGATATAAAGGAAAAACTAATCAAGAAAAGATTAGAGAGCAAAAAGAGGATGATGAAAAGAGCATTTTAGACTATTGATTGGATACAAAAATTCATGTATATGATCTATTTAGTTTTTAGAGAATCAATTTTGCATCCAAACTGTACATCGAAAGTAGAAGGTAAGAAAATTGCAGCAATCAAAATAGTGAGAGAACTCACACAATCTGGTTTGAAAGAAGCTAAATTTGCAGTAGATCACATTACGGAAAGATTCACTCATATTGGAGTTAAAACATTTTGATCAATTTTCAATATTGTATCGAAATATGTGAAACCAACCCAGTATTTTTACATAAAATAGAAGAAATTGAAGAAGAAAAAGTACACATATTCAATTATCGATTAGCTTCTTATTCAGACTTTGAACATCCAATTGAAAATAGTGATGTGAAAGCTTATGAATTGAGAGGATTAACTTTTGTAGAAAAAGATGATGATTTCAAAAGATATATAATGTTACATAAATTCTTTAATTTGGGAGAAACACTTGGATATCAATATGAAGATGTAAAAAATAAAAAGATTATAAGAATACAAGACAAATTAGATGGATCTATGATAAGATTTGTTAGACTACATAATGGTCACATTATACCTAAAACAAAATTTGGTATTGATAATGAACAAACAAAATTAGTAGAAAAATGTTTGAACTATAGATTATCTGATTTTATTATAGAAGTACTTGACAATAATTTAGCAGCAATTTTTGAGCTTATATCACCAGAAAACAAAATAGTTTTAGATTATAAAGAAACAAAACTTGTACTTGTCCAATTGAGAGATGAAATAACTGGAAAATATTTGGATTTATGTCAAAGTGATTTGGTCAGTGATTTTGAAATTGAAACAGTTAAAAATTTTGATGTCAATAATTTGACATTAGAGAATCTTTTAGAAAAAAGTAAAAATGATAAAAATATAGAAGGCTGGGTTATAACACTTGAAGATGATCAATTAATAAAAATAAAGACTGATTGGTACAAAGAATTACATCATCTCATTACAGAAGATTTAAGTAGAGAAGATTTTATAGCAATTTCTATTTTAAATGAATCAATTGATGATATCATTCCCAAAATAGAATCAAATGAGATTCTTGAAAAAATAACATTAATTAAAGATATATTGATTAAACATCTCAATAAAGAAATTGATGAATTGTATACTATCTTTAAAAACTTTACTAACAAAAATAATGTTTTACAAGATAAAGAAGCAAGAAAGAATTTTGCTATAAAAAATAAAGGACATAAATATTTTTCTGTAATGATGCAACTCTATAATAATCTGCCAAATGTGTATGAACAAGATATAGAAGAAAAAATTATTGAACGTCTGATCAACAAAGAATTTTCATCTTTATCTTCAGCAAAGGAATTTTTTAACAATGAACTATCTTGAGTATTTTCTAACAAATTATCCAGATCTAGTAGAATCTATGGAAAAATGTTCTCACCATTATGATAGATATAATTTGAATCCATATCACTTAGAGGGTTCTGTTTTCATTCATACTCTGTTAGTCCATAATGAGGCAGAATATCTGAAAGATATTCAAATTACAACTCTTTTACATGATATTGGGAAGATGTATGCGAGAGAAGAAGATCATCTTACAAAAAGAGTAAAATTCTATGGACATGAAGGAATTAGTTTCTTTTTATCAATAGAAATTTTAGCTCAAATGATCAATGAAAGTATCATTAATAAAAAAGAAGCTGAGTCTATTTTACATGTAATATCTATACATGGAAAATTTTATGATCTCTTAGATGAAGATAAAATAATTGATAAAAATAGATTGAATTTGTTTAATAATGATTATTCTATATGCAGTCTATTAATGGAACAACTTGTATGTGATAATAATGGGAGATTTTCTAATAATAAAAAAAGAATTGAATTTAGAGATTTTTTTGCAAAACAATTAAATGAAGAAAATCATAATAAACTTCTTAAGAAAAAAGAAGAAGAATACAAAGATAAACAAATTACATTTTTGGTTGGATTGCCATGTTCTGGAAAATCATTTAGCATCGATTACGAAAAAAGTCAGATGATTTTATCAAGAGATAATAGTATAACTGAAATGTATCCAGATAAATCATATAATGAAGCTTTTAAGTTGCATAACAGTGATGAAGTAGATAAATTGTTTAATGCAAAATTTGAAGAAGCTATAAGACAAGATATGTCTTTTATCATTGATAAAACAAACTTGTCAAGAAAATCAAGAATGAGTTTTATTAATAGAATTCCAAAAGATTATCATAAAAAAGCATATATTTTTGCAACTAAATTTAGTACAATTGTAGAAAGAAATAATGAAAGAAAGGAAGAAGGAAAATTCATTAATAATAACGTATATATGCAAATGATGAAGAGTTTTTCAATTCCAACTTTTGAAGAATTTGATTCTATAGAATGGATTTGGAACTAAAATGGACATTTCAGAAGTAAAAGATTATAGAATTTTAGAATACATCTCTGGCTCAAAATTATATGGGACAGATGATCAATTTTCTGATACAGATATCAGAGGAGTCTTCATTTGTCCAAAGAAGTATTTGTTAAATATCAACAAACCACAACAATTTGAAGATAAAGAAAATGATATCGTATTTTATGAAATTGTAAAGTTTTTTAAACTCTTAGCTGAAAATAATCCTAACATTATAGAAACACTTTTTGTTCCAGATGAGTTTATTCTTTATAAGAACAATTATTGGGACAAAATTGTAGAAAATAAGAAATTATTTATAAGCAAAAAATGTCGTTTTACATTTTTAGGGTACGCAACTAGTCAAGTTAAAAGAATAAGAAGTCATAGAAAATTTATAATGAATCCTATTAATAGTCAACCACAAAGATCAGATTTTGGATTACCAGATTATTCTGTAGTCCCCAAAGATCAATATACTGCAATTTTATCAATAAGCTCAGACTTTGTTAATCAAGAGTTTAAAGATATAGTGATCAAAGAAAAACAATATCAAATAGCTATGTCTGAATGGAACGCTTATCAAAATTGGAAGAAAGAAAGAAACCCTAAAAGGAGAGATTTAGAAGAAAAATTTAAATTTGATACGAAACATGCTATGCATCTTATGCGTTTAATTAAAATGGGAGAAGAATTGTTAAAAACTGGAGAGTGTTATGTTAATCGACCAGATGCCCCAGAATTGATTGCAATCAAGGAAGGTAAGTATACCTATGATGAATTTGAAAGTTTATTAGAGGGCATCGAGGATCATTTTGATGAACTCTACAACAAAAGTACATTGCCGCATTCACCAGATCATAAAAGAATCAATAAATTGTTATATGAGATTTTAAGTGATTTCTATCAAATCAATTTTGAAGAAGGAGATTAGAGATGAAAACAAAATGCTATTGTATTTTTTGCAAAAGGCATCCACTTTATGGTCAAAAATTTGAAGAATGGGTAGCAGGTTGGTATCCAGGAAAATTCATCTATAATGATCATGAAGAAAAGAAAACAGGAGTTGAAGTAGATTGTTTAGAACCAGAGCATTATGTTTTTGATGAATATGATATTGATATGGAACAATTTGAATTTCCTATAACTGCTTATGGAGATGGATGTGCCTTAACAGGATTTTCAGAACCAGGAATAGAAATGACAACTACATGTTTAAATGAAGAACATGAAGAAAATTAAATTTGTTGTTTAAAAAAATAGAAAATTGTTTATAATTAAATGAGAGTTGTATTTAATTTAGGAGATGATTATGTTGACAGATGAAGAGAAAGAAAAGATTGCTAAAGAGAACATGTATCTTGTTGGAGTGATTGCAAGAAAGTACTCTCATTTAGCAGACTATGATGAAATGTATTCTACAGGTGAAGAATATCTTGTTCAAGGATTAAATAAATATGATCCAGAAAAAGGAAAGGCAGGTACATATTTATATCATTGGATTTTTGCCGGTGTTATGAAATCTCTTTACAATAATAGTAATGTTCATATTCCATGGAACATCATTAACAATTATATAAATAATAGAGACACTGTTGTTAAACCTAAAGAATTTTCTTTTGATAATATATTTAATGATAAAAAAGAGACCGGAATGTGGATTGTCCCGCATGGTAAAGATAAATTAGAATTATTAGCTTCTCTAAGTGGAACTTATTATGGAAATACAGAAAAAGAATTAGAAAATAATGAGTTAAAACAACATATTGAGTTTACAATCAATAATTCTACACTTACAAGTGTTGAAAAAAATGTTGTAATACATAGATTTGGTTTGTTTGGTGAAGATGAAAAAACTCTACAAGAAATTGGTGATGAAATGGGATATACAGCAATGGGTATACAGAAAGTAGAAAAAAGAGCTTTAAAAAAATTGAATAATAATAAAATGATAACTGAACTAAAGGAGTGATTATGAGATCAATTCAAGAGATTCTTACTTTAAAAAATAACCTAAAAACAAGATTAGAAAGGATCAGTAACGATGGAAGTGTAGACTTTATTAAAGGAATGGATATAAAAACAAATAACATCAGAAAAAGATTACAAATTCTAGAAAATATACTTGAAGATTATGGACTTTATCAATGGCTTTTTGATCCTTCAAAAACTTCTGAAGATGTGATAAATTATCGAAAACCATAATGAACAAAGAGAAAAAAATGTATCTTTTAAAAATTGGTATAATGGGTTCTGAAAAAATCATTAAGAGTGCTATCAATGTAGATGAGTTCACACGTTTTTTAACTCAAGAGATAAATACAAAAGCAGTTGATCCCAATTGGACTGGATTATATGCATTCGAATGTTGTGATGATCAACCATTTATTGGCATAAATTTTAAAACCATTATATTCAATAAAATTTATGTTAGAATTCGATCAATAGATTTTATTGAAGAACTCATGTCTTTTGAAAATTAAAAACAATTGTAGAGGGTTTAAAATAGAAAAATAAACAAAATTTAAATCGATTTAAAAAGAGCTAGATGATGTTTGTCTAGCTCTTTTTTTGTCATTTTCCCAATTTCATTGATTATTTAATATGAAATTGGGATTTTTTTTGGAGAGCATTATGTCTTTTAATAATTTTTTTACAGAATTAACATCAAGTGCTTCTGATGCAGATTATGTTGGAGTTTTTGGAACAACAGCACAAACTTTATCATTGAGTGCTGATTTAGGAAGCTTATCTGGAGAGGGTGGTGAAATTGTTAAATGGGTTAGATATAAAATGGGGGAGCCAAAAATTACATCTACCTTAAGCAATCTTCAGATATTTTCAATGTTTGAAGAAGCTAATATGAAATATTCTGCTATTATCAACCAAACACAAGGCAAAAATTGGTTAAGTAATTTGTTGGGTTTAGATAGAAATTTTAGTACAGCTGATTATACAAATAAGTTACCTTATCAAACAATAGATTATTTAAAAAGGTTGACAGAATTTTATGGAACTGAAGTGCAAGCTGGTGGGGTTCAGAATGTAAGAAGAGCTTATGTAACTATAAATAGTAGCAATCATGATTATAGTCTATTGAATGATTTTGTAGACAATTCCAGTGGAAGTTCATTAAGTGCATATATTTCTTCTGTATCTGCTTCAAAAGTTGAAGTAAGAAAATTATGGCATTCTCAACCCACATCAATATATAGATATTATGATCCTTATTCTTCAACTAACACTCTTTCACAAGAATTTGATTATGAATCTTTCAATATGGAAACATCATTCTACATATTTCCGTTATGGGCTGATGTTCTAAGAGCAAATATGTTAGAATCAAGTGATACAGTAAGAAGATCAAATTATACATATCAGATTGTTGGAGATAGAGTAAGAATATTGCCTAAACCTGGGAGCAGTTTAAAAATTTGGATGGAGTATACCGTTGCAATGGATCCATTCAATCCAGATTTTAAAGTTGCTGATATAGGAGATCCATCAATAACAGGTATATCAAATATTTCGCAGATTCCATATAAAAATATTACTTACAATGAAATTAATTCTGCTGGGAGAATGTGGATAAGAGAATATACATTTGCTTTGTGTGCTGAAATTGAAGGAAAAATAAGAAGAAAATTTTCAAGTATACCCATTCCTAATGGAGAAACTACTCTTGATGGAGATGTCATGGTTTCTGAAGCTATAGAAATGAAAAGAGAATTAATAGAAAATTTGAAAGAAGATTTACAAACTACATCTAATCTTGAAATGATGAGATCAGATGCAGAAACAGCTCAATTTATTCAAGAACAATTAGCTTTTGTACCTCTACCATCACCCATATTAGTTCTATAGGAAAATAACACATGAATGATAGACAATTATTTAATACAGCAACTGCAGATGTAAATTATGGATTATTTTTTGGTCCGAGAGAAGCTGCTTTATTCAATGACTGGAATGTGGAGATAAATGAAATAGTTGTTCAACAAAGCATTATTTATTATCCTATAGAAAAAGATCTAAGTGATCCAAATTCTTTATATGGTGAATCTGATACAAAAATATCACAGAATCCAATTAAAGTGTATGGAAGAATATTACTTGATGAACCCATAACTATAACAGGACAATTTACAACAGAACAGAAAAAAAGAGTCGAAGTATATCTAACAAGATCCAGATTAATAGAAATAGGATTAATTCCAAGAATGGGAGATTTCTTTATATATGATAATCAGGCATATGAGATTGTTGATCTTAAAACTCCAAGATTTATGTTAGGATATCCAGAACAAAAAATGGATGTTATCATGACTGGAATTTCTACAAGAGAAAATATATTTAGCATACATGATCCAACAAAAGAAGTAGAACATGATAGTGAAAATCCATTTTAAAAATAAATTATGAAAAAATCAGAATTAACTTTGTTTAGAAGACTACAAGCAGCTAAAAATGCAAGAAAATAAGGAATTGAATGCCTGAAAGAAGATCAGAACATCTAAAAACAACAGAAATAAGTGATCTTGGATTATTGCAAATAGATACAGCTGTATTTAATCTATTTTCTATCAAAAAACCACTTGTTATTAAGGGAAAGAAAACACCTGTAATATTTGGTTCTTGGGAAAGATTTGCTCAAATGCAAGGTAATAAAGAAGATGATAAATTAAATGAAATAAGAGATCATAAAGGAATGTTAATTCTTCCTATTATCTCGATAAGAAGAGGTGATATAACTCCCAATGAAAGAAGATATGTACATATAGATAATGATTCTAATCCATCAATTGTTTTTACAAAAAAAATAGCTGATTCTAACTTTGATATAAATAGAAGAATTCCCTTCAAAGAAAAATGGAAATTTGGAGATTACTACAAAAAAGATAATCCAGTGTATGAAACACACAGATTACCTATACCAAGTTTTATAGATGTTTCATACTATATAACTCTATGGGCTTCATATGTTAAAGATACAAATAAATTTCAAGACTCAATTTGGAAAAAATATATCATAAATGATCTGGAATACGATGGCTTCTTTATGTATTCAAAATTTACAGGTGTTTCTGACGAATCAAATATAGAAGACTTCTCAACAGAAGAGAGAATACTAAAATATTCATTTACTTTAGATGTTCAAGGATATTTATTAGATAAATCACAAGTGCAAATAGAAAGAACAATATCAAAAATCATTCTTGAAGAAAAAATTGTTGATATTCCAGATGAAGTTGTCGGAATTGATGGTGTTGTAGAATTTTATATGAGGTGAGTTAATTCCATCTAAAGAATGGAATCTTCTTGCTTCTCTGAATGATACTTGCATTCAAGATGATTGATGCCACTAAATACTTCAAACATCTTCAACACAGAGGCATCACTCTCCACAAGCTTAATATCCCTACGCTCCATAGGTATTACAGAACCATTCAACTTCCTTACTGCTTCTATCAATATATTCTGTGCTGAATGAACATCCCTATCTTCATCCTCTGCACCACAACCACAATGATAAACCCTCTTCCCCAACCCATGCTTATTCAACACTCCACATTCTGGACACAACTGAGTAGAAGGAAACCACTTGTCAACAATCAAAGTACGTGGAGTGTGCTTCACTCCACTTATTATTCCTCCAATTGAAGACTTTTGAATCTGACTTCCAAACCACCCACTGTGCCACTGATGAATACTCTCATCTTGAACAGCTACAATTCCATAATTGTTCTTAAGATGAGACACAATCTTATTCCTTACATCTTTCTTCTTGTTACTATTCTTCTCATACAACCTTTCCAACTCAATCCTCTTCTTGTCCCTATTCTTAGATCTCTTCTTCTTCTTTGACAACCCCCTATGAGCTCTTCTTATTCTCTTATCAATCTCAAGAGACGGATCAATTTTGATTCCATTTGAAAATGTTATAGGAGTCTCAATTCCAAAATCAAGTCCAATCATCTCTTGACTCTTGACTTCTTTTTTTTCAGAAAAAGTTGTGATCTTAAAATAGAAACCAGAGGGTTTCCTTACTAAATTAGCATTACAAATCTCATCAACATCATCTAATTGTTTCAGTCCATGAACATAGAAAGACTTCTTACATCCAACAACTTTGATTCTGTTTTTTAGAATTTTGTATGTACTGTTGAGTTGAATGAGAGGAATTGAGTTGACATAAGTTTTGAACTTAAGAGCTCCAACTTTTTGTCCTTTTTTCTTTTTTGTTGAGAGACTTTTGATTGAAGCTTTTGTTGTGTCATGAATTCTTTGTTTCATTTGTGAGGAGAGAAAGTTGAGTTCTCTTTCTTCAAAGATGTCTCCACATTTGACTTCAACAAGATTTGGTTTTGTATCTAGTTTGAAGATGTCTTCAGTTTTGCTCTTATTGAGAAGATGATTGTAGAACCATTTAGCTTCAAGAAAAGACATTTTGAGAAATTCTTTTTGATTTTTGTTCAATCTTGATTGATCAATTTTGATTGTAAAGACTTTACAGTCCATGTGACTGTGTCGTTCAATTGTTTCTAATTTTTTTTCAAATCTTTTGTTCAAAATTGATCTCTAAAGAAGATAAGACAAGATTGAACGATCTGAACCAATAATATTCAGCAATCTTGTCTTATTATAAATTTCATATTTTATTGGTTCAGATCGTTATAATAAATATACGTAAAAGAAATGAAAAGACATTGTTTTAAAAGATTTGTTTTTGATATTTATTATGATGTGATGTTCAAATTACAAAAATTCATATTCCTTCTAAAGAAGGGAATTTTTCTTTTTGAGAAACTCTATAAAAATGATAAGATTTCTTTATGACAAAAGAAGAACAAATACAAGAATATCTCAATTGTAGATCTGATCCAATATATTTTCTCAAAAAGTATGGAACTATAAAAACTACTAGTGGGAAAACTTCTTTTGATTTATATCCATTTCAAGAGGATGTTATAAATTGTTTTCTTGAATATTCTTATAATATTATTTTGAAGAGTAGACAATTAGGAATAAGCACATTATGCGCTGGTTATGTAGCTTGGTTAATTACTTTTTTTAAAGATAAAGAAGTTTATACATTAGCTACAAAAGGTAGAGTTGCAACAAATTTGATATCCAAAATAAA
>Ga0180009_10004649_pt1 | contig 15036 bp, 13 predicted proteins | sample OS_PC_MetaG_FD_123537 | JGI IMG/M metagenome (GOLD analysis project Ga0180009, IMG submission 123537) | Groundwater microbial communities from the Aspo Hard Rock Laboratory (HRL) deep subsurface site, Sweden - OS_PC_MetaG | ecosystem: Environmental > Aquatic > Deep subsurface > Groundwater...
TCAAAACGCGGCGGAGATCGTCACATTAACACAACAAGTATTGGCCACTCTGTTGGTTGCGCTTTCCAACGCAGCAACTCTTCGTGATGAGGATTTACTATCATCAAGCGGAAAAGAACTTCTGCAGCAAATCAGGAGCATTTCACCCATTCTGCAACAGGACCGCAGATTGGATCACGACCTTGAAAAGCTAACCCAAGCTATCCTTTCGTTCTAACGGCGCTTGCCTGTATGAAAACAATATTATTTTCCTTGTGAAGTTTGAACAAACATGGTCTCGCAAGCTATTTTCGGACAAACTTCCATCGAACATAAAATAAGCTAATGATCTGTAAAGATAAATTGAAAATTTTCCAAATTGGAGAACCATTTAGTCTAAATGACTACCAACCCTCCCCCCTAACCCCCGTCAAATAAGGAAAGTCATCTCCTCCACCATTCTTACCCTGTATTCAAGCATTTCAGCCGCTACATCTGAAACTTTATCCTGCAAATTCAAGTATTTCAAAATTCTTTCCGAGAATTGCCTCACTTTTTCTGACTTCCCGTTATTTACTTCTATTTCATTTTATCACCCTACAGTTGGTCCGATTTAGTCCAAATTTAGATTCGGGATTGGACAAGATTTTTTCAAATACGTTTCCGATAGATGATTTCAAGCTTGTTTTTATTTAATCGATCAAGTTTTTCTGCCATCTGGGATAAGTCCAGTCGCTAATCAACGGTGCAAGACGATGAATGGTTGGGCAAAAATACTTTGCAATGAGGATAAATTTGTTGATAAAGGTGAACATATGTATTCTTTTTAGCTGTTTCCGATTCTCTTTCAGAGTTTGTCATGGCATTTCTCCGTGTTTATCATCCCAGAGAACCGAAGAAGTCACCCTTGTGGCAGATTCTTGATAAGCACTATGAACAGTTTGAACGATCATATGAGGAAAAGTTCGAGAAGCAGTATGGTTTTTTTAGGCCTGTGGTTAGGGATGTGGTTCACTCCTATATGAAATGTGGTGATCTGAAAGAAGGTTTCGCTCGGGTTCGTTGCCCTAACTGTGCTCATGAATTTCTGCTTCAGTTTTCCTGCAAAGTCCGTTGTTTTTGTCCCTCCTGTCAGGCCAAACGGGTAATCGTATTTGGACATCACCTAAAAGAGAATGTCTTTTATCCGGTTCCACACCGGCAGTATGTCTTCAGCATTCCGATTATGCTTAGAATTTACTTCAAGCACAACCGCTCATTACTCACAGGTCTGTGTCAGTGCGCTTACAAAAGTCTGCTTACCTTTTTGCGAAAAACGGTTCGACTGAAAGCTGGGATTCCAGGCGTTGTTATGGCTATACATACTTTTGGCGAATACCCGGAAAAGTTTCACCCCCATATTCATGCTATCGTGACTGACGGACTGTTTACAGACACCGGTTTGTTTCATGTGATGAAACGAGTAGATCTGAAACCCCTGGAAGAGTTTTTCTGGGCTGAGGTATTCAAATTTCTGAAAAAGGAGGGAAAGATCAACGATGACCTGGTTAATAAGCTGATGGGTTGGAAACATTCCGGGTTCAGCGTTGATAACGGCGTTCGTAAAAGGGGTCATAAAAGGGGTAAAAGGGGTCAAGTCTTCTTTTGACTTTAGTTGGCAACAAAGGTCAAAAGAAGACTTGACCCCCTTTCCCCCTTATATCACATGCAAAACCCTGTACGATATTACCGGGAAATTAGCCCACAATCATTTCAACTCAGCAAACTGAAAGAATGCTCTTTAAATTGGCCTCAATTCTCTTTTGAATAAGATTGATGCTGGATTGTTCGATGTCTACGTCCTTTGCATATTTCCGCCAGTTGGACACAATCTGGGCTATTTCCTCAATGCTTTGTGTAATCTGTTGTTTACTTAAACCAGATTGAATTCCCAATCGACGAATATGCTCCTGAGTGGGTGACTTGCCTTCGCCATCAACGGTCATGGTGTGCTCACCACCGGGTCCTTCAGAAAATGCAAGATCATATGCCGGGGAAAGTGACCATTCTCCCAGGTGGTTCATCAGGAACGAAAAATTTTTCACGTGATCATCCCGATTATTGGCAAGAATGTTAAAAATCATCTGCTTGAAGCCTCTTATCAAGTCTTGTTGATTTTTTGTCAGGTTGTTCAGGATGCGAAAAAACAACTCGTAGTCGCAGGCAGGTATGCGGAAGTTGGAATGGATAAGATTTCCGAAAGTATGGCAGTGATACCGTTTGTTGTGATCCCTGTCAAATCGTTTGGTGCCAAAAAAACGCAGTCCCTTTTCGCCCGGAAACAGCCTGGTTTCGGGCATGATCAGGTCACAGTCTTTTGCCATCTGAGAATAGGCAAATTCGACAGGTCCTGAATCAACCAGATCTTCATGACCGGAAAACTTGACAATCCAGTGAGAATAGCCTGGTGGCAAATCCCCCTCCCCTGAAATCAATCTGTTTTCAGATACACCGACCAATACTTTTGGCCTCGCACCACCCGGGCTTCCTCCGGCTTTCATTAACTGGGATAATACGATTTGAGTCTCACCGGACACGATCTGTTGGGATTGTCTGTGTAAATCATACAGATCAAATGTTTCTGAATCCTCAAACGACACTCCCATTGACGGCTGGTAAGTTAATGCCCCCATTGTGCTTGAACCAAAAAATGACAGGCGATCCAAAATCGATAATTTTTCAACTGAAAAACCACGGCTCTTTAAAAAACGATCCATCAACATCAATCCCCACCCGTCAGGAAGCGAATCATCGAATAATCCGAAGATTGGACCGAATTCTCTGTCTTTGTGCTCAATTAGATCCGCGCTGTTTGGCAATTTATAAGGTGATAGCCAAAGCGATCGCTTTAAAAAACCCGGATCATATTGGAAATAGATACGATGATCCTTTTCCGCAATCTCGCCGACTGGAAAATCCATGGTCGGGTCCATGTTTAAGGTCACCTTTAGCCGTTTCAAATCGTTCCTCTTTTTGGAATTTTTGAAGTGTCCTGACGTTCCAATTCCTCGATAGATTGTGCAGGTGCCGGTTGAAGTAGCTTTTCAACTTCGTCCAACCTTCCCAAGGCATGAACCAGTTTCAGAAAGTTATCAAATGAAATTTTAGCCCTCTGCTCAAACCTGATGATCGATGCCACTGAAACACCAGATCGATTTGCCAGTGAGGTCCGTTTCCACTTCCTGGAAAGCCGAAGCTTTTTGAGTCGGCCAGCCAGTTGTTCAGCAACCTCCTGGGAGGTCATTAGAGTATAGTCCATTTCTATATGCTAATTGATAAAATTTTATTACTTGTTAGTGTTATTTTATCTTAATAGATAATATATTGTCAATAAGAATGCCAATACTTGATACGTGTCGGGCGTGGGGTAAAAAAGTAATATCAACCTAAGTCTATGAATAGATGGACTTTACAGGATAATTTTTCATAAAATCACGTCCGCTACCTTCAAGCAGCTTTTCTATAGTAGTATTTCAAAACACCTCCAAGCCGTGAACGGCATGTGATATGATCTTTTTTCTTATCAGATTTAAAATCTTGGGTTGGGAAAAGAAGCCGGTTTTCTTTGCCCTGATGATTTCTTTCCTGGAGATAATATGTCACATATTCTTTCAAAGTCCTTCGTAAGCTTTCCTCACCAAAGAATATAAGCCCTGAGATGCATTCAGATTTTACTGATAGCACCCCCATCTTTCTGCGAATGCATTTAAATTTGGACTCCGTGGAGGCAGTTTCAAGGGATATAATCCACCAGACCTTATAATACTGCAGAAGGACTTGCAAAACTTGCAGTCTCGGTCGTGAATCAAATATTGACAATTAGTTAGGAAACCCCAATCTTCCGTAGAAAATCGGGGGTCACCCATTAAAGTTTAGGTCAAGCGAAAAACACACACCTCCCTGCAAAAAAATTAGTGTTTTTCGCGGTACGCTTTCCTTCCTCAGATTTACTCTGGCCTCACTATTCGCGCCCCTTGTTTCTTTGGAAATGGGTTTGTAAGATTTATAAGTTTTTTCTGATACGCTCCAGTCACCCATCGGGATCTAGGCAGTAACTCATTTACCACTATTTAAATCTGATAAACCAGTCGCCCGTTCGTTTTTCAACGTCCAGAAATTCCTGGGTTCCATGCTGTGTCCAATCGTTTTATCACAGATCTATGGTTATTAACCAAACCCATGTTGGTTCACAACATAGGCGAATCAGATTAACCAGCTTTCATCTTCAGTCGGTTGAATCAACCTTGTTTGATCGCTCATGGTGCAATAGATTCCAATCAGGTCGTTTGGTTATAAGCCAACCCCATCACCGGTTCCCTATTGCACCCTTAATTATCTAAACAATAAACTTGGATCAAACGGTATCTGATCCCGCATCACATAATAGGAAGCCCTAGCCAGCTTATGGCTAAGTGCTTTGATTGCGACAACGTTTTTTGTTTTTGCTGCTTTTCGCTGATAGTATCGTTGAGATTTCTCACAATATCGTTTACTAAAATTGGCTGCTTCAACATAAGCCCAAGCCAGATAGCTGTTTCCATTTTTGCTGTTGCCCTTTCCTTTCGACTTGTTGTTCGAAGTGCGATTACTGGCTACGCAACGACAATAGGAAGTGTAGTTTCCAACTTTTTTAAACCGATTAATATCACCCACCTCCAGCATAATAGTTAACCCTAGAATCTTTCCAATTCCTGGTATGGTTAATAGCATCTCAAATTCCTTTTTCAGCCCAATGTTGATCCTCAAATTATCTTGGCAAATAACACCCCATATTCTCAAATTGTATGGACCTGATTTTTGTTTTCGCAGATTAATTGACGGACTGTTCCTTGCTTTTTTCTCACGTTATTTGGTCTTTACTCTTTCAAAGAACTTTTTTTTATGATCATGTTACTTTTTTTCCTGTCAAATCGAACAGCTTGCCAAACTGGGGAAAAAGTATCCCTGGCCAATCCCTCACTGTTGTCCAAAATGTCACGGCCGAATATGGAAACACGGCTTCACAACAGCTTATTTTTATCCTATTGAACAACCTCTTCAGATCCAAAGATTGATCTGTCCCGATTGTAAAACTGTCTTCAGGTTCCGTCCTTCCGGTTACCTGCCCTATTACAACTATCCTCTGGTGGCGATTTTTGTCTGTTTATTTGGCGAGAAGCTGCAACGAGATGAACTCCAGATCAAGGCCGATACTCGTAAATTCTGGATTCAACGACTTAAAAAGCAAATTAAACTCACCTTGATGAAGCTGAAATCCAAAGACTATAAAAACGGGTTTTTGGAATTGCTTGGAAAGGGTTTCGGCCCTGTAAGCTATCCAGCTAATCTGAAGATCCCTCCACTTTTTTCCCACCCCACCGAAGTCCACCTCTTTTCCGGTTAGCTAATTTATGGTTCAGTATTTTTTTAAATCCTGAATCGTTAATCGCAAAAAACAGAGGTAAAAAATGGATGAAAAGCGGAAAAAAGAGATCGCTGTTTTCAGGTACAGTGTTATCAGCGACCTCGTTTACTGGAGACCGGTTGGTCTGCAAAGGCTGTCGGATGCAATCCACCTTAAAGCAAACCAAAAATGGGAAATTCCCTATTCGGATCGCTATACTATCTCGGCAACCACTATTAGAAGGTGGTTAAATATATATCTGGCATCGGAGAAGGATATTGAGTCTCTCTATCCTCTAAATAGAGCAGACAGTGGCGGAACCCGTGTCATTGACGATGAAACGTCAGCCGTTCTGATTCAAGTCAGAAAAGAGTATAGCGATATTCCCATTACCGAGATGATCGATATGATGCATGAAAGGAATCTGTTACCCCCAACAAACTCTCCCAGCCTCTCCACCATTTATCGTTTCTTCAAAAAACATCGTGACCTGATAGCCAAAACTCCCAAAGTTGACAGGAGGCGGTTTGAGGCAGAATTTCCCAATGATATCTGGCAATCCGATGTTATGCATGGTCCTAAATTAAAGATTGAGGGAAAGCTCAGAAAAACCTATCTGATCGCATTTATCGATGATCACTCAAGACTTATTCCCAATGCTGCCTTTTATCTCAAGGAGACTCTCGACAGTTTTTTATCCGCTTTCAAAGGCGCTATCATGAGGCGGGGAGTTCCCAGGAAACTCTATGTGGATAACGGGGCTGCATTCCGGTCCAATCACCTGTCCTATATCGCAGCCGCCCTACAGGTCAATCTGATCCATGCCAAGCCCTATTCTCCCCAGGGGAAAGGGAAAATTGAGCGCTTTTTCTGAACGGTTCGGGATTCATTTTTATACGAGCAACTTATCAAAGAACTGTCCGAAACCAACCACCCGTTAAAGGAGTTCAATGAACGATTCTCTGTCTGGATTATGGATCGCTACCACCAGAAAATACATTCCAGTACCTCCCAATCGCCATTGGAAAGGTTTAAAAACGGTATCGAAATGGTCAGAGCAGCCCCGGATGATCTGGAAAGCTATTTCAGAAAAGCGGCATTACGGACTGTTACCAAAGACCGGGTGGTCTATCTTGAAGGAAAACTCTATGAGGTTCCTGTTGATTTAATCGGTGAGCGCATTGAACTGCTCTACCATAACGAATCCAATCCTGATGTGGAAGCCCGGTTTGGCGGTAAGAGTTATGGAATCTTAAAACCCGTTGATCCAGGAGTTAATGTGAAGGTCAAACGAGCAAAGTATAATGCTGAAATAACTCTGGAGACTACAAAAGATCACGTGAACCTGGAACCGGGAAAACTGTTTAACAAAAAGCGGAGAATATCATGAATAAAACATATAAAAGCTATTTTGGCTTCTCTAAAGAACCTTTCGTCAATGACATCCACTGCAAAGATATCCTGGTTACCCCTGAGTTGGAGGCGGTGGCCGAAAGGATTCAATACGCGGTTCGCCTGGGTGCCGTTGCCCTGATAACTGGGGAAGTGGGATCTGGAAAATCCACTGCTCTCAGATGGTCTTTGGAACAGTTTCACCCTTCGGAATACAAAACTCTTTGGATCACAGCTACATCCGGGTCGATCCTGGAATTTTATCGACAACTGCTTCGTGCCTTGGATAATGATGCCACATCCATGTCCAAAGCGTTTTACACCCGCACAATCCGCAAGGAAGTGCGTGAACTCATAAAAGAAAAGGGGCAAAAACCGGTTGTTATTGTCGATGAGGCTTCTTTATTGAGATTGGAAGTACTGATTGAACTGCATACGATCACGCAATTTGAGGGAGACTCCAAACCCTGGTTACCGATTATCCTGGTGGGGCAAATCAACCTGGAAGATAACTTGAGATACCGTAAGGCACTGCCTCTTGCTTCGCGTGTGGTTGCCCGTGGTTCTTTAGATGCTGTGAAAAAGGATGAAATGGATCAGTATCTGAATCACCATTTAAGCATAGCCGGTATAAACACCCAGCTTTTTACTGACGCCGCATTGACAGCGATTTATCAGGGGTCAGGCGGTATTTACCGTAAAGCCAACAACCTTGCCAGGGGGGCTTTAATTGCCGCTGCTGTTGATAAGGCTTCTCAAGTTATCCCAGAACATGTACAAATAGCATCGTCTGAAATCTTTTAATCTGTCAAGAGCTGATCCCTTGACAGCTCTTGCTTTACACCAAATAATGTGAGAAAAACCAAATAGAGTGAGAATCCAGTTTAAATAATTTGAGAATGGTTTCAAGTAATGTGAGAAAAGTTCAAATAATCTGACAATCATGCTTTCAAATAACGTGAGAATCCTGCCCAAATAATTTGAAAATCAACACGCAAAATTCTGCATTGAATGTGGAAATAAACTTGAATTCTCCTGTCCTGAATGTGACTCAGAGAATCCTCCCGGCAGCAAATTCTGCAATGAATGCGGCACCAAACTCACCAGTTCTAAAACCCCTGATCTTTCACCCCTTGAAGACAAAATAGACAAAATCCAGCGTTACCTACCCGAAGGATTAACAGATAAAATCCTTTCTCAGAAAGATGGCATCGAAGGAGAAAAGAAACAGGTCACCGTGAAAAAGGGGTCAAGTCTTCTTTTGACTTTAGTTGGCAACAAAGGTCAAAAGAAGACTTGACCCCTTTTCTAATATGCCTAACCTTGCCAAGTGGTTTGGTAAAATAGTTGATATTTTGGATCAGCCATTGTTGACAGGCGCTGAGAAAAAGAAAATCAAGAAGCATTTCGGCTGGATTTGGAAACTAGAATGGGAGCAATACATTCGAAAGTTTGCTCATGATGTAACAACAATAAAGGATGTCCAAAAGATATTAAAAAATACCGGAATTAATGAATTCTCGTATAAAAGAGCTTGCTCAAAGCTATCGAGTATTGACAACAGTGAATTTACTGAACCTATAATCAAGGCGTTGTCAGCAGAGCTTGAATATACAAAGCAGATTGGTTTCCCAATGCTATTGACGTCGGATATTATCGAGAGTCTATTTGGAAAGCATAAAGCGATCACTAAACCTCATAGACTTTCAGAGATCAATAAGTCTGTATTGTCGATGCCAGTTATCTGTGAGGATTTAACACCAAGCCTTATCGATAAAGCGTTTTCTAAAGTTACAGGAAAAGAGGTAGACAGGTGGGTTAAAAGAAATATCCCGATGACTATTCTATCCAGAAAAAAGATAGTGATGGGAAGCGAAACCGATAAATCTATAAAAGTGTCGAAACTTGTTGAAAAACTAAAAAATGGATTAACGGTGCCAGATCTGGGCAAATTTGCAGAGGGTTTTTAACTTGTTAAAACATGCAAAATGCGACACCCTAGGCCCGACCTAGGGTGTCGCAAATCCTGATTCTTATCATCTCATCTGATAGTTACTCCAATTGGAAATGTCCGTCCATGAATATTGACCTGGGGAATTTGTTCATATCCCCACTTTTTGTAAGTCAGATCGGGCACTATTTCATCAACAAAGCTTGCTAATTCTGAAGTGGTTATCACCCCATCATTATTGCCAAAGTCTTTATCAGCCCGCTCCAATGCTTTCATTAAAGCGTAAGTAAAGACACCGTGATTTTCAATCCCTTCTAGTGCTACCTGTGAATCAGTTGAGGCTGAAATGGTTGCTCTTCCAGTAGCTCTAATCAATTTATCAATGGCCGTTTTTTCCGCTATTCCCCTTGCGACAGCCTGTGCTTCAACAAATGATCCACTGTTACATGTGTCCAAAAGCACCAAACTTTTACTTGCTTGTATCAAAGACATCCACTTTTGCAGATGATCCTGATTGATTGCTTTCTTGCGAATAGACTCTTCATTTCTATACCTGAAATCAACAGGAAGAAAATGATAACGCCCGTCCATAGTGATACCATGTCCAGCCATGTATAAAATAAATACGTCATTGGTTTTTGCCTGCTTAGCAATAAATTCAAACCCAGATTTTAGTCCCTCCAAAGTAGCTTCAGCATCAAAAATTTGCTTGGTTTGGATTCGATCAAAGACCAATCTACCTGATTTTTCCAGTTGCTTAGTTAGATCTTTAACATCGGGCACAGCATAATTTAACCAAAGTGATTTATCTCGATATTTATTAATTCCAATGGCGAGTATATGTAAAGATGGTTTATCTGAAATATCATCTTTTAAGACAAGCTCCAAAACAGCAGGAAGGGAACTCATTGTGTTGTCTTTGTTGAATACAACAGCTTCGACTATGTTTTTTCCGGGTGATAAGGTCAGTAATCTAGATTGGATAATGGGTTTTGATCTGTTGCTGCTTTCATTTGAGGAAGATGGTGATATGTAAAATCCACGCTCCAGGTTTGCATACCCGATGGTCACGCCATTGATTTTCCATATTAATTTACCAATGCCACCTCCTCGCTCCTGAATCGAAATTTTGAATTCTACATCTCGTTTGGATAGACTACCAGAACTGGGATAGATAAAACTCAACAATGGCGCTTTTTGCTGAACAAGTTGGTCAAGGTCTATTTCCAATTTTTCAGCCGCAAGTTTTTTTAACTCCTTGTTTTTAGTAAAATTAATTCTGGCTTGGACAATATCGGGCCTGTACAACTTATCAAAAAACTGATCTATATTGTAAACATCCATGCCTTTAACGACATTAATATACTTTCCTCCATCTTTTGAACTATTAAAAAAACTGTCAGGTGTGATGGTCAACCATTCGTCATTTATATACGAAATCATTGACACTATTTCTTTTTTTGAAGTTATATCCCACAATTTAGTGGTTGAATCTGTGCTAGCAGAAGCTACAAAACGCCCATCTGGGGAGAAAGCAACTGAATTCACACCGGCCAAATGTCCATTAAAGGTTGTGATTTCTTTTGCTTCTCGAACATCCCATAGCTTTACTGTTTGATCTCTGCTACCTGAAACCAAAAAACGTCCATCAGGTGAAAATGCTACAGAATCAATTTGATCATGATGCGATTTATGAATTTTCGTTAACTTGCCAGCATTATCTGTCATCCCAATTACTTGACCCGAAAGCCCTTCTAAGTATTTAATAACTTTTCCAGTATCAAGATCTATTAATCTTATAATTCCAATCCAATCTCCAGTTGCTACAAAGCGTCCGTTAGGAGAAAAAGCAATCGAAGTGTTACCACCCATTTTCTCATAATTTTTCACTTCACCTCCAGTGCGAATATCCCAAAGCTTAGCACCTTTAAGACAAACTGAAGCTAAATATTTAGAATCAGGAGAGAAGTTTATTGCATTTATTTGGCTCTTGTATCCACTCAACGTATGCAACTCTTTTCCTGATTTTAAATCCCATATTTTGATTGTTTCTTCCCTACCTACTGATGCTAAATAGCTTCCATCAGGGGAAAATGCTGTATCATAAATTTTATCAGAATGACCTTCAAATGATTTAATTTCCCTTCCAGCCTTAATATCCCAAAGCTTTACAGAATAGTCAGTGTCACCAAATGCTAAATAACGAAAATCCCGGGTCAAGCTGATTCGAACTGCAAGTTTTGAGGGTAGTGTGAGTGTACTAATTTTTCGACCTGTTTCAATATCCCAAAAATTTAGACTTGATGGATGTTTATTAGCGTTTTGCAATTTATCGTAATAGATATCGTTATCAGAAGTGGATGCTAGAACTCTACCATCAAAGGAGAATAAAGCAGAGGAAGCACGAAATGAGTACTTCTCAAAAGTTTTAATTTCTCTACCGGAATTTATATCCCAAAGTCTTAATGTCATATCTGAACTAGCAGAAACCAAAAACTGTCCATCTGGAGAGATGTCGATGGACCTGACATCACGCGAATGCCCCTGAAAATCTTTGATTTCTGTTCCTGATTGAACATCCAAAAGTTTCAACGCACTATTTTTACCCCCCGAAGCCAAAAACCGTCCATCTGGAGAGAATGAGATAGAATTAATTCCTTCTATGGATGTTATAATTTTGTTAACAGCTTTCCCCGTCTGGATGTCCAAGATTGTAATACTAGACCAATGCGCAAGAGCTAGAAAGCTTCCATCTGGAGAATAGGCGATTGCGTTTAGACCGTTTTTTACTTTATACAAATCAAGTTCTTTTTCTTTTTGTATATCCCAGATTTTCACAGATTCGTCGGGAAAACCAGAACCAGATACTAGGAAACGACCGTCAGGATTGTACGCAAGATATTTAATGTCAGTAGTATGAGACGTCTCCATTTGAACACTTTTTTTGTTTTCAATATCAAATATGAGAATACTTGATCCGACTCCCATCGCCAAAAAACGCCCTTCCGGAGAAAAAGCTATGCCCAGTTTACCAAAAGAATATCCAATTTTAAAGTTTTTCAATAAGTTTCCGGTCTGAATATCCCAAAGTATTACAGTTTGATCAGTACTTGCAGAAGCTAGAAAACGGCCATCAGGAGAATATGCTACCTTGTCAATATATCCTTGATGCCCTCTAAAGGTTTTGATTTCTCTTCCGGTTTTGATATCCCAGAGTTTTAATAATTTGTCACCACCCCCTGAAGCTAGAAATTGCCCATCTGGGGAATATGCAACAGAACCAATCCAACGAGAATGTCCAATTTGGGTAAAAATCGACGTATTTTGATCAGATTTCAATTCTGTCGCGGCGTATACACTATGATCTAAACACAGAATTAATGGCAAGAAGCTAAAAATAGCTATGAAAACACTGATATAAGCATGTTTGTGCATTTTGTTTCTTGCGGAATGTGTTAATGGATTTGAGACACCAATTAAAAAATGACATGATCATTTACTATTAAAAGCCTGTTCTATGAGTTGGTGCGTGCCTTCGTATTTTGCGAAAATAAGGAATTACCGTAGGAAAAACAATAGATGTCTTGATTGGAACGTTTTGTATTGAAAACAATATTTCCTTGCTTCATGATGATTATGATTTTGAACCCATGGAAACAGTTTTAGGTTTAAAAGCACTTACCTCTGATTCTCTTAAATAATTCCTATTCTTTTTGTTTGATCGGGTAGGTCTGAGGCCTCTCAGACTCATCGCCCCTAAGAACCGTACTGGACATTTTCCCGTCATACGGCTCAAGCATTTCAGAAAGTGCCCTTGTTAAACACTCCGGCCATAGTACCTCTGGTGGCGATATGCAAACGATATTCCCGTGCTGTTAAGCTCGGTAAATATCAAGGAGCCTTGCCTTTCTTTCGTAGCCATATATAACCGGCATACTTCGGATCGTAAGAGTTTGCGTCAGCCTTGATTTTGGTATGCCGTTGAATTCTTAACGACCTTAAACGAATCACCTGATAGATGCAAGGGCTTTTCTTACTCTTGCTCTTGAGGGTGAACATCCAGCGACGATGAGATGAGATGAGATGAGATGATAAGAATTTGCTTTTACTGAGTCAAGTCATTTTTCTGCCAGTTAACAAAATTTAGGGCGTTTTTGGTCACAGAGGGGCAAGAAATGGAACATGAAGAGGATAAGGTTGAGCAACAAACGCGCGAGAACTGTTTTTCGCCTCTTGCCCGATTCGAGTACCAGCCCTAGTAACGGGTCATTTAAAACTTTTTTTGAAATCTGGTGACACCATACCAATTATTTCTCGCCCAATCCAAGGCATGGGAGTTAGGGGATAATAATTCGTATAATAAACGCAAGAAAAGCTGCAAAAAGAGAGAGGAAATATTATGTAAAGAATGTTTAATGATTATGACATGTTAGAAGAATATGATCTCAGCAAAGGTGTTGGAGGGAAATATTCAGAGAGATATCAAGAAGGAACCAATGTTGCTGTAATTTATCCGGATATTGTAGAGTTTTTTCCAGATCATGATTCTGCGAATGAAGCATTACGATCATTAACTAAAATCATGAAAAAGCAAAGCAGAAAACTTGCCAAACAAAATTCTTAAGCCGAGAGCAACAGGCCGGTGGTAAGGTCACTTGCGATGGTTTTTGGGGTAAGCATTGAATGGGAGAACCCTCCACCAGAGTTCTCCTTGTTTTTAGACAGACGCGCTGATCACTTTCTCAAAGATTGCCAGTCCTTCCGCCATCTCTGCTTCAGTGATATTCAAAGCGGGGAACAACCTGACGATTTTCCCTTGGGTAATATTCACAAACAGATGGTTTTTAATACAGTCGTTGTAAATCTCCATGGCCTTTTTTTCCTCAAAGAACTCAATAGCGATCAGCAACCCTTTCCCGCGAATATCCGAGATTTTTTCAGAATGTTTCTGTTTTAACGTCTCCAACCTTTTCATGGTGTAAGCCCCGATCGTTTTGACATTTGATGATATATCGCTGTCGATCAGGTGCCTGACAACCGCGTGGACAACCGCGCATCCAAGTGGGTTTCCACAGTAGGTTCCACCATGGTCACCAATTTCAACTTTTCCCGCTATCTCTCTGAAACAGCGAAAGCTCCGATGGGAAACCCTCCGGCAATTCCTTTGGCCATGGTCATGAAATCTACTTTTATGTCCATGCCGTCAATAGCGAACATGGGGCCCGTCCTGCAAAAACCGGTCTGAACTTCATCGATAAGCAGGTATGATCCGTTTTTTTTCACAAAGATCTGACACTTGTTTCAAGTACTCGCCAAACGAGATATTGACACCGCCTTCACCCTGGATTGGTTCGAGAATGACCGCGGCGGTGTTCTCGTCCATGATCTTGGTGAGCGCGCCAATGTCATTAAAAGGCACAAAACGGTAATTTGGCATGTTGGGATTAAACTTGTCCCTGTGTTTGGCTTGCCCAGTTGCTGAAGCTGTGCTGATGGTACGTCCGTGAAAACTGTTGATTGTCGAGATAACATTCAATCGTCCCGTCACTTTCCTGGCAAGTTTGATGACCGCGTCATTAGCCTCGGCACCGCTGTTTGAGAAGAACACACGGGTCAGACATCCTGGCAGAATTTCAGAAATAACTGACAGCGCCTTGGCCCTGGCAGGCGAATATGTGAGACCGGAACTTGGATTCTGAATTATTTTCTTGCTCTGTTCTGTTATCGCGTTAATGATTATAGGGTTTGCGTGACCAAGGCAGGTAACTCCCCAGCCCGATGTGAAATCGATGTATTTTTCACCATTTTCATCCCAGACATAAATCCCCTTGCCACGTTCAATGGAGATGGGAATTTTTTAATGACAGCCATTGGGGCTTTAACTGCAAATCGTTTTGAGTCAACGCTGATTACCTGTGAAAAAGCTACCGCCCTTTTTGCTGAAATCATGTATGGCCGGTCGCTGGCCTTTCATCCCACGGCCCACCGGCTAAAGCATCATCCTGGTCAAATTGCCTCCGCAGAAGCAATTCGAACAGCTTTGGAGGGAAGTCAATTGATTGATAGTGGAAAAGAAACAGTTGGAATTATACAAGACCCCTATTCTATCCGCTGTGCACCCCATGTAATCGGCGCTGCCCGTGATGCTCTTACCTGGGCATCACAACTGCTTCAAAGGGAATTAAACAGCGTAAACGATAATCCGATTATTGACCCATACGAAGGAAAGACCATTTATGCCGGGAATTTTTATGGGGGACATGTAGCTTTGGCAATGGATTTATTAAAAACA
>Ga0180009_10004650_pt1 | contig 15035 bp, 10 predicted proteins | sample OS_PC_MetaG_FD_123537 | JGI IMG/M metagenome (GOLD analysis project Ga0180009, IMG submission 123537) | Groundwater microbial communities from the Aspo Hard Rock Laboratory (HRL) deep subsurface site, Sweden - OS_PC_MetaG | ecosystem: Environmental > Aquatic > Deep subsurface > Groundwater...
CCGCGCGCCCTTGCAGGTGACGCAATTCGAGGCCGACATCAGCGTCGCCGAACAGATCCAGGACCTCTTCATCGAGGGCGGTGGCGGTGCCAACCAGTACGAGAGCTACAACCTGCCTTGGTACTTCGCCGCCACCAAGACCGCGACCGACGCGTGGCAGAAGCGCGGCAAGAAAGGCTACCTCTTCACCGTCGGCGACGAGCCCTGCCCTCCGGTTCTGGAGGCGGCGCACATCAAACGGTTTCTTGGGGTCCGCGCACAGCGCGACCTGTCGACCGCGGACGTGCTCGCAATGGCTGAGCGCCAATACGAGGTGTTCCACGTCGTCGTGGAGGAGGGCAGCTTCGCCCGCAGTAGGCCCGACATGGTGATGCAGAGCTGGACCGAGGTTCTGGGCCAGCGCGTCCTGCGCCTCTCTGACCACGAGAAACTCTCTGAAGTGATCGTCTCCGCGATCGAAATCACGGAAGGCAAGGACGCCGGTGCGGTCGCGGCAAGCTGGTCGGGCGACACCTCGCGGGTGGTCGACAAAGCCGTCAAGGGCCTCGCCGTCAGCGCAAAGACGAGCGGCGTTGTGCGGTTCTAGGTATCGCCTCCGCAAAGCCCTCTCCCCCAGCTCCGGAACGCCGGGGGAGAGGGACCTGATCGACCATGAGAGGAGGGACCGTGAAAACAGCTCCAGGGCGCATCCAGCAGACACCGGTTCGGCATCCGGATGCACGACCAAGCGCGAGAAGCTCGCATGTTCCCAACCGCGAACATGCGTTGGTGGTCATCGGCGCAAACTACGGCGACGAAGGCAAAGGCCTCATCACCGATTTCTTGGCGGGGGAGCTCAACAAGGCCGTCGTCATCCGCCACAACGCCTCCGCACAGGCAGCCCACACCGTCCGCACGCCGGACGGCCGCCACCACGTCTTCCACCACGTCGGCAGCGGCTCATTCGCGGGCGCAAGCACCATGCTCAGCCAGTTCTTCGTCGCGCACCCGATGCTGCTGGCGGAAGAGCTCGCCGCGCTCGAAAACCTCGACGTCACGCCGACGCTCTATGTCGACCCGCGCGCTACGGTCGCCGTCCCCTATGACGTGCTCATCAACCAACTGGCCGAAGCGGCACGCGGTGCGCTCCGCCACGGCTCCTGCGGCATCGGCTTCAACGAGGCCGTCGAGCGCAATCTGCGCCCGCGCTTCGCGCTGACGGTCCGGGGCTTTGCCGAGCCGGACTGGATTTTCGAACGCCTACGGGCGATCCGCGACAGCTGGGTGCCCCACCGCCTGGGCGCCCTTGGCCTGACCGTGCCAGAGGAGCAACGCACACTGTTCACGGGCGACGCGCTCCTGCTTCGCTGGATGCAAGACATGACGGCCTTCCGCACGCGCACCGTGCTCGTTACGCCCGGCTTTCTGCCCCCAGGCCAGCCGATCTTCGAGGGCGCGCAGGGCCTGTTGCTGGACGAGGATGGCGACGACTTCCCGCATGTCACGCGCTCGAAGACAGGGCTCACCAACGTGATCCGCACGGCACAGGAATCGGAGATCACACAGCTCGAAGTAACCTACGTGACCCGTGCGTATCTCACCCGCCACGGCGCAGGCCCACTCGCGAACGAGGTCGACAAGCCCGAGGGCGTGAGCGACCCGACCAACCAGCCGAACGCGTTTCAAGGCAGCCTGCGCTTTGCATGGTTGGATCTGGACACGTTGGCCGAGCGGCTCGAGCGCGACCTCGCTTTCCGCGCAACGGGCATCACCGCCCGCGCGGGGATCGCTGTCACCTGCCTCGATCAGATGTCGGAGGTCACATACATCACCGGCGGCGAGACCCGCACCGCGTCCCGCGCCGAATTCCTCAGCGACATCGAAGCCGCCACCGGTCTGCCCGTCACACTCACCTCCAACGGCCCCGCACGGTCGGATGTGACGAGGCGCGAGGCCCACGAGGTCCCACCCGCGTCGCCCTATGTCGCTGAGCGAAGCACAGCGTCAAGCACGTCGACATCGGCCTCGGCGTGATCTAGCCCAACGCCTCGCGTTCGGTCGCTACCTGTTTCCATGAACGCACCAACGCACGCGCAGCGCATTCCACCTCGTCGCGCGTGGTGGTTCGACCAAGACTGAGTCGCACGGTTCCCAGCGCCTCCGTGGCATTGATTCCCATCGCCATGATGACCGAGGGCGGAGCCTCCTCACCCCCGTGGCACGCGGACCCGGTCGACGCGGCGAGCTCTGGGGCGCCCGCGAGCACCGCGTTGCCGGAGACCCCAGGAAACCTCACGCTCAACGTATTGGGCAACCGCTCGAGCTCATGACCATTGAGGGCAATCCCGGGTATGCCGGCATGCAAGTGAGCCCAGAGCTCATTCCGAAGCTCACGCATCGCATTCGCTGCCTCTCCAAGGTCCGCAGAAACAACCTCGCAAGCCTTTCCGAGTCCGACGATGAAGGCCACATTTTCCGTGCCCGGCCGCAAGCCACGCTCATGACCAGCACCTCGAGCGAATGGCTCGAGCCGTGTGCCATGACGAACATAGAGCGCGCCGACGCCCTTGGGCGCATACAGCTTGTGACCGGCAATCGAGAGCAGATCCACGCGAAGCTCATCCACGTTTACGGGTACTTTGCCGATGGACTGGGCAGCGTCTGTGTGCACATAGGCCCCCATCGCATGGGCCATCTCCGCGATCGCGCGAACTGGCTGCAGCACGCCGGTCTCGTTGTTGGCATGCATGACAGTCGCGAGCGAGGTGCTGGTGTCCAACGCGTCCTGGAACAAGTCCAGGCGGGCTCGACCTTCCGCATCGACACCGACGCGTTTCACGCAATATCCATGCTGCTCCAACCAACCGCAAGGATTCGCGGTAGCCGGATGTTCGATGATCGTGGTGACCAGGCGATTACGGTCCGCGCGGGCCTCGGCCACGCCGCGAATGGCGAGGTTGTTCGCTTCGGTGCCCCCGGAAGTAAAGAGGACTTCCTCCGGAGCACAACCGAGCATCGTGCTCACTCGCGTCCGAGCGTGTTCGACGGCCTCCTTGGCCTTTCTACCGTAGTGGTGGTCGCTCGATGGATTGCCGAAGTGCTCACGGAGATAGGGGAGCATCGCTTCGAAAACCTGGGGAAGCACGGGCGTGGTTGCGTTGTAGTCCAGGTAGATTGGAACGGCTTCGGGCATGGCCGGCAGCGTACCGGGTGTTGTCCCAGGAGGCGACGTCGAACGACCCTTCATCGGTAGCGCGCCGTCGACCCTTCATCGGTAGCGCGGCGCTATGCGGCGCGATCGGGCATTGCAGACCGATCATCGGCTGGTGAATCAGTAACCGAATGGATTCTGACAGGAGCTCATGTCCGCAGCACACTGACTGTCCGGAAACTTGTAGCCTTCGAGGTACGAGCCCGGGAAGGTCAACGACTCGATGGTTGCGGTCATGATCGCGCCGGGCGGATACCCGCTCGGGGCGCCGCCGAAAGACTCGAAGGTGAGCACCTCCATCGGCATGGAGCAAGACGCGGGGAAGTCCAACTGCAGGGTATCGGGCTTGGCTGTGACCATCCACGATCCCTGTCCTGTGCAGGGCCAGAACGGCGCGTTGGCCGGCAAGTCCTCCCCCGCGAGGAAGTCCGCCGTCCCGCCGTAGGAAGTGCCGCCGAACCGAACCCAGGAGAAGTGGTTCATTCCACCGGACCATCCGATCAGCCAGATCCCCTGCAACCCGCTCGGAAACCCCGTCCCGCCATTGCAGGAGATCGAATCAGAGATGTCCGTTCCTGCTTGATGGGCACCGCATTCATTGCAGTAAAATTGACCGTCACAGCCGCAAACACCGGGGCAATCATCGTCGCAAGTGTCCGACGCCCACTGGCAAACGCCGATGCCGTCAAACGTCCCGCAGGCAGGTCCGAGCGAAGGCGGGTATTCACAGTACTGCCCAGAAGGACAGCCGGCACCCGCCATCCCACCGCAGATCGGGAGGCAGCAGAACCCCTGCATTCCTGACGACCCGGTGCAGGACATGGCGCCCATCGGCATGAAGTCCGGATCGCCGCAGGAGGACATGACCGCGTCCTGACAAAACCCTGGATCGCAGTTGTCGACCCCAGCATCGGGTACCGTGCACCACGTGTCGTCCGCCGTGGTGCTCAGCCCCGCAGCGTGCGCCGAACAAGCATCGCAGTACCAGGATCCGTCGCAAGCGCAGGCGCCCGGGCACTCGTCGTAGTCGGGGCATTCGTTGGGCCGCGGCCTGCACATGCCGGCCTTGCCTCCGGAAGAGCACATCCCCTGCGGAGCCGGTTCGAGATCGCACCACTCGTTCGACGCGCAATCCTGCGTCGAGAAGCAGTAGGGGCCCGCGTCCGTGATGCTTCCCCCGCTCCCGGCAGCGTCGACACCAGCTTCGATCGACGTCCCTCCAGAGCCCGCCGACCCGCCGGAGCCGGACGTTCCTGCCCCTCCGTCGGTGCCGTTCGGCCCGGATTCCATGACCGATCCACCGCAGCCCAGTGGCAAGGAGAACAGAATCAACGACAAGCCAAGTCCGCGAGCAAGCATCATGCACCTCCACGGTCGTTGCGGAACCGCGCGTCACAGCAAATCCGTCGTAGGGGCGGGTTTCAAACCCGCCCGTCCGTGCGAAGCAGTGTAGCGCGCCCCTGGGAATCCCGCCACGGCGGGCGGCGCGAGGCAAGACCTATCGCACACCAGAGGCGCAATCGCAGAGTCGACAGGACGAAGGCAGGACGATACGCTCGACCGATGAGAGTCTCCTCCGCATGGTGGGCAATCCGTGCTCGTAACCGCGCGTTGAGGCAATTGTTGGGGCTGCCACAGGCTTGGCTCCGTCGGCTTGCCGGGCCAGAGATCGTGGTTGAGGGGCGGCAGCTCGATGCTCAGATCCAGGCCTTGCTCACCATCAAGCGCTTGGCGGGTATTCGCGATAGCGACGACGTGGAGACGGCCCGCGGGGCGCTGGACAATGACATGGATGCGGTGGCGCCACGCCCCTGTCCCATGCGGCAGTTGCGCGAACTGCGCGTTGCGGCTGACGCTGTCTCGCTGCCGGCGCGCCTCTACGTACCAGAGAGTGCTCCTTCGACACCTCCGCTGCTCGTCTACTTCCACGGAGGCGGATTCGTGGTGGGCAGCCTCCGTTCGCACGATGCGGCGGTGCGTGAGCTCGCGCATCTCGCGGGAACGGCAATCCTTTCCGTAGCGTACCGTCTGGCCCCAGAGCACAAGGCCCCAGCGCCGGCGGACGACGCATATCGCGCATACCAATGGGCTCGCGCGAACGCGGACGCGCTCGGGGTCGACGCAGAGCGCATTGGCGTGGGGGGTGATAGCGCGGGGGGAAACATTTCCGCGCTGGTGTCGCAGCGTTGCCGCGACCGGGACGAGCGCGGACCGGAGGTACAAGTCCTCATCTACCCCGCCACGGACTTGACGAACTCGTCCGCATCGCACGCGACGTTCCGCAGCGGATTCCTGCTCGAGGGCGAGACCATCGACTGGTACCTCAGTCACTATCTGGTGGACGACGAGCAGCGCCGCAGCCCGGAGGTCTCGCCGTTGTTCGCGGCCCGGTTTGACGGCCTTCCGCCGACGATCCTGGTAACGGCCGGATTCGATCCTTTGCGTGACGAAGGTGCTGCGTATGCGGAGAAGCTGCGAGAGGCGGGCGTGGCTGTGACCTACCGGTGCGAGCCCGGGCTCGTGCACGGATTCTTCAACATGAGCGGCATCATCGCGGCGGCGGCGGCTGCGAACCAGGCAATCGCCACCAACCTTCGGGCGGCGCTGTCCCCGATTCGCGACGATTGAGGCGGATGCAGCTCGACGGGAGGCAGCGGTGGGGAACCACCACCGGAGGGGCTCGTTCCACCCCGTGCGCGACGAGGTCATGCACCACCCGCCCGATTCGCTGGGCCAGGGGATTGTAGAAGCGAACGTGTAGGTGATTGAGATGCTCGGGCGCGTGGCGAATGAGGCTGCGTCGACCCGGACGACCGAGCTCAAACAGGCGATCGAGCCAAGCCGCGTTTGTACCGATGCTGAGCGCGTATGTTCGCAGCAAGCGCTGAAGCGATCGATCCACGAATATCACTTCGACATCCGTGGTGGTGATGAGCGCTCGCAGCAGCGCCCAGGTCCGGACCGTGTCGAGCGTCGCATCAGACGCCTCCGCCCACCAGCGATCGTCGAGTCGATAGTAGCCGATATCGACGTCCCGTCCGCTCTGGTGGCTCTTGTGCGGCGACAAGGGACCACCCCACGGCGCGCTCAGATCTCCAACATAGGCAATGGGACCGCCTTGAAGGGCTGCCGTGCCGAAGGCGCGCTCGAGAAAGTGAATTGTTTCCGTCGTGGCCCAGGCGTTGTCTGGATAGGCGACAACCCAATTCGGCCCATCGGCGAGTTGCACCGGATTGACCAACGCGCCCTGGTGAGGTTGACCCAGCGATAGAGATCCCAAGGATCCGGGACTGTCGACGGCGAGCTTCCGCAGCTCGCTGTCCGACAGGGGCGAACTGGGCCTCTCCTCACGTTCGCTGCCGATCGATAGGGCGTCCCTACGGGGGACTTCGACGCCCGATACGGGCGGCCTACCGATCGAAAGCGGTCCGCTGGCGTCGTTGGCGGCGGCGGCGGCGGAGCCTTCGCAGGCGCGACCCGACCGATCCCCCCTGCAGCCATCGCACACACTGATCAACAGCAATGCGGCGACAGCGGTGCGACCGAGGGACCAAGCCATGGTGGGGAGACAAGCGTCACGCGCCGGAGTTCCGGGCTCATTCAACGAACTCCTGATAGGATTCGGGGTCGGGTTCGGTCAATCCGGGAGTCGAACATGCTCAGCAAGCGCCCTGTTGTCCGCTTGGTCTTCGCCTGCGGTGTTTTTGCCACGGCCGGCATCCTTCCCGCCTGCAGCTGCAGTGACGAACCTGCTGGCGGCGGGAGCGGAGGCGCCGACGCGGGAACGCAGGATGGGAGCTCGGGTACCGGCGGGAGCGCAGGGTCCGATGCCGGCATTCCCCCCGTGCTCGACTGGCACGAGCCCGAGCTGTCCTTCCGCGTTCGCGTTGTGGTCGAACCCCATCCCGATCGCGACCGTACCGATCTGCCCGTTCTGGCGACGATTGCGCACGCCGGCCAGTTCATCGAGCCGGACGTTCGCGTCTTCGAAGTGCTCCCGGGATCCGAAACCGAAGCCGTTGCCGCGGGGGCCTGGTCCCAACCCGACGGGACCGTATTCGAGGTGGGTTTCACCGCTCCCGGTGTGACACCCGCCGGCGAATCTCGCACGTTTCTCGTCTACTACGAGCCGACCGCCACGCCGACTCCCTGGAGTTGGTCCGACGACGGCACGTTCACGTTCTCCGCGTTGGACGACAACGGAGACCAGACCATCGAGGGATACCGCCTCTCGGGCAACGGCCACACGCTGCAGCGCGATATCAACCCGACCGACGGAACCCTGCGCCGGGGGCGCCGCGACGACGGGCGAACCTACCTGGAGCTCGACGGTTGGCGGGTGGCCGAGGGCTTCTCCGACCAGCTTCAGCTCGAGAGCCTCACCGAGACCTATTCCACGATGAATATCGAGGAGGAACCAGTCTCGAACGTCGGCGCCTCTTCCGACGCCTTCAGTGCGGCGGCGTCGGCCACGTGGCTGGGACGGCCGGCTCCGGTCGAGCACGACGCCTTCTTGACCGTTCGCGTCTTCGACGAATGGCCGTTCCTCGAGTCGGTGGTGTCTGCGTCGATCCATGACACGTCGTCGAGTTTCCTGCTGTCGAGTGCGGACTGGAGCGGACGAACCCTCTACTTGTCGGACGGATACGATCGAATGGTCTCGGACGATCGCGGCGACGAGGCGCTCGACGCGGTTTGGGACACGTCCATGCGTTGGTTGGTGGTCTACGATGGGGGTTCGAATCGCGGGTTCGGCTGGTTCCTGAATCACAAAGGCGTGGTGCGTGCGGCCGACGACAACGGCGACGTTTCCATCTACGACTCTTACGGCTACGCCTCCGGTGGTGAGACATCGTGGCGGTATCTGTGGATGGCATCTTCGGACAAGGATTCCATCGTGGATCTCTTTGACGCCATGAAGCCTGGCGTGACGGTGTCGACGGCTGAGAACCGCGACCTGAACATCCTGATTCCGGCGAACGGCTCGTTCTACTTCCCGGATGAGTTGCTGGAGGTGGTGGTCACCACGCCGGGGAGCAGCGCCGAGGTCTCCGCCTCGCTCGAGATGGCGGACGGGACCGTTGTGGACGTAGCGCTCGACGATGGGACGGAGCCTCATGTTTGGCGCTCTACCTCCGCCATCACGTTGACGAATTCGCACCCGATCGGGACGTGGACAATCTCCGCCGAGAGCACGGACGCGCAAGCTTCCTCTGCCTTCGAGTTCCGGATACCCGGCCACCCGCACCTGTTGTTCTCCGCTTCGGACGTGCCGGCAATTCAAGCACGCAGGACCAATCCGTCGTATGCGCTAATCTGGGACGAAATGCTGCATCAGGCGTCAGCTTATGACGCTCCGATTCCGGATCCAGGGCCGGGAAAGGACATTCGAAGCTACGCGGATCGGTTGATCAACCTGGCCCTGATTCAGCTCATCGATCCCCAGCAGCCCTACGACAGCCAGTTGTGGGACTACTTCTTCACGATGCTTCGCTATCCGAACTGGCACGACGATTCGGGTCCATTCAACAACAACGACCTCACGGTCGGCCACTTCCTCACGGCGATCTCCCTGGCCTACGACTGGCACTACGACCGATTGAAGCCCGCGGAGCGCAGTGAGGTCCGGGCGTTGCTCGACGGTACGGCGGAGCGATGGTTGTCGACGAGTTGGATGAGAACATACCGAGACATCGAATGGTCCTCCTTCGGCCAGGTGACGAACAACCACTATTGGATCAACCACGAGGGTGTCGCGGCAGCGGCTTTCGTGCTCGCCGACGAAGTAGCGGAGAGTCGCCGCCAGGTGTGGGTCGATCATACGGAGGAGGATCTGGGCATCATCCTGTCCGTGCTCGATGACGATGGCACCAGTCACGAAGGGGTGCCCTATCACAGCTATGGTCAAATCAACCTGTTCCGCTGGATCGACATGCGCGATCGCGCGCTCGGTGGGGACACGGCCTCGTCGACACCGTGGTTCGAGCACAGCGTGCTGTTCGATCTGTACAGCACGCTGCCGGGCGGTGACGACAACTACGGCGGTGTGGCGAACTTTGGGGACAGCCCAACACGCCACTACCAGCCGCCGCGAACCATCAATGCCTGGTTGGCGAATCGCCTACGGGATGGGAACGCTCAGTGGCTGGCGACGACCAGCGCATGGCCGCAGCTGACCGCGATGTCCTACCTCTGGTTGGACCCCACGGTTGGCGCCGAGGCGCCCCAATCCCGTCCAACCTGGCACCACTTCGAGGACAAGGGGATCTTCGCATGGCGCTCGTCCTGGGACGACGATGCGACGTACTTCAGCCTGAAGTGCGGCTCCTATTGGGGCGGTCACGAGCAGCCCGATGCCGGTCACTTCATCCTGCACCGCGCCGGTGTGCCCTACCTCACGGATCACGGGTATTCGTACGACAAGGTCGCAAACGAGCACAACGTGGTCATCGTGGACGGACACGATCAACACGGTGGGGGCGCCCAATGGATGTCCTCGGTGGACCCCGCGAACTGGGGCAAGCTCGAGGTCGCGGTCGCCGATGATCGGTACTTCGACATACTCGCGGATGCGACGGCGATGTCGACGTCCGATCAACTGGAGCAGTGGGACCGCGAGGTCGTTGGTCTTGGCGAGGACGCCTTTGTCGTGCGCGACGTCGTGGTCGGGAGCCAGACGATGGATGTCGATTGGCTGCTTCACAGCTATCGCACGGATCCTCCAACCTCGGCGACAACGACGTATGAGTACAAGGCGCGCCGAACCGAGAACCCTTGGACAGACCAGGGCGGGGGTATGTGGACGCTCGACCCGCAGGATGGGGCGCTTGGCCTGTCGTTGGCGGATCTGTCCGCAGCGAGCTGGTCGGCAGCCATCGAACCGAGCCGCTATGTCCCTGAACAGAATCCGGACACGGTCGGCTACAACGACGCATTCGAATCGTTCCAGGTCGGGCATCAACTACGCCGATCCATCTCAGCATCCTCGGCTTCGTCGATGATGGCGCTGTGGTTCGGTGACGGCCTCGTCGTCGAGAGCGGGACCGCGGCCAACGTCGAGGCGGTGCGCCTGTCGGGTGGGGGCACGGACATCGTGGTGCTCTGGCCGACCGCGGGGTTCTCGGCGAACGCGCATGGTGTGGCGGTTGGCGGAGCGATGGGAGGACGCGTATTGGGACGTACGTACTTCGGGCGGGCCGTTACCAGTCTTTCCAACGGTTCCGATGCGCTGGTCGCGTCGACCGACCCGGTCGACCTCTTCGCACGACTCGAACACGGATTCACGGGATCCGCGCCGGGCACGGTGGCCGTGCGCGCGGCGGCGGCGACGACCCTGGCGCTGTTCTGCCCGCAGGCGCCCTCCGAGGTGCGAATGGATGGCGCGGTGGTGACCTGGTCCTGGAACGCGAACATTCTCACCCTCGACGCGCCCGCAGGCAGCCATCGCTTTACGGTGGAATGAGAACGTCCCCGCTCACCCGCCAGCGCCCCTCAACGCCAACGCTATGATGTCGCCCAGCGACACCGCCTCGATCGTCATCCCCTGCCCCACCGCAGGCAGCACGAATCGCTTGTAGCCGTCTGCCGTCCAATACACCCACACATGATCGAGCGACTCGAGGGGTTGATCGAAGCGGCAACGAATCGTGTCGGGACGCCCATCGTCCGTCACCCGGCCCACCCGAATGCTCATGTCGCTGAGCTCGAATACCTGCCCCACCCGAAACGCATGGTCCGGACTCCACACCGTTCGGTCCAGCGGCATGTTCAGAAAACCCGTCGAACACTCGAGCTCGAGCGTTTCCGCGTCCAGGCGGCGTACCACGACCTTGCCTGTCCCGGCGCCCAGCACGCGGACCCGTGAGGGAGTCGCTCTCCCCTCGTCATGCAAGAACACCGGAGCCCACGAGGTCAGAAAGAAGTCGGGCCCGGTCACGAAGACCAGGGTCCGGTTGTCCAGGTCCATGCCTCGCAGGCTGTTGGGTGCCGTTTCAAAGACCGCGCCCAGCGCCCGGCCCGCGAGCGTATCCACGGGCAGGAGCAACGGAGCAATGATCACGTGGCTCACGAACCACACAACGGCGAGCAGACGAGCAGGACGCGGGACGTTGCCCGATGCAGCCCGTACATGAACCGACGCGAGCAGCAGCGCAACAAGTCCGGCTCCGCCGAGCCCCACCGGCATGAGCAGGCGGTCGTGTGGCAATGTCGAAGCCATCGGGATCACGCTCAGCAGCATGCCGGTCGCGAAGAACCACGCCCGGGGATCGCGCCGCAGACAACGCCAGGCGAGGGCCAGCAGCGCAACGACGATCGCGGCGGCCACGACGACGAACGCGATGGCCTCGGACTCCTCGAGGGCCAGACCGAGGTACGAGGGAATCGGCGTCAGCTGCGCTAGGAGCAAGACGGGGATGCGCTCGATCGCCGCGGCACCGAATCGCACAGGGTCGTTTGCGGCGTCGACGTACAACCCCGACCCACCGACGCCGTAACCGTTGACTACGTAAACGACGCGCCATGCCGCGCAGACAGCGGCGGTAGGTACGAGGGACAGGAGCCGGCCCCGCAGGGTGCCCTGGTCGAGAAACACGGCGAAGGCGAGGAAGTAGGCCGCGAAACACAGCCCCATCTCGCCGCTGAGAAGCGCGAGCGTGAGCAAAGCCGGCGCGGCAAGCCCAACGAGAGGATTGCTGGTCCGCCGCCAGCGAATGTGAGCGAGTAGCGCCCCTGCTCCAAACACCATCACCAACAACGAGCTACGATTCGCGATCCAAGCTACGGGCATCGCGTGTGCCTCGTCGACGGCGAAGACGAGCGTGGCGAGGGCCGCGACCCAGCCTGGACCAAGGATCTTCCGAAACAGCCATCCCACCACCAGAACGCACACTGCATACCAAATCAGGCTGTGCACGTGGGCGAGAACCGGAGAGCTCCAGGGGGCCGCATGGTCCCAATAGACGGTCCAGGATGTCAGCGGACGCCAGAACGAGGCATGCACGCCTTCGGAGGCGTACCACGGCAACGTTCCACGCTCGCGAACCCACCACTGCCAGTCCGGGTCGTCGAGGATGAATGCGTACAAGTCGTGGGGCGCTCGAATCAGCGCCGGGAAGCTCTCCCACGAGTTGACGACGGTGTGGTGCAACCGATCGTCGAGTATCCACCCGGTGGCAAGCGAAGGCAGGCACAGCACCACCGCCAGCACAACCGTCCATCGGAGCGCGTCGGGACGCCCGAGAAACGTGCGAAGACGGTTGGGCAAACGCATGAGCCAGCTCTTGCTCGGCATCCTACCCCATCGAAGGCGGGGCCGTATGCAGTGGTTGCCGAAGAACCTCCGATGCATGGTATGGAATCACCATGCGCGGCATCGCACTCCTGAGCCTGGTTACCACTGGCTTCATCGCCGGCGGCTGCGGTGCATCGAACAGCCACCCGGCGTCGAACAGCCAGCCGGTGACCGCAGGGGACGTGAACGGTGCTGCCATGGTGGCTTCCCAGATCCGGTACGTGGTCGAGGGTGCGACGGTTCGCGTCGATCTTCGCGTTCCGGGCCGGGCAACCGTGCTCGCGGCCACCTATCCGGGATTGGAGCGGGCAACCAATCAGAACCCGTGGGACCTGTACGACCCCGCCTCGAAGCAATTCATTGCTCAGTACACTGGGCGTGGGGGGGCCTTTCTGTGGTCGGTGGCCGGTGGGGCACCGGAACGTGTTCCCTTCGAGGGAATGGAGTCGGAGCCGGCGTTTCACGAGTCCTTCGTGCACGGCGTCCTGTCCGCGGACGGCAAGCTGGTCTACCTGTCCACGGCGAAGGCCGCCTACGTCGCGCGTCGCACGGGGGACGGGCTCACGTTCTCGGCACTCCGGCCTTTGGGGCACGACGTCCAGCTCGTGCATGACATCTCCTGGGACAACCAGCGTCTGGTAGCATCCGGGCACAGGCCGACGAAGTGGGGCGACCCGGCGAACGTGGTCGCACCGCGCATGGTCTCGGTGTTCGCGGTAGCGGCGGACGGCACCCTCGGCGCCGACTTGACCGCCGAGTATCCGGCGCTGCAGACCGACTACATACAAGCGCCCGGCTTCATGTCCGATTCCCGTTCGCTGCTGTTTGAGGGAGACGACGACATCGACACGGGCGACCGCCTCTTCGTCTTTCGTCCAGGCGAGGGGCAGACGGAGTTGTCGCCCGAGGCGGTCGAGGACCGAGACTTCAATACGCCTTGTGTGCTTCCGGATGATCGGGTGGTGTTCTTCGAGTCGGCTGACCGGGGTTACCTCATCCGGGTGCACGATGCGGCGGCAGGAACGACGGAGACGGTGGATGACACCTGGTATCCCTTCAGCGGGTACGTTCGGTGTCGATGAGGGGGAGTCGTGGAACTGAGGCCCATACTGACGCCGAAGCCGTTGAGCGAGCAGGACAAGCGAGCGCTCGTCGAGCTGCTGCGACGAATCGAGGAGGCCCTGGAGTCAGGGGCGGAGGAAGCGGCTTCCGCGATCGATGAGTTCAACGAGAAGACCGAACGGGACTACAGGCCAGAGCACTTCTTCGAATATTGGGAAGCCATGAGCGCAGAGGAGTTCGTGGAGGCGGCCTACTTCAAGAGTCCGGGACGCGTGGCCGACATCACTCGGGAAGAGCTGATAGAAGTGGTTCGGCGGGCCATGAAGGTCATTGCTCACCAGAGTTTTTACATGGAGCTGTTCGACGACAACGTCCCCAGACCGGCAGCGTCGAACCTCATCTTCTACCCGCCGGACGACCAGCAAGATGTTGGTACATGGGATCCGACGCCCGAGGAGATCGTCGACCTTGCCTTGTCGTACGAAGCCATCGCCCTGCCCGGGTAGCACAGAGGTACGTTCCGGCTCTCCGGTAGCGCGTCGCTATGTGGCACGAGCTGCGAGCCCCGACCGGCGCCGTGGGCACCGGCTACCGATTGTCGATGCGACGGAATGCCACTGGAGGCCATTGTGGTGGCTCGTGGTATTCGCAAGTCTCGCATCGGCCTGCGAAACGAAACCCGTGTCCGAGGCAACACCCGCGCTTTCGCCGCCGGTGCAGGTACCGGAAGTCCACGCCGAAGGCGCGACGACGGCGTCCGCGGTGCCTTCCGCCACGCTGCCGCCTCGTGAATCCGTGCGGATTGAGACGGTTGAGGTGGAGGGGGACGCTCCCGCGTTCGTGCTCCGGGGCCCCCACGGGCCGCACCGTATGGTCTTCCTGCACGGCTATTGCAGTCATGGGCTCCGCTACGCGCAATCGTTTCAGCACGCGGCAGCGAAACAGGGCGTGCTGATTGCCGTGCAAGCCGACAAGCCCTGCGACGAGGCTCCGTTCCGACGATGGACCAACACCGCAGAGACGCTCAATGGTCGGATTGAAGCGGCGTTTCGCGCGGCTGGCGACGACACTTCCCTCGAGGGAATGGCCATCATCGGCTACTCGTCGGGGGCGGTGCTCGCGGAGATGCTGGCCCACAAGTATCCCGCACGCTACGCCCACATCATCTTGATCGGAGGGCCTCAGAAGCCGGTGGAGTGGCGGTTGCGCAAGAGTCGTTCGACGGTGATGATCGCCGGGGAGAACGATCGGCGAGACCTGATGGAGACCGGGGCGCGGGACCTGGATGCCTCGGGAATCCCGTCGACCTTCATGATCCTGCCCGGGGCCAAGCACGGCGAGATGGGCCCGGAGGGGGAGCGCGTCATGGGCGAGGCGCTCGATTGGTTGTGGAAGAACGAACGTTCCTTGTAGCCGACGGACGAACTGCGCGAACGAGTGCGCATTGTCACGCGTGTCAGGGCTGCGGCGGGCCGCTCGAGCAGCGACCGA
>Ga0180009_10004651_pt1 | contig 15033 bp, 18 predicted proteins | sample OS_PC_MetaG_FD_123537 | JGI IMG/M metagenome (GOLD analysis project Ga0180009, IMG submission 123537) | Groundwater microbial communities from the Aspo Hard Rock Laboratory (HRL) deep subsurface site, Sweden - OS_PC_MetaG | ecosystem: Environmental > Aquatic > Deep subsurface > Groundwater...
CCTTTTAAGGTGACTAAGATAGTTGACGGTGATACTTTTAAAATTTCTCCTGGGTGGAAATGGAATAATAAAAAAGGAAAGATAATTAGGCCCACCGGTTATGATACTCCGGAAAAAAAAGAATCCGGGTATCAGGAAACAAAAGAAAAATTAAAAGAGTTATTGCTAAACAACGAAGTAGAATTAAAAAATCCTATCAAACTTTCATATAACCGGTTACTGTGTGATGTTTATTTTGGCGGAAAATCCCTGGCTGAATATTTCCCGGAGTATAAAGCTTAATTTAGCAATTGGAGTTTTGAGAAATTTCCTCTTGACAGTAATTGTTAGAAATCATATAATTTTCATATAAAATAAAAAGGAGGCAAAAAAATGTCAACACTTGCAGTAGAATTTAAAGGAAAAGCTGAGAAGCTTTTAAATAAGTTGGTAAAGGATACTGGCCAAACCAAAGCTAATCTTTTGAGACAAGGCATAGTTTTAAGAGATTATTTTGAAAAACAAACTCAGCAAGGCAAGCACATTAGCGTTACAAACAAAGACGGCAAAGTTGAAAAAGAAATTGTCTTGAGCTAACTTTGGAGAACATAAAACTCGATAACTTAGCGCAAATTCCTGAATACAGGGATGTTTTTAAAGATCTTCTAATCCAGGAAAAGCAACATGAGATAGCGGCAAGGAATCTGATATTGAGAGTGATTCTTCTTGTGTTTACTGTTGGAAATTTTGCCTGTTTAAGTCTTTATTTCCTGAATGGTTTTGGCATAACTAATTTGAGCGATGCTGCAATGGGTTCCCTTGCAGCAGCCACAATAGCAGAAGTTGCCGGTCTTTTAGTTGTTTCGGTCAAGTATTTTTTCAAGAAGTAAGTAACAATACTTTCCGTCCACTTGCTGATAATTTCAATTATGTAAACTTAACCCATGCCCCCGACCCCCACCCCCGACAAGAAAACGCCTTAAATCGCAAATATGAGCGTGAAATTTTCCGTAATCGTAAAAAATTATTAGAAATATTTATTTTTTACTTTTTATCTTATTTTCTTTTTTAATGTCTGAACACAAAAAGATAATACTACTTGCATTTCTCTTTTTAATCTGCTATTAAAACACCATGAGTAAAATAATAGCGATAGCAAATCAAAAAGGCGGAACCGGAAAAACTACAGTTGCAATAAATCTTGCGGGTTATCTTTCCTTGAAAAACAAAATTTATCTTGCGGATGCCGATCCCCAGAGTTCTGTGTGTGGCTGGTATAATGCCCGGATGAAAAATAAAGGATTAAACTCCAAGCACGGGAATCTTACTGTTTCAGAACAACCGCTCTCAATAAATGAAATAAAAAAAATAGGCAGCATCAGCAACTATGATTTCATAATTGTAGACTGTCCTCCGGAAGATGACAAAATTATGAGGACAGTCCTGGTTTCAGCAGATTATGCAATCATTCCTATATCTCCAAGCCCATTTGATATCCGGTCTGCTTTCATCAGTGTCAAAACAATTAAAGAAGGACTTGAATCCGGAGCGCTTAATCTCAAGCCGATTATTTTAATATCCAAAAAAATTATAGGGACGGTTCTGGCCAGAGAATCAAGAGCAGCTCTTAAAGTATTTAAATTGCCCATCTTTAAATCGGAAATCAGCCAACGTGTATCACTGGCCGAATCCGGACTATCAGGAAAAACCATATTTGAATATGAGCCGAAAGGTCACGCTGCTTTGGAATTTAGAAATTTAGGAAAGGAGGTTATGAAATGGCAAAAGCAAGTATAAAAGACATCAAAGATGAATTTATCGAAAAGAAAAAGAAAAAAGAACAAAAACAAAAAGAGAAAAGAAGAGGGACCAGCGTTTACTTATCAGAAGACGCTCAGACATTACTCAGGTTGCACAAAGTATGTACCAACGAAAACATATCTGACTTCGTGGAAAAAATAATCAGAGAAAAATTGAAAGGTAGATATAACCTGGAAAAAATTAAAAAATAAAAACAGTAAAAAAAATAAAATAAAAAAAATCAAAAAATAAAAATGCTTGAAAAGCCCGAAGCCCTCAGAAAATTTTTAGTAGGTCACGCCAATATTAACGGCGGTAAGACCGTTATTTTCTTCTTTTCAAAAAGCAACAAGGAAGGTAAACCGCTCGGCCCTCCCGTTAAAGTTTCTTTCAGTAATATGACAATTGAAAAAGAGGGCTATCAATACGGTCATTCTGTTTATGCCAAGACTCTTACCAGTTCCTTCTGTGAGAAGATTATTCGATTCAGTCGGGAACGCAACCTTAATGTTTTCTTTTCCGTGCCGGCGCTGTTCAAAAACACCCGCCGGCATGATGATTTTATGGGGCTTGGCTGCGCTTTTCTTGACGATGTTCCGGCAGATCTTTCCGGAGATCTTTTTTCTAAAGGTTTCCGCCTGGGTGATTTTCCTTTTGCTCCCTCTATTGTAATTCAAACCAGCCCGGGCAATTATCAGGTGTTATGGAATTTCAAAGGTTTTCTGCCGGCTGATGAAAGATACCGGGGCCCGCAACCTTCTTTTCTTCCCGCATCTTCTAAACACAGGAAAGAACTTTTCAACCGGATGTTGAACCTTCTCAAAAAGAGGCTGGGCGGTGACCCGGGCGGCTCCAACCCGAATCAGATTTACCGCGTTCCTTTCACGCTGAACCACAAACCGAAATATTCACCGGCTCCGGAAGTGGAGCTTCTTTATTCTGATTTTTCTCCTGGGAACCGTATCAAGTTCAGCGCGTTTTATACAGAACTTTTGTTTCCGGAATTAAAAAAACATTATCAGGATGAATTCTCTGATGTTTTTTCAAAACTGAGAGAAAACAATGACTGGATTATAATTGATAACCTCCTGGGCTGGGGTGAATCAGCCGATGACCTGGGCCGCTCCTGGACTGCAAACGAGCGGGATCTTTCGGTCGCTAAACGTCTTTACAAACATTATAAAATCCCCAGAGAAACAGTAGAAAAGATAATCCAGCAAAGCCCGAACCGGCAGAAGGGTCAGGCCAAGGGAGAGAAATATATAAATTCGCTTTTCAGTAAATTAAAAAAACAACCTAACGAAAAATCAGGACAAATTACCCCGCACCGACGCACTACAATTGATATTCTACGAATTTTTGGAGAAGCAGGATCGCTTCTTTTCTCAAGACAGCCAAAGGTTATCATTGATATTCCTGTTGAGAATGGCAGAGTTGAAGTTTGGCGGACAGGTTTGAGTGGGATGTCCCGAAGTCGAGGGAAAGTTTTAATGTGGTCGTTAAGTGAAGCGAAAAAGAAAATAGATATTTCTTTTGACATATTTATGGAAAAAATTCTTGAAATGAAAGTATCAGACTACAAAAATGAGAGAGCTTTTCGTAAGACGGCCTACAAAACTTTTGACCGGCTTGCTAAAGCGTTGGTATCTTTTCGTCTTGGTATCGGTGGATACTACGGACTTGATTTGAATTCTTCGTCCAAAGTAGAAGGGATCAGTCCGTTTAAAAGTTTTGAACGAACTAAAAATAACAGAGCTATTATTGAACTCAGTTCAGAGATGGACAAAGTTCTTGTTGCCCCGGAGCGGCTCAAACGAATAAGTAAAAGATTTTTATCTTTTATAGAACAAGCACAAGAACCGTTAACTCCACCTTTACTTCTCTGGATTGGAGAGACCTTCTATAACTGGAAAAATGCAAATACTGATGTTGTTATAAGCAGCGAAGAGTTATCAAAACGACTTAAAGGAACAAAAGGAAAAAATTCAGATAGAGCAGCCAAGCAATTCAGAGATGACCTTTATAAAGCAATTAAAGAAATAAATAAAAATAACCTTTTAGAATTAGTTGGGACAAATGCCAGGAAAATATCTGTTGCTAGTACTCGTGAAGCCTCTAACTTCACGTTTGCAGTCTCACATCTTGCTAAAAAAGCCATTGAAGGGTGACGACACTTGGGGGGGACGGTGACGACACTTGGGGGGGACGGGAAAAGAAGGTTATCGTCGGCAACTGCATCGTAAATTTTGCAAAAAGTTTCAGTTGAAAGACTTTGTAATATACAAGGGAAAGGGGGATGGGGATTTTCTTTCTTTTGAAAGGGGGTGAAGGGGGATATCCCCCTTCGGATTCATTGCCTGCCGGAGGCAGGTCTTTGTTGCTGCAGCCTTTCAAAGTGCTTCACTTTGGAAGGAACAAAGGAGCGAAGCGACTGCGTAGTGTTTTATAATGTAACAAAACTGCTATTTTGTTGCGTTATAAGCCGGATTGTGCTAAATTTAAGCAAGATCCTACTGTTTGAAAGGGTAATGTTAGAGAGTTTTCCGGAATTGTTACATTTTTGAATAAAAAAAGGGGGGGAAATAAGATGGTAAATGAATTTAGCGCTGTTTATGAACAAGATGATGAATGGTTTATTGGGTACTGTCCGGAAATTCCGGAGGCAAATGGACAAGGTAAAACACTGGATGAATGCCGAAAAAGCTTATCAGAAGCTGTTAAACTAGTCTTAGAAACCCATCGCGAGGACATACTTAAAGGCATTCCGCCGGAGGCTATTAAAGAAACAATATCTCTAAGCGCCTGAACCAAATGAAAAGAACTAAACTATTAAAGCACCTTCGCCGTTACGGATGTCTTTTTAAACGGGAAGGAAGAAGTCACTCCATTTGGATAAATCCTAAAAATGGAGTAATGGAGACGGTTCCCCGGCATGTGGAAATTCCGAATAAACTGGTCATAAAAATTACTAAAAGGCTGGATATTCCTGAAAAATGAAATACTCAAAAGAATGGCTCACAAAAGAAGAATTTAACCAAATCATTAATCATCCGGATATCTCCCGCAGGGATGAACTGGTTATTTCAGTCCTCTACTGGTGCGCTCTGCGCGTCAGCGAACTTGCCGCTGTCAAAGTTAAAGACATTGACATTAAAGGAGGAAACCTCACCCTTTGGAAATCTAAGAAGTCCGATAATCCTGAGCTGGTCCATATTCCGGCCCACCTGGTCAAATTGATCAGTCAGTGGATCCGGGATAAAAATTTAAGTCCGGGAAGTTATTTGATACAATCACAAAAAGGAGGCCATCTTTCCAGGGTGCAGATCTACCGGATGATAAAAAATTACGCTGACCGCTCAGGACTCTCCAAAGAAATCACCACTCACTCTTTCCGGCGCTCCCGGGCTACTCATCTTTTAGATGCAGGGCTTCCCCTGGAAAAAGTCAGCCGGTTCCTGCGCCACAATAAACTCGGCAGCACAATGACATACTTGAAGATTTCAATTGAGGATTTAAAGAGGGATATTTCAAAGATTGATGGCAGGATGGAGTTTACAGAGGGTTGAAGAAAATTCTATTATTTGAAGACTAAATCCTGTGGAGGATTTCATCCCAATGTTTAAGCGAACTCATATTACTGATGAACAAACTAATAGCCATAGTAGATGATGAGCCGGACATTCTGGAATTAGTTTCTCTCCATCTTAAGAAAGAAAACTTCAGAGTAAAGGAATTTCAAAATGCGGAGAGTATTTTTAAGTTTTTAAAAAAGGAAATCCCGGAACTCATAATCCTGGATTTGATGCTTCCGGATATGGACGGGCTGGAAGTCTGCAGAAAATTGAAAGGAGACCCCAATCTTTCTTTTATTCCCATAATAATGCTGACTGCCAAAGGAGAAGAAATAGATAAAATATTAGGGCTGGAATTAGGAGCGGATGATTATGTTACCAAACCGTTTTCGCCCAAGGAACTGATTGCCCGGGTAAAAGCGATTCTGAGAAGACATGGCAGAAAGAATATTTCTTCAAAAATTGAAATCGGGAATTTCATGATAATTGATTTGCAAAAACACCAGGTATCTATTGAAGGTAAAAAAACAGAATTAACGCCTACAGAGTTTAAGATATTAAGAATATTGGCGGCTAAAAGAGGATGGGTATTTACGCGGGAGCAAATTTTAGATGAGTTATGGGGAAATGAAAAAGTCGTAATTGATAGAACAATAGACGTCCATATTAAAAATTTGAGAGAAAAATTAGGAAAAGCTGGGAAATTTATAATAAATTTACGCGGTGTGGGTTATAAGTTTGAAGAATGAAGAAATCCATATTTTTAAGAATATTCGGCGGTTATCTGTTAATTACACTGTTTCTCTCAAGCCTGATTCTATTCTTCACTTTCAGGACAATCCGGCGCTATTATATTGATAATTTAATTAACGATCTAAAAAATATCGGATTGACACTGCAGTTAGGCGTAGCTCAGCTTGTAGAGAACGGAAAATATCAGGAACTGGATGCGCTTGTAAAAAAGACGGGAAATAAAATAAACACAAGGATTACCATCATCAATGAGCGGGGCATTGTGCTTGCAGATTCGGAAAAAGACCCGGGCTCAATGGAAAATCATAAAAAAAGGCCGGAGATTTTAAAAGCATTAGACGGCAAAACAGGCGTTTCCATGCGGTTCAGCACAACCGTTAAAGAGAAGATGCTGTATGTTGCAGTCCCCATTAAAAAGGACGGAACGGCACTTGGCGTTTTGCGGACGAGCCTCTTTTTAAAAGATATAAACAGCCTGCTTGGAAATCTAAAAATGAATATTTTCAATATTGCCCTGGCTGCAATCGTTATTTCTCTGTTAGGAGCAATGATATTTTCCCGAAGCCTCTCAAATCCAATCAGGGAGATGATACGGGCAACTCACAGGGTCGCTTCAGGAGATTTTGATGTAAAAATAACTCTTAAAAATAAAGATGAATTAAACAGGCTTGCGGACAATTTTAACTATATGACCCATAAAATAAAAACTCTGTTTAGCGATTTGTCTTCCCGGAAGGAAGAATTGAAGGGCATTATCTCTTCAATTCAGGAAGGATTGCTTGTGATAGATAAAGACGGGAAGATTATACTCGGAAATGAAAACTCCGGAAATATATTCGGAAATGATTCTATTGAAGGCAGGTTTCACTGGGAAGTTTTACGAAATACCGCATTGGAGGAATTAATTAAGAATACCGCTGGAGAAAAAAGAAGTTTTAAGTCAGAAATCCCGTTTAATGATAAAACCTTTTTATGCAGCAGCGCTTTCATTCCAGTTAAACAGCACATTCTGCTGATCATGTATGACATAACGGAAATGAAAAATTTAGAAAAACTGAAAAAAGACTTTGTGGTGAACGTTTCCCACGAACTCAGGACGCCCCTTACCGCGGTTAAAGGATTTGTTGAAACCCTGGAAGAAGAACTGGAGGGTAAGCACAGGCATTATCTGAATATTATCCGCAGGCATACAGACCGGCTTATTAATATTGTAGGCGACCTGCTTTTATTGTCCACGCTTGAGGACAATAAATTTAAACTGGAACTGAATACGGTGGATTTGAAGGAGTTATTGGAAGATGTTTCAAAAATATTTGAATATAAATTAAAAGAGAAACGGTTAAAGCTGACCTTGAGTGTGGATGAAAAACCAGCGCTTATCAGGGCTGATTCTTTCAAATTAGAGCAAGTCTTCATAAACCTGATAGATAACGCAGTAAAGTACACCGAAAAAGGAGAAATAAAAATCTCTGTAAAGCGGGATGAAGAGCATGCAAAGATTGAAATAGAAGACACCGGAATAGGTATTCCCGAACAGCATTTAAGCCGGATTTTTGAGAGGTTTTATGTAGCGGACAAGTCCCGTTCGCGCAGTCTTGGCGGAACAGGCCTCGGCCTTTCGATTGTAAAGCATATTGTTTTTCTGCACAACGGAGAAATAACCGCAGAAAGCGCGCCCGGCAAAGGAACAAAGTTCAATATCATCCTGCCTGTCAGTCTTTCGTAATCCGATGAAAGAACAAAACATTGAAAAGCTTCTGCCGCTTGTCAAATCAATTGCCGGAAAATATGCGAAGTTAGGGGTGCCTTTTGAGGACCTGGTACAGGAAGGTTTAATAGGAGTCATGGACGCGAAGACAAAATTTAAACAATCAAAGGGCGCAGAATTTTCAACTTATGCCGTTTACTGGATAAAAAAAAGAATTATACAGGCTCTTGAAAAGGAAAAGAAAAATTCTCTAAGCGCTGTGGAATTAGATGAAAGCACAGAATCTCCGCAGGATTACAGGGTTGAAAACAGAATGGCATTGAGCTCCATAAATTTGCCGGCTGATATTCCTGAATTGGAAGCAAATGTTTTAAGAATGTTTTTTGAAGAAAAAAAGACCTTGAATGAAATATCCGAAACCTTAAATATTTCAAGAGAAAAAATCAGGCAGTTAAAACAAAAAGCATTAAGAAGACTGAAAATCGGGTTAAAATAAACGTAAATCTTTTCAGTCCATTCTCCGTTTATAGGGGCTGACCTGTACAGGCGAATCTCTTAACCGAAAACTAACATAAACTTTATTATCACTTAACCGGAATACCGTATAACTTAACGGAAGAAAAAAGGAGGATGAAAATGCGGACAGTTTTTAGAAAGCCAGTTCTGTTGCTGACGATGGCTGTGATGGCGGTTAGGGTTTCTTTTGCAGGAGAGGTGGACATCCTTGTAAAAGAACTGATGAGGAAGAACGTGCTGACTCCTGGCGAAGCCCAGGATATCATGACCAGGACAAAGGAGGAAACCAGGAAGCAGTTAGTAATGGGCGATCTTGATTCTGCCCCGGCGTGGACGCAGAAGGTGGGTTTGAAAGGAGACCTGAGGCTGAGGCACCAGTGGGAACACGACGAAGGGAACTCTTATAACAGAATAAGACAGAGAATGAGGTTCCGGCTTCAGGGTAATGCAGTGGTGACGCAAAGAATTAATGTCGGTTTCGGCCTTGCAACAGGAAGCGCTGATCCGCGTTCTACGAACCAGACAATGGAAAATGCTTTTGAAACCAAGGGCATCCAGTTAGATTACTGCTTTGTGGAATATACAGCGCCAAAACTGTTTACACTGAAAGGCGGAAAGATACCCTGCAAGAATACGATGTGGTGCATATCCGACCTCCTGTGGGACAGCGATGTCAGCCTTGAGGGCGCAAATGCCATGCTGGAGTATAATGGATTCTTTCTTAATGCCGGCATATATGATGTAGACGAGAGTAAAACCAGCTCTTATGATCCGCGGCTGGTCATGTTTCAGCCCGGGTTCGGAACAGGCATTACCGACAATATGTCAGTTAAGGTCTCGGCGAATGTGTACAATTTCCAGTACCTCAAGGGTTACCCTGTCGTCAACCTTGTGCATGTCGCCGGCACGAATTCGGAGACCGGGGGCGTGCTGGATTATGCGTATAATACAACAGGGGTAAATGCGGAACTGAAACTTAAAGGATTCTTGCTGCCGCTTATAAGTGTTTTCGGCGAAATCATAACTAATTCCGGGACTAAGGATAACAATTCCGGAATGCTTGCAGGCATAAAGTTCGGGGCCGAAAAAGTGAAGGACAAGGGCCAGTGGCAGGGTAAAATCATGACAAGGACTCTTGAAAAAGACGTATGGGTTGATTTCCTGCCGGATTCCGATTCCTATGGCGGCAAAACAGGTATAAAGGGAAATGAAGCGGCGCTGGAGTATGGGCTGGCAAAGAATGTGACTCTCGGTTTTGATTACTACCGTATGACGAACATTGCTGCAGCCAGCTCTGCCGCAAAGAGACAGGATCTATACCAGATAGATCTTATCGTTAAGTTCTAAAAGGAGAATTAAGATGAAAAAATATATAGTTTTTTTACTTATGGCAATGCTTATAGGTGGGTGCAGTCCCGGAGACAAAGAAAAGCTGACGATAGAAGGTTCCACCACGGTTCTGCCGATTGCGCAGATTGCGGCTGAAGAGTACATGGCCGCAAACCCGGGCGCGGATATAACCGTTAGAGGAGGCGGCAGCGGGGTGGGTATAACCTCTCTTCTGGAAGGCATGTGCGATATTGCAAACGCCTCAAGGCCGATTAAGGACAAGGAACTGACAAAAGCAGTAAAGAAAGGGATGTACCCTGTCGCGCACGTCATAGCAATGGACGGTATTGCCGTGATAGTGCACCCGGGCAATGGATTGAAGGATATTTCCAAATCAAAGCTGAAAGCTATTTACACGGGGAAAATATCCAACTGGAAGAAAGTGGGTGGAGATGATAAAAAGATTGTTGTTGTATCCAGAGACTCTGCAGGCGGCACTTATGAATCATTTAACGAACTGGCTTTAGACAAGGCCAAAGTGAGACAGGATGCTCTGCTTATGTCATCCAACAGGGCAGTGGCGGATACGGTATCCAGGACACCCGGGGCCATCGGCTATGCCGGATTAGGTTATGTAAATAAATCCGTAAAGGCAGTAACAATTGACGGCATAAAATGCAATGTTGAGAATGTGCTCGGCGGAGATTATCCTCTTTCCAGGCCTCTTTTCATGTACACCGACGGGCCGCCATCGGGTCTTGCAAAGGAATTCCTTGACTTTGTAAAGAGTGAAGAAGGCCAGTCCCTTGTGAAGGAAGTTGGGTATGTGGGATTGAAGTAAACCGGTTACCGGTCAGCGGCAGTATCAGTCTGTCGCTGACAGCCTAAAGCATGCACAATTTAACTAACCTCGTTCTTTGTAAAAAATGGGTAAAAGCCAAAGAAGGGTTATACAGGAAAATATTTACGGTTTTTGCATTTGCATCACTTTTGTTCATGCTGGGTATAACAATAGTCCTTTTTAAGGAAGGGCTGCCTTTTTTCAAAGAGGTAAGCCTGGGGGGATTTTTATTCGGAAAAGAATGGTATCCAACGTATGAGCCCCCGCGTTTTGGTTTTTTACCCCTGGCTGCGGGAACTGCCGTAATTATGCTTGGGGCCATGATTGTATGTGTTCCTTTAGGTATCGGCAGCGCCCTTTACCTTCATGAAATTGCGGGACACAGGCAGAGAGCCATACTCAAGCCTTTTATTGAACTGCTTGCAGGTGTGCCATCAATTGTTTACGGCTTTTTCGGGATGGTAATTGTGGCTCCATTCATACAGAAAATGCTTGATATACCTGTGGGATTGTGCGCTTTTACCGCAAGCGTAATATTGGGAATAATGGCCGTTCCCACGGTGTGCAGTATAGCGGAGGACGCTTTAAATTATGTGCCCGGGAGTTTCAGGGAAGCGTCTTTTGCCCTCGGCGCAAACAGATGGCAGACGCTTATCCGGGTTGTGGTTCCGGCAGCAGGAAGCGGTATATCAACAGCCATAATCCTCGGAATGAGCCGCATTGTCGGAGAAACAATGACAGTGCTTATGGTCGCAGGAGGAGCGGCCGTTGTTCCTAAATCAATTTTCCAGCCGGTGAGGCCGATTACCGCAACAATAGCCGCGGAAATGGGAGAAGCTGTATCAGGCAGCGTTCACTACCATGCGCTTTTTGCGCTCGGACTTATTTTATTTTTAGTTACGATGTTCTTTAATATTATCGCTGAGTTAATAAGTAGAAAATACAGGTTAAAACTTGGATTGAGCAGATGAAGACAAATAAAAACATAACGCAGAATATAGGTTTTATAATTCTTTTCCTGTGTGCGCTTATCACGATAATATTTTTAGGGATGTTGATATTCTTTATAGCCGCAAAGGGAATCGGAATCATATCATGGGAATTCCTTACGGAAGTTCCAAGAAGAGCGATGACAAAAGGCGGAGTTGCCCCCGCAATTGCGGGTACTTTTTATCTCGTGCTTGGCGCTGTGGCGTTTGCGCTTCCCCTGGGAATTGCCTGCGCCGTATATCTTTGTGAATACGGCCCCCGAGGAAGCATTATCAATGTTATAAGAATGAGCATAAACAATCTTGCCGGAGTTCCGTCGGTTGTGTTCGGATTATTCGGCCTGACCGTTTTTGTGAAGATATTTGGCTTCGGTGTTTCTATTTTAGCCGGGAGTATAACACTTGGAATAATGATACTGCCCGGTATAATCTCCGCTTCACAGGAAGCTCTTCTTGCTGTCCCGCAGTCAATAAGAGAAGCTTCGCTGGCGCTCGGAGCTACACAGTGGCAGACGATTAAAAAGATAGTTTTGCCTACGGCAATGCCCGGAATACTTACAGGTGTCATACTGGGAATAGGCCGAGCGGCGGGTGAAACCGCCCCTGTTCTCTTTACAGCGGCAACTTTTTATTCAAGAGGCTTTCCTGATTCAATATTCTCGGAAGTCATGGTTCTTCCTTATCACATTTATGCTCTGATGACAGAAGGAACTTTTCCGGAGAAACAGACAGAGATAGCGTATGGCTGTGCGCTTGTTCTGCTCGTGCTGGTAATGCTGCTGTCTGCCATGGCGATATTTTTCAGGCAAAAACAAAGGAAGGGGCTCTATGGATAATAAAATAAGACTGGAAGTTCAGGATGTAAGTTTTTATTACGGCGCCAGCCAGTGTCTGAAAAACATTAATATGTACTTCTGCAAAAACAAGGCCACGGCAATAATAGGGCCGTCGGGCTGTGGGAAATCAACATTGATAAGGCTTTTTAACAGGATGAATGATTTGATACCAAACACCCGGATTACCGGCAGAGTCCTTCTTGACGGCGAAGACATATACAGGCCTTCCGCCGACGTTGTTAATATCAGAAGGCTGGTGGGAATGGTTTTCCAGAAACCGAATCCCTTTCCAAAAAGCATATATGAAAACCTGAGTTACGGGCTTAAGATAAATGACATCAAAGACAAATTCTTTATTGAGGAAAGAATAGAAAAATCCCTGAAAGAGGCCGCCCTGTGGGACGAGGTTAAGGACAGGTTATATGAGAGCGCTCTGAAACTCTCAGGCGGCCAGCAGCAGCGGTTGTGCATAGCGAGATGCCTTGCGGTAGAGCCGGAAATAATACTTTTTGATGAACCCTGCGCCAGCCTTGACCCAATTTCAACAAAAAGAATTGAGGAGCTTATTGAAGCGCTCAAGAAGGATTACACTATTATCATAGTAACTCATAATATGCAGCAGGCCGCGCGCATTTCCGATTATACAGCTTTTATGTATATAGGAGAACTGATAGAATTTGACCATACTGAAAAGATATTCACAGTTCCGCAAAATGAGAAGACAGAAGACTATATAACCGGAAAATTCGGATAAGGGGGAATAAAAATGATTGCAGGAAAAATTACGGATTTGAAACACAAGCTGATTGAATACGCCACTCTGGTTGAAAACATGATAGACAAAAGCATAAAAGGCCTTATACAGAAAGAGGAAGGCGTCCTGAAGGATGTAATTGAAAATGATGAACTGAGAGCAAACGACTTTGAGATTGAACTTGATGAATTATGCGCCGCTGTCATTGCCCAGTTTCAGCCCGCCGCAAAAAATTTGCGGACAATATTAATGATTCTGAAGATGAACAACGACCTTGAAAGAATAGGCGACCACGCTGTAAACATTTGTGACAGCGCTCTTTTTCTTATAACCCGGCCGCAGATAAAAGTATTCAAGGAACTTCCTGCGATGGTTGAAGAGACGAAACACATGCTTAAAAACAGTATAAATTCTTTTATAAACGAGGATGCCGAACTGGCAAACAGTATATGTGAAAAAGATAAAGTGGTGGATAAACTGAGGGACAATATCCTCGCAGAACTTATTTCCATTATGCTGAAAGAGCCGGAGGCAATAGAAAGGGCTCTCTTTATAATGCGGATTGCTCGAAACCTTGAACGTATTGCGGATTTATCTACCAATATATGCGAAGATATAATTTATATGGTAGAAGGACTCAGTATCAAACATCATAAAACGGAATTAAATTATAAGGAATCGGTACATGAATAAAATAAGCGTTCTTTTTTTGTGTGTTCATAATTCCGCAAGAAGCCAGATGGCAGAAGCTATGCTTAAGCAAATGGGCGGCAGTGGTTTTGAAGTAGAAAGCGCAGGACTTGAACCGGGAAAACTTAATCTTATAGTCATTTTGTCCTTCCCCCTATCCTATTCCATACAAGTAGGGAAAAATCCCCTTGAATGAACCTGTAATTCCTTTATTCATACTTACCGGCAGTTCTGTTCATTTAAGCATTCTACGATATAATATTTATCCGTAAAGCCTTTTTTGACCGTTGCGGCCGCTTTCCGTAAAATGCTACAATATTTTTATGGCTCAAACATATTCAAAGCTGATGACTGCGGCCTGGAACAATTCTCCAGAAGAAATAAAACTGCTCATTGGTCAGGGTGCGGATGTCAATGGAAAAAACGAGACCGGCGTCACCGCACTCATGAGCGCGGCCGCAAAGGATTCCCTTGAGTCCGCAAAACTGCTCATTGAGAACGGCGCGGATGTCAATGCAAGAGATTCCGCTCAGGCAACGCCGCTGATGTATGCGGCCGTGCGCAATTCCCGCAACGTCATTGAGTTGCTCATTGAAAGCGGAGCCGACATCAACGCAAGGGACAATGACGGCACTACGGTTTTGATAATTGCTAAGCTGCTTCAACCGGAGCTCGTAGCGCTCATTAAAAATCACGGGGCAAAATGACTCCGAAATATTCAAGGGAATTTATACGCCGGCTCCGGAAGCTCGGGATCCGTCATTTTGATAAGCAGATTCATCACCAGGATAAGGCCTGGCTGGTCAAAAATTTCAGTGCCGGAGCGGATGAGTATCCGGTCAATGTTTCTCTGCTGATCAGAAATGTTGTCTGGCAGCTGCGGGAACGCATTATTTCAAGCGAGAAACCGCCCTTAAATGAGCTACTCCGCACATTTTGGTATATGTATGTCAAATCGACCCTTTCACGCGCCGGATCACTTTCTAAGAAGCCTGATTATCAATACAAGCAAATGATTGCGATAATCGTCAAAATGGTTAAAGAATATAAGCTGATGAGATATTTCGATATCGGGTTCAGAGATGACAACCGGGCCCACAGGAAAGTAGGCTTAAATGCGAATATCCTGCTTTTCTCTGAAAAGCTGGGACACCAGGACTTTTTATCGGATATCGCGGCCAAGTATAAAATCAGCATTATTGCCCTGGGAGGAAAGCCGTCGGTTCTCAATATCGAGTATTTCGTTGATTCACTGAAAGAAAAAGG
>Ga0180009_10004652_pt1 | contig 15030 bp, 17 predicted proteins | sample OS_PC_MetaG_FD_123537 | JGI IMG/M metagenome (GOLD analysis project Ga0180009, IMG submission 123537) | Groundwater microbial communities from the Aspo Hard Rock Laboratory (HRL) deep subsurface site, Sweden - OS_PC_MetaG | ecosystem: Environmental > Aquatic > Deep subsurface > Groundwater...
CGGCTCATTATAACCCATCACCCCGGTGGGCGCTCATTTTCAGGTCAGAACCGGCACAACCGCAAATTAGACCACGGGAGATGCGAAGGAAGGTAAACAGGGCAACTTGCGCTTCACTCGGCGAGTTGGGGTTTGGCCCCGCTTTCGGGCTTGGGAGCCCAATGAGCGGCCTGGTCTTGGGCCTTGGCAATTTCAGCGGGAGTTAGCCTATTCAAGAGACTATCGCGGCGCGACGCGGCCACCGGCACCTTGTTGGCCGCAGCCAGGCTGTACCAGAAATAAGCCCGCGCCAAATCCTGGGAGCCTCCTTTGGTATGGGAGTAAATCTCGGCCAGTTCCATCATGGCCGGACCGTATCCCTGGTTCGCCGCCCGCAGATACCATTCCAGCGCTTTGCCGAAGTGCTGGGGTGCGTCAATACCCTTCCTGTAGCGTTCTGCCAGGCGGTGTTGGGCCCACACCTCTCCGCTCTCCGCACGTTTGGTCAGACCGGGCAGGAGTAGGGGCTTTTGTCGCAACTGCTTTGTGGTCTCCGGCAGCAGGTAGCCCATGGGATCATGCCCCCACTCATCTTCAGCCCAACTCACCATCGGCGTAAGGAACAAGGCCAGGGCCAACACGATTATTATCGAGCGCACGATAGTCATGATCTAAATCCAAATGATGCGGCAAACGCCGCGCTTCACCAATTTTTTAGTCTTGTAACACTCCCAGTGTACGCTGCTGTCATCGGTTTGGGCAGCATCCAAAGGTTTTTTGACCCATCAGCCGCGGCTATGACAAAAGATGCGCGAAGCTGCCTTGATGACTCGGCGCATCGGTTACTCCACCGCCCAGGTCTAAATTAACCTATCATATCAACGTATTGATTTAGTTTAAAGTAAATTTGTCACTAATCGCGCCGCATAGCCTGGGATAATCTGGCCTTGGCGCCGATGACCTGCTACTTTGGTCTACTATCTTTAATTACCGTACCAGCGGGGAGGCCAAGCATGGAATTACAACACACCATATATCAACTGGAAGACCGGGTAGCCCTGATCACCCTCAACCGCCCCGAGCGGCTCAATGCCTTCACTCCCCAGATGCGCGCGGAACTGATCCACCTGTTGGGCCGGGCGGACCAGGACGACCAGGTGCGGGCGGTGGTGGTCACCGGGGCGGGCCGGGCCTTTTGCGCGGGCATGGACCTGGCCGCCGGAGGCAGCACTTTCGACTATGCCGCCCGCGACCCCAAAGAGGAATCCCTGGCCGGTCACCGCGACGGCGGTGGCCGGGTGGCCTTGGCAGCCTTCAGCTGCCGCAAGCCGGTGATCGCGGCCATGAACGGCGCGGCGGTGGGGGTGGGGCTGACCATGACCCTGGCCATGGACATGCGCGTGGCGGCCCAGGACGCCAAGATGGGCCTGGTATTTACTCGCCGGGGCCTGGTGCCCGAGGCCTGCTCTTCCTGGTTTCTCACCCGCCTGGTGGGGGCGGGCAAGGCCCTGGAGCTGGCTTGCAGCGGCCGGGTGTTCCGGGCCGGGGACCAGGCTGGAACGGGCCTGTTCAACTACCTGCTGCCCGCCGATGAGGTGCTGCCCAAGGCCATGGAACTGGCCAGGGAGATCGCGGACAACACCTCGGCCACCTCGGTGGCCCTGGCCAAGGCCATGGTGTGGCACGGCCTGGCCGAGCCGGACCCCCAGTCGGTGCACCTCATCGACTCCCGGGTGTTCTACTGGGTCGGCCGCCAAGCCGACGCCGCCGAGGGCATCCAGAGTTTCTTGGAAAAGCGGCCTCCCGATTTCACCATGAGCCCCACCAAGGACTTGCCCGACTTTTACCCCTGGTGGAAGGAGCCCAAGGTCTAGGGCGAGCGGCCGGCTGCCCCAGCCACCGGCATACCGTGTTGCCGGCTGCGTGCGGTCCTCGACGTAGCTTTTGCTACGCCTGCGGCCCTCCCTAGCCGGTCGCCTTGTCTGCCGGCGGCTGGCTATGCCGGTGCTGAGTATAAACCGTACCCTTGCAAAAAAATCTGAACCTGCTCTTGACAAACTTGCCTATTTGGCCAATATTGCAAATAGGAGGTCGTCATATGGACGCCGAACGGCAAATAAAATTGGAGGCCCGGGCCCGCATCCTCAAGGCGGTGGGCAACGCCAGCCGCCTGTTGATCCTGGAAGAGCTGGCCCAGGGCGAAAAGTGCGTGGCCGATCTCACCAAGGCGGTGGGCAGCGACATCTCCACCGTATCCAAGCACCTGTCCCTGCTCAAGTCGGTGGGGCTGGTCAATGACGACAAGCGGGGCAATCAAGTTTTCTACACCCTGCTGGCCCCCTGCGTGCTCAACTTCTTCGACTGCGTGGAGTCGGTGCTGGAAGCTCGGGTGCAGCATCAGATCGAGATGATCGGCTAGCAAAAATTTTTTCGCGCAATATTGGCTATTTGGCCAAATAGTTGAGCGCAGGCCTGGAGAGGGCCATGAAGGAACGCTACAAACTACTAATCATCGTGGCCCTGTTCGCGGCGGCCTATTTCGTGCCCTGGAACAGCGAGCCCATCCGGCGCTCGGGCCTGGAAGCTTTCATGATGCTCCGGGAGTACGCCCGGGAGCACGTGCTCACCTGCCTGATCCCGGCCTTCTTCATCGCCGGGGCCATTTCGGTGTTCGTCAGCCAGGCCTCGGTGCTCAAATACTTCGGGGCCCAGGCCAAGAAGTTCCTTTCCTATTCCGTGGCCTCGGTGTCCGGAGCGGTGCTGGCGGTTTGCTCCTGCACGGTGCTGCCCCTGTTCGCGGGCATCTACTCCCGGGGCGCGGGCATCGGCCCGGCCACTGCTTTTCTCTACTCCGGCCCGGCCATCAACGTGCTGGCCATCGTGCTCACCGCCCGCATCCTGGGCTGGGAGTTGGGCCTGGCACGGGCGGTGGGGGCGGTGGTTTTCGCGGTCATCACCGGCCTGCTCATGGCCCTGATTTTCCGCAAGGACGACGCGGCCCGCGCCGCCGGCCAGGTCTATTTGCCCGAGGACAGCGCCAGCGGGCGCTCCCTGGGCCAGGAATCGCTGTTCATGCTCACCCTGGTGCTCATCCTGGTCTTTGCCGCCTGGGCGCGCCCGGTGGACGGCGAAGCCGGGCTGTGGGCCATGATCTTCAGCATCAAGTGGCTGGTCACCGCCGTTCTGCTCCTGGCCCTGACCCTGATGCTCAAGGCCTGGTTCAGCCGGGAGGAGCGGGTGGAATGGGTGGAGTCCACCTGGGGCTTCATGAAGCAGATATTGCCCCTGCTGGGGGCCGGAGTATTGGTGGCCGGGTTCATGCTGGGACGTCCGGGTCATCCCGCCCTAATCCCCGACGAGTGGGTCAGCTCATCCTTGGGGGGCAACTCCCTGGGGGCCAACCTGTTCGCTTCGGTGGCCGGGGCCTTGATGTACTTCGCCACCCTCACCGAGATACCGATTCTGCAAGGGCTCCTGGGCGCCGGTATGGGCAAGGGCCCGGCCTTGGCCCTGCTTTTGGCCGGGCCGGCGCTCAGTCTGCCCAACATGCTGGTGATCGGCGGAGTCATGGGCTGGAAAAAGACCGCAGTGTTCAGCGGCATCATCGTGGTGATGTCCACCATCGCGGGTTTGTTGTACGGCAACTTTTTTGTCTGATAATCGAGGAGACGCATCGTGGAAATAAAAGTATTGGGCCCTGGTTGCGCCAAGTGCAAGAAAACCGAGGCGGTGGTTAGGGAGGCGGTGGCCGAGGCCGGGGTGGCGGCCGAGGTGGAAAAGGTCACCGGCATGATGGACATCGCCGCCTATGGCGTGCTGGGCACCCCGGCGGTGGTGGTGGACGGCCAAGTCAAGCTGGTGGGCAAGGTGCCCACCAAAGATCAGGTCAAGGCCTGGCTGGCAGAGTAAACTATATCTTTTGAGTGGTGGATACTGAAATGGCAGATAGCTGTTGCGCCAGCGGGAGCCAGGTGCTGCTGCTGGCCTGTTCGGGGGCTTCCAACGTGGGTCAGTTGACCAACCAGGCCTGCGTGGAACTGACCCAGGAAGGGTTCGGCAAGATGTTTTGCCTGGCCGGGGTCGGCGGCAAGTTGGCTGGTTTCATCCGATCGGTGAAGGACGCGCCGGAACTGGTGGTCTTGGATGGCTGCGAAAAGGGCTGCGCCAAGGCCATCATGCAGGAAGCCGGTTTGCCCTTGCGGGGCTATGTGGTGCTGACCCAACAAGGCATAGCCAAAAACAAGGACTTCAGCCTCAAGCGCGATGAGATCGAGCAGGTCAAGAATTTGGTGCGCCGCAACAAATCTCCCCTGGGCATGGCCGCGCCCCAAGGTTCCTGTGGGTGCTGCGGCTGAGGAGGGCCCATGCCTGTCCCGTTTACGGTTGATATCCTGGCCGCTCCGCCGGAGGAGTTGGTCTGCTATTGCTCCAAGGTGAGCAAGGGAGAGATACTCGCGGCCGTGCGGGCCGGGGCCAAAACGCTGGAGGATATAAAAACCGCCACCGGCGCCTGCCGGGAAGGCCGCTGCAAGGAACTAAGTCCCCGGCGCCGGTGATGCTCGCGGGAGATCAAAATCCTCCTCGGGCAGGAGGAAGACCTGGGGGCCGCTCCCATAAGCTTTTAGCGGCGAGGCCGGGGCCGTGGATTCAGTTGGAACGGTGAGGGCGAATGAGTGATCCGCACAAAAAACGAGTCCTTTTTTTGTGCACCGGCAATTCCTGCCGCAGCCAGATGGCCGAGAGCTTCACCAACGCCCTGCGCGGCGATGAATACCAGGCCTCCAGCGCCGGGGTGGCCCCGGGCCGGGTGGACCCTAGGGCGGTGGCGGTCATGGCCGAGGCCGGGGTGGACATCGCGGGCCAAAAGTCCAAGGCCGTGGACCCCTTCATAGGCCAAGACTGGGACTGGGTGGTGACCCTGTGCGACAACGCCAACGAGTCATGCCCCTTTTTCCCCGGGCCGGGGAAGCGGGTGCATCGCGGTTTTGACGACCCGCCCCTGCTGGTCCTGGGCGCGGCCGATGAAGAAGAGGCCCTGGCCTCCTACCGCAGGGTGCGTGACGAGATCAAGGCCATGGTGCTGGGTCTGCCCGGCAACCTGCAAGACTGACCCGAAGCCTGGAGACGCCGAAGATGCCGCCCTCCGACGTTAAAAAGCTCTCGTTCCTGGACCGCTTCCTAACCCTGTGGATTTTCCTGGCCATGGCCGTGGGCGTGGGCTGGGGCTACCTGTTCCCCGGGGTGCGCCAGGTCATGGACCACTTTTCCGTGGGCACCACCAACCTGCCCATCGCCATCGGCTTGATCCTGATGATGTACCCGCCCCTGGCCAAGGTGCGTTACGAGCAGTTGGGCCAGGTGTTTACCAACGTGCGGGTGCTGGTGCTGTCGTTGGTGCAGAACTGGGTCATCGGGCCGGTGCTCATGTTCGCCCTGGCGGTCACTTTTCTTTCGGGGCAGCACGCCTACATGGTGGGGCTCATCCTCATCGGACTGGCCCGCTGCATCGCCATGGTCATCGTGTGGAACGACCTGGCCCGGGGCGACCGAGAGTATTGCGCGGGGCTAGTGGCCTTCAACAGCATCTTCCAGGTGCTGTTCTTCTCCCTCTACGCCTGGTTCTTCATCACAGTGCTGCCCCAGTGGCTGGGCCTGGAGGGCATGGCCGTGCAGGTGTCCATGGGCCAGATCGCCCAGAGCGTGTTCATCTACCTGGGCATACCCTTTATCGCCGGAATAGTCAGCCGTGTGGTGGGCCTGAAGCTCAAGGGCCGCCAGTGGTATGAAGAGGTCTTCATCCCCAAGATCAGCCCCGTAACTCTCATCGCCCTGTTGTTCACCATCCTGGTGATGTTCAGCCTCAAGGGCGAGTACATCGTGGCCCTGCCTTTGGACGTGGTGCGGGTGGCCATACCCCTGTGCATCTACTTCGTGGTCATGTTCTTGGTCAGCTTCTGGCTATCCCTCAAGGCCAAGGCCACCTACGAGCAGGCCACCACCTTGTCCTTCACCGCGGCCTCCAACAACTTCGAGTTGGCCATCGCCGTGGCCGTGGCCGTGTTCGGCATCGACAGCGGCCAGGCCTTTGCCGCGGTCATCGGCCCCTTGGTGGAGGTGCCGGTTCTTATAGGCCTGGTTAACGTGGCGCTGTGGCTCAAGCGAAAATATTTTCCTTACGCCTTACAGGGCCCCACCGGCGTATGTCATGTAAGCTGCAAACCATAAACCTAATATCTGAAAAGGCCCGGGTGAAAATGAAACGCATCTGCTTGACACTGTTCCTTATTCTTGGCATATCCCTGGCCCTGTTGGGGGCCGGTTTGGGCACGGCTTCGGCCAGCGGCGAACTGCCCGCCAAGGGCATGGTCACTCTAATCGACCTGGGGGCCCATCAGTGCATTCCCTGCCGCATGATGGCGCCTATCCTGGATGAGTTGAAGAAGGAGTACAAGGGGCGGGCGGCCATAGTGTTTTTGGACGTATGGGAGGACCGCACCCTGGCCTCCCAATACGGCATCAGGGTGATCCCCACCCAAATATTTTATGACCGCCAGGGAAAGGAATTCTTGCGGCACGAAGGCTTTTTGAGCAAGGAGAAGATCGAGACGGTTTTGACCAAACTTGGGGTCCCAAAGGCGCCGGGCAAGTAAGCCTCGCGGGAGTAGGCCGCATGGGCATGTTGGATCAGCTTTTTATCACCTTGAACGCCTGGATCACTTCGGGCAGCCTCATCGCCCTGGCCGGGGCCTTCCTCTGGGGTATGGTCAGCGTGGCCTTGAGCCCGTGCCACCTGGCCTCCATTCCCCTGATCGTCACCTACGTGGCCGGCCAGGACCAGAGCGTCAAGCCCCGCCACGCCGCCTTTTACGCCGTGGCTTTCACCGGCGGCTTGTTCGTCACCATCGCTCTGGTGGGGATGGTCTGCGCCTGGCTGGGCCTGATGCTGGGCGACGTGGGGCCCTATTGGACCATCCTGGTGGGGGCCATTCTGGTTTGGGTGGCCTTGGACATGCTGGGGGTGCAGGCCTGCTCAATGTCCGGCAGTCTCATGGGCCGGCTCAAGGTAAAGGGCGTGGGCGGGGCTTTTGTCTTGGGCCTGGCCTACGGGGTGCTCTCGGGTTCCTGCACCTTCGGCTTCATAGCCCCCATCCTGGCCATCATCACCGTGCAAAAAAGCATCGTCACCGGCTTATTGATGATCGCGCTTTTCGGTATAGGCCACGCCCTGCCCATCGCCCTGGCGGGCAGCTCCACCGCCCTGGTGAGCGGCGTCTTGGAGAACAACTCTTTCCAGCGCGGCAGCCTTTGGTTCAAACGGGCGGCGGGGGTGGGCATCGGCCTTTTGGGCGGATATTTCATCGTCTCGCCTTTTGTCGGCGCATAGGAGTCGGTAAAAGGCTTGGGAGAGGTTGGGCGTCATGCCGGGTTTTGCCGGGTCTAAGAAAACGCTGGCTCTGGGCGTGCTGGGCGCCGCATTGTTGCTCTGGGGGGCTGGCCTGGCATGGGCCGGCGGCGGTCAGGCCCAGGTGAAAAGCTTGGCCGGGCTTTTGGAGCGCTACGACTCCAAGCGCTGCCAGGAGTGCCACGGCGAGATATATGAGCAGTGGTCGCGCTCCCACCATGCCCGCTCCCTCATGGGCCTGGACGGCTTCAGCTTCATGTCCAAGTACCTTCGCAAGGGGCCGCTGGCCGTGAAGCGGCCTCAGGACGCCACCCTGGCCAATTTCCCCTGCGCCAAGTGCCACCTGCCCCAACTGCTGACCGCCGGCGACCAGGTGGCCAAGGAGTTGGCCGAGGTGATCTGGCGGGACGACAAGGCGGTGGTGGGCCGCCTGAACATCGGCTGCCTGGTGTGCCACCAGGACAAGGCGGTGGTGCATCACCGGCCCGAGCCCGGGGTCTTGTATGGGGCCAAGGCTCTGCAAGACCACGAAGGGGACGTCAAGACGGTGCGGAGGAGCGCCTTCATGTCCTCACCCGCCTTTTGCGGCCAGTGCCACGGCATGGGCCCCAACTTCGAGTTCACTCCGCCGGTCCAATGCGCCACCCTCTACGGCAGCTATTTGCACGGCTACGTGGCCGACGGCGGCTCCCGGACCTGCCTGGACTGCCACATGTCCGGCAAGGACCACACCTTCCCGCCCGACTTCAGCGACCGGGAAGGGACGGCCAAACTCTACCGCGATGCCCTGCCCATGGAGGTCCAGGCCCTGCCCTACACCTTCCATCCGAGACATGGGCAATACGCGCCCCAGGTGGTTGTGGGAGTCACCATCCGCAACCGGGCCGGGCACCGCATACCCGACGGCTGACCATCCCGGGCGCAGGCGGTCCTTGAGGCGACCGCCCACGACGAAAACGGACGAGAAGTGTTCAAGGATCAACGCATCTTCATGCCCCAATGCACCGACAGCCTGGGGCCGGTCATGGTGCTGGGGCCGGACCGCAAGCTGGGCATAATTAGAGACACCACCTTGCAGCCGTTCCGGCCCAAGCACGAGAAATTTGTCATCCCGCTTAAAAAGCCCTGCCTGGAGCTGACCCTGCGGGTGAGGCTCTATTATCAGTTGCGCCCGGGCCAGGAAATTTTACTGCGCCAATGGGAGAAAAAGGTGCCGGTGTCCCGACTGTTTGCCAACAAATGACGCCTTGAGCCTGCCAGCCCGTACCACCCAGGGCCTCGTTGACCGCTTTACTCGCGGCGGCGGGGCTCTCATAATTTATGGATGAAGATTTTCAATTTCGGCAAACCAAGGTTTCCGGGGACCAGGGGGAAAGGCGTATCCCATGGCTAAGGCGCTAAAGGTCATTGTGGTCGTTTTGCTGGGCTTGGCCCTGTTGGCGGCGCTGGGCGTCACCATTCTTCCCAAGGCCCTGCCCTTGAGTTCCATGCTGGCCGGGGCGCTGGAGGAAAACCTGGGCCGCAAGGCCACGGTGGACGAGGTGTCGGTGAGCCTGTGGGGCGGGCTGGATGTGAAGGTGCGAGGCCTGGTGGTGCAGGACAAACCGGCCTACGGCAACCGGCCTTTGCTCAAGCTGGACTCCCTGGAGCTGTCGGCGAGCCTCTGGCCCTTGCTCACTCGGCGCTTGGTGGTGGAAAAGGTGTTGGCCGACGGCCTGGAGCTTTCCGTGGTGCGGGCCAAGGACGGCCGCTTGAACTGGCAGGACCTGCCGTCCCAGGCCGAGGCCGGGGAAAAGCACGAGCCCCGGGAAGCGCCCGAGGGCGGCCGCCTGCTGATAAACCGGCTGGCGGTGACCAACTCCTCACTCCACCTGCTCAACCAGACCGACGGCAAACGTAGCGTGCTGCCCCTGGAGCGGTGCGAACTGAGCAGCGATCTTTCCCTGGGCGGGGCTTCGGGAGAGCTTGAACTGGCCTTGCCCGGCATCAGCCTGAACTCCTCGGCCAAAAGCCAGGGCTACGGCGACGCTTTCAAGCTGGACCAAGGCCGCCTGGAGCTGAAGATAGACTTGGCCCAGCTCACCGCCCGTCTGGCCCCCCTGGCCCCGGGGCTCAGGGCTCGGGGGGTAATTATGGTAACGGGCCGGGTCAGCGGGCCCGCCTCGGCCCTTCAGGTGCAGACCCAGGCCCAGGCCCGGGACCTGCGGGTGCAAACCCAGGCCATGGGTCCCAAGGCCTTCAGCCTGGGCGAGGCCTCTTGGGCCGGCCAGGCCACCTTTGACCTGCCTGGCGAGTTGGTCAACATCAAGCAGGCTCAGTTGCTGCTGCCCCAGGCGGGGATGGTGCAAACCCTGAGCGGGGTGCTGGGTTGGGGCAAGTCCCTGGGCAAGAGCGACGCCGTATACGACCAGCAGGCGGACCTGGCCAAGCTGGCCCGGTTCATCGAGCCGCTGCTGCCCTGGCCTCTCAAGGCCAAGGGTCAGGCCAGCAAGCGGGTGCTTTTCAAGGGCGCCGGGCCGGGGGTGCTGGCGGTGAGCGGGCAGAACCTGCTGCGCGGCGCCGTGGTCGAGAGCCCGGCTTGGCCGAGGCCCTGGAAGGAGCCCGAGGCGCGGGCGGACTACAAGTTCCTGGTCAAGGACAAGGGACGCGAAGTGGTGATAGAGCGCTTCGACCTGCTCTCCACTCCGGCCAAGCTGGGGCTTACCGGCGTGCTCAGGGTGGTCAAGGACCAGACCACCCTGCGCCTGAAGCTGGCGGGTGAATATCTGGACCTGGACCGCCTGCCCCTGGGGCCGCCGCCGGCCCGGCGCGCCTCGGCCCGGGCTAGTACCGGCAAAGCGGCCAAACCGGGAGCCAAGGTTTTGGCCGGCCAACCGGCCAAGTCCCCCCAAACCGCCCGGCCGGAGGCGGACGCCCGCCGGGCCCTCAAGGGCCTGGACGCCGAGGTGCGGGTCCAGCTGGACCGCCTGACCATGAGCGGCTACCGCATGACCGGCCTCAAGGCCCAGCTCCAGGTCAAGAAGCAGCAGGCGGAGATCAAGAGCTTGCAAGCCCGTTTCCTGGAAGGCCAAGTAAAGGCCTCGGCAGGGGTGGATTTCAAGCCCGCCTCGCCGGCCGTGAGCCTGCGGGTTCAGGGCAAGGACCTCAAGGTGGACCCCAAGGTCTTTCGTAAGCTGAAGGACGACTTCCCCCTGTTCGCCCTTCCCCTAAGCAGTCTGGAGGGGGTGTTCTCCCTGGACAGCGAGATGGCCGGGCAGGGCCTGGAGCCGGAGGCGTTGTTGGCTTCCCTGGCCGGCAAGGGCAGCCTGCGGGCCAAGGACGGGGTGATCATCGGCCTGGCCTTCCTGGACGATGCCCAGTCGGTGGCCCAGCTTTTCGGGGGCAAGCTGCCCCGGCGCTTTGAGAAATTCCAGGGGGACTACACCATGGGCCAAGGCAAGGTGAACTACGACATCGCCCTCATGGCGGCCAAGGACGAGATGGACGCCCAGATTGTCGGCAGCACCGGGCTGTTGGACGACTCCCTGGACGCCAAGATCAAGTTCAAGGCCGATACCGTGGGTCACACCCTGCGGGAGTTCCTGGACGCCGACGGCACGTTCCCCATCGGCCTGGGCGGCACCATCCACAAGCCGGTAGTCAAGCTGGACCTCAGGGGCAACCTGATACCGGCGGCCGAGAACCTCATCAAGAATTTGCTGAATCGCTAGATACCGGCGATAGCCTTTGATTGGTAAGGGCCTGGGGGCGTTAAAGCCCCTGGGCCATTAGCATTACCTTGATGGTGCGGCTCACGATCTTCAGGTCGCCGCGCAGCACCTGCCAACCGTTGCCGGTGCGCATCATTTCCACGTAGCCTCGGTCCAGCAGATACTGGTCGTCGCGGCTCAGGCCGTGGCCCTTGAATGACTGGTAGCGCCCGGTGATGCCCGCCCGCAGCACCTTCCAGTTGAGCACCCCCGCCTTCAGGGCGTCCTCGTAGACCTCCAGGTTTATGGGCCGGGGGCCCACCACGCTGATATCGCCCAGGAAGATGTTTATGATCTGGGGCAGCTCATCCAGGTAGATCTTTTGCAGCACCGAGCCCACCTTGGTCATGGAGTGGCCGTCCCACTCCAGATATTTGGTGTGGATGAACTTGCCCTGGCGCTTGAGCTCCTCGATGACCTCGGGCTTGAAGATGAAGAACTTCATGAAGTGGAAGGTGCGGCCCTGGGAAATGCGCGGCTCGTAATAAAACAGGGGGGCTCCGGCCTGGCCCCGGCCCAGGTGCTCCAAGAAGATGGCCAGCATGGTGACCAGGAACACCGGAAGGGTGACGGTGAGCACCAGCCCGGAAAAGGCCACGTCGAAAGCGCGTTTTAGAAAGGGGATGGGCACCGGCTGGTCTGGCAGGGGGGGTAGGGCCCGGGCCTGCTCCAAAAGGGCCAAGATTTCGGGAGTGGCCTCCCGCTGGGCCGCCTTCTCCATGGCTTCGCTCATCTCACGCCTCGCTTGAGTATTTATGGCCCAAGATTAGCAGGGCCCGGCATGCCCGGGCAAGGCTAACTAACCCGGACATTTCATGAAGGCCGTGCGTCCGGCTGCGCCAGCCACCGGCATACGGCGTTGCTGGCTGCGCTCGGTCCTCGACGTAGCCCTAGCTACGCCTGGCCCCTCGCTTGCCAGACCCCTTGTCTGCCTGAGGCTGGCTGTGTCGGGCCAAGGCACAAAACGTACCGCGATAAGACGAGCGCTTCTTATCATTAGGATTGCACAAAAACTAGTTCGTTGTTCATTGCCGCCCAGCCTTCATGAAATCTCCGGGCTGAAGCGCTCGTCGGCCTTCTGGGTGGAGGCCTCCCGGGCCTTGTCGGCCAGCCAGCCGGTGCGCAACGGCCCCGGCGGCGCGTCGAACTGGGGCACGTAGGGCTTGACGTCCAACAGCGGGCTCTGGTCCAGCATGTCCACGCCCTTCAGATGCAGCAGGTTGCCTTCAACCGCTTCCAGCTTCACCACCGACAGGCCGATGGCATTGGGGCGGGCCGGGGCCCGGGTGGCGAAAAGGCCATGCTCGTTGTGGTCCAGAAAGGGCCGCACCTTGAGCTTGAAAGCCGCCGCCCGGTGGCAGTGGTACAAGAGAATCACGTGGCTGAAACCCGCCAGGTCCTCCAGGGCCGGAACCAGCTCCGGGCGCAGCTCGGCCCGGCCCCGGGCGTCACCCGCCCCGCAGGGCTGGATGGGCGCGCCGCTGGGCTCGCTGAAGGGAGTGTGAAGCAAACCGATTGGCTCGTAGCAAATTTCCGACATCAGCGGTCCCTTCTTTTAATTTCAACCCACCCCACCCATGCCGGCAACAGGAGCATGGCCAGGCCCAGGCAGATCACCCCCGGCCAGGCCCACCTCCCCCACAGGGCGCCCGCCGCGGTTATGCCCGCCCAGCCACCCAAATAATACACCAGCACGTAGAGGCTGTTGCCCCGTCCCTGGCTGTGGTCCAGGCGCAGGTTCAGCAACCCCTGGCTGGTGGCGTGGATGATGAAGTGGCCGGCGCAGACCAACACCAGGGCCAGGACCACCAGGGGCAGGGAGGAGGCCAGGGCCAGAAGCAAAGCGGCGGCGAACAATCCCACGCCAATAAGGAGAGTGGGGCCGGCCCCCACCCGTCCGGCCATGCGCCCGGCCAGGGGGCCGAGCGCCACCCCCGTGAGGTAGGTGAGGTAGAGCAGGCTTATCAAGGCGGTGGAGGCCAGGAAGGGCGGGGCGGCCAGGTGGTAGGTGATGTAGTTGAACACAGCCGCGAACACGAACATGCTGCCGAAGGTGGCCAGATAGGGGGCCAGGGTGGGCCAGGCCCGGAGCAGGCTTGCATAACTGGGGGCCTGCTTTTGCCTGGCCGGCGGCGGCCCCTGGGGAGGCAGCCAGGCCAGGGCGGCCAAGGAGAGGCCCAGGACCAAAAAGGCCCCCAGCCAAAAGCAGGCCCTCCAGTGGCCGGCCAGGAAAAACCCGCCGAGCAGGCGGCCCATGAGGCCCCCCACCACCGTGGCCGAGACGTAGGAGCCCATGGCCACGCTCAGGCGCGACGGGGGCAGGGTGCGGGCCAGGTAGGCGGCCAGGCAGGAGGTCAGGGCCGGAAAGAACAGCCCCTGGCCCAAGCGGGCGGTCAGCAATACGGCCAGGTTGGGGCTCATGGCCGCCAGGGCCAGGCAGGCGGCGGTGGCTCCCCCGCCCAGGGCGATGATCGGCTTCACCGGCCAGCGGTCGGCCAGCACCCCGAAGGGCAGGCAGGACAGGGTGATGCCCAGGATGACCAGGGACACGGTGAGCGAGGCCACCGGAGGCGAGGCCGCGAACTCCCGGCTGAGTTGGGGCAGCACCGGCTGAGTGAAATAGACGGCGCTTATGGCCGAGGCCACCAGCCCGAAAACCAGGGCCTGCAAGGGCAGTTGGCCTCGAACCGGCCGCAAGGCGTCAGGACTCTTGGTTGGCTGGGCGCAGGAACACCGCTCCCAGGGGCGGCAGGGTAAGCTCCAGGGAATAGGGCCGGCCGTGCATTGCGGCGGCCTGGGCCTCCATCCCGCCGGCGTTGCCCACGCCGCCGCCGCCGTATTCCGGGGCGTCGCTGTTGAACAGCTCCTGCCAGAAGCCAGGCAGGTCCACTCCCACCCGGTAACCGTGGCGGGGCACCGGGGTGAAGTTTAGCACCGCCAGCATGCTGGCCTTGGCGGCCGGGTTCAGGCGCAGCAGGGCCAGCACGCTGCCCTCGGTGTCGTTGCAGTCCACCCAGCTGAAGCCCTCGGGCTTTAGGTCCACCTGGAGGGCCGGTTCCCGGCGGTAGATCCGGTTGAGGTCGCGCACCAGGCGCTGCATTCCGGCATGGGGCTCGTAGTCAAGCAGGGGCCAGTCCAGGGTGGCCTCGTGGTTCCACTCCGACCACTGGGCGATCTCCCCTCCCATGAACATGAGCTTCTTGCCCGGTTGGGCGTACATGTAGCTGAACATCAGGCGCAGGTTGGCGAACTTCTGCCAGAGGTCTCCGGGCATCTTGCCCAGCAGCGAACCCTTGCCATGCACCACCTCGTCGTGGCTCAGGGCCAGCACGAAGTTTTCGGTGAAGGCGTAGAGCATGCGAAAGGTGAGCTTGTCGTGGTGAAACTTGCGGTGGATGGGGTCCTGGCGGAAGTAGGCCAGGGTGTCGTGCATCCAACCCATGTCCCACTTGAGGCCGAAGCCCAGGCCGCCCAGGTAGGTGGGCCGGCTGACCATGGGCCAGGCGGTGGATTCCTCGGCGATGTTGGCGATGCCCGGATTGGCCGCGTAGGTCTCCTTGTTCAGGCGCTTGAGCAACTCCACCGCCCCCAGGTTCTCGTTGCCCCCGTACTGGTTGGGAATCCACTCACCGTCCTCGCGGGAATAGTTCAAGTAGAGCATGGAGGCCACCGCGTCCACCCTCAAGCCGTCGGCGTGCATCTCCCCCAGCCAGAACATGGCGCTGGAGAGCAGAAAGGAGCGCACCTCGGGGCGGCCGTAATTGAAGATGTCGCTACGCCAGTCGGGATGGAAGCCTTGGCGGGGGTCGGCGTGCTCATAAAGGTGGGTGCCGTCGAAAAAGTCCAGGCCGTGGCCGTCGGTGGGGAAATGGCTGGGCACCCAGTCCAGGATCACCCCCA
>Ga0180009_10004653_pt1 | contig 15030 bp, 13 predicted proteins | sample OS_PC_MetaG_FD_123537 | JGI IMG/M metagenome (GOLD analysis project Ga0180009, IMG submission 123537) | Groundwater microbial communities from the Aspo Hard Rock Laboratory (HRL) deep subsurface site, Sweden - OS_PC_MetaG | ecosystem: Environmental > Aquatic > Deep subsurface > Groundwater...
AGAGACCCTCAGCTTTTGGCGGGCCGCTACTGAGTTATCGGCGTCAATAATACCTTTCAGACTCTTGCCTGTTTTATCAAAGGCTATATACTCATAAACCGGCATAATAAAAATAGTGTAATTGCTCAGGTGTTTAGGTTGAAGACTGAAGGTTAAGACAGCTTCAGTCTATCCACCTGAGTTGTTACAAATTATGTTAACAAGACCAGTAACGGGTGTCAACAGAACAGCGGGATTGGATCAAAGAAGGCAGAACATGAATTATGACATTATGGATGCCTCTATGGTGGCTCAATTGCCTGGAGGCTTTCGAGTTATTCACCATGTGGCGGAGAGATCTAAGAACTGGAAGAAAGACATACTGTAAATAGTCCTGGATCGCGTTGATGAGAAACCGTTTCCACTCCAAGCTAAAATCATGGTAGTGGGCAATCGCCGGCATACCTGTTTCCGCCACCAATTCCTTATATAAGTTAAATTAACTCTGAGACCCTCGGTTACTCAAAATATTTATGAGACTTATATATCTCTTATCTTTCAGCATTATCCTTATGGCTGTCGGTTTGCATATGTGTATGGGACCCGTGGGTGTAGAGTTTGATGGTTTGATTGCAGCCGAGTGATCAAATGAATAGTATAACCCTCCATTTTACCGAAGATTTTAGTGAGGGCTCTCTATAGTACCCATTTATGTTTAAAACAGTCGATTGAGTTCCGTTGCTGCACCGGAAAATCGATGAGATACTATTCATACCTGAGGGCCTCGATGGGATCCATACGCGAGGCTTTACGGGCAGGATAAAATCCGAAAAAGATACCCACCGCACCAGAAAAGAGAGTAGCCAAAAGGATAGAGCCGATTGAGATGATGGTCATCCATCCGGCCAGGACGGCGATCAGCTTCGAAGCTCCAATCCCCAAAACGGTACCAAAGAAGCCTCCCACAATGCTCATGGTAACGGCCTCCACCAGGAATTGGATCAGCACATCCCGCTCCCTGGCCCCTACCGCCATGCGGATGCCAATCTCGCGGGTACGCTCCGTGACCGAGACCAGCATAATATTCATAATCCCGATCCCCCCCACGGCCAGACTTATGGCGGCTACGGCAGTGAGTAAGAGGGTCATGATTCCTGTGGTCTTGGTGGCCATTTCTGCAAACTCGTTGAGAGTCCGGACCGTAAAATCATCCTCAGCACCAGGCAGGATACGGTGTCTTTGGCGGAGAAGCTCTTCGATCTCTCGTTTGGCCTCCGATACAAGCTCTTTGGATTGGGCTGAGACGCCGATGAAGTGGACCAACCCCGGCAGCCGTGTGCCAACAAGCTTCTGGGACAGAGTGGTATAGGGGACAAAAACAGTATCATCCTGGTCTCTCCCTCGGGGATCGCTTCCTTTGGGTGACAGGATCCCTATGATGCGGAAGGGGAAGTTTTTTATCCGGATCTTTTGACCCACGATCTCCTCCCCTTTTTCGAACAGGTTCTCTGCCACCGTATGACCCAGGACCGTCACGCTTGATGCAGATCTAACATGCTGCTCGGTAAGAAATTCTCCGCTTTTTATGGGCCAATCCCGGACCAATATGTAATTGGCCGTCGTTCCATACACCGTTGTTCCCCAGTTTTTTCCCCCTGCCACCAGCTGTATGTTCTGGACCATCACATGGGTTACATGCAGGGCCGCAGGACATTCCCGGGCAATGGCTTCAGCGTCTTTCACTCTCAAGGTGGGATTGGAGCCGTGCCCGGCTGTAACACCACTCCTCTTGCTTGATCCTGAAAAGATCATGAGCATATTGGAGCCGAGGTTGTTGATCTGTTCCTGGATACTGACGTTGGCTCCCTGACCCACACTGATCATGATGATCACGGCTCCTATGCCGATAATGATGCCCAGCATGGTCAAAAGGCTCCTGACCTTATAGGCCAGCAGTGCACGGATTGCCTGACGAATGATTGTTATCCATATTTCCATATTAATCCATCTCGTCTCTTTCCACCAGGCCGTCACGCAAATTTATCCTTCGCCTGGCGAATTGGGCCACTTCCGGGTCGTGAGTAACTATAATTACGGTGATTCCCTGTTCGTGGAGGGATTCAAGCACTTTCATTATCTCCCGGCCTGTCCTGGTGTCCAGGTTTCCGGTGGGCTCATCTGCCAGAATGAGGGCCGGACTGTTCACCAGTGCCCTGGCAATGGCAACCCGCTGTTGTTGTCCTCCGGATAGCTGCTGGGGAAGGTGGAAGGCCCGGTCTTCCATGCCAATCAACTTGAGGGCTTCCATGGCCTTCTCACGCCGATCCGGTGTGCCGGGACGGCGGTATAGCATGGGGAGTTCAACATTTTCCAGGGCGTTACATCGAGCCAGGAGGTTATAGCTCTGGAAAATGAAACCAATCCTCCGGTTTCTTATATCTGCCCTTTGATCCCGGGAGAGGGATGAGACGTCCTCCCCTTCAAGTTCATAGCGTCCCTCCGTCAGGCTGTCCAATAGCCCCGCAATGTGCATCATGGTGGACTTTCCCGAGCCCGAAGGCCCCATGATGGCAACGAATTCCCCCTTATTGATTTCTACATCAACCCCTTTCAAGGCCACCACAGTCTCCCCTTCCATGGGGTATATCTTTTTAACACCCTCAAATCGTATAACAGGGATGGTCATTATTAAAGACTACCTCCTCCTGAATATACTGGAGATGATATCGGAAGGTCGCTTGAGAGCACCGTCGGAACCAAGAGCCAGCCCCACGATCACCATATCACTTTCCTTCAGGTCTCCTCTGATGATCTGAGTTTCAGAATCATTGGTTATTCCGGCAGTGATCTTCAGGATCTCGGGTTGGCCATTATTATCTAAGACATAGACCTTGGCCGGGCGCCCTTTATACATCCTTCTTTTTTTTTCTGCGGCCTTAAGTTCCGCTGTGTACGCCCGAAATTTTTCGTATTGATCCTCACGGAGGATCTTATAGAGGTTGGTGAAGACCTGGACGAAGAAACTCTTCCAAGCTTGTTTTATGTTCCTATCTTCCTCGGGAAGTTCATAGACTGCTTTAAGCTTCATTCCTGCCGCGTCAATTATCTTAACAAGCTCTTTGGCCTGATTAGCATCCAGTCCCACTTTTTTCACCGTGTTTTTAAAGAATTCCGTCTCTTTGGTGGGGGGCCTTTGTCTGGGCTTTGCTTCCTTCATCTCACCCGGAGGTTTGAATCTCAGGGCCGCATTGGGCACCTTGAGTACGTCGTCCACCTTTGCCGCTATGATAGTCACATTGGCCGTCATCCCTGGTCTCAGCAGGAGAGAGTCATTATTTACGTCTGCGATAACTTTATATGTGACCACGTTTTGAATTTCTGTTGCAAAGTTTCGAACCTGACGCACTTTTGCCAGGAACTTCGTTTCCGGGAAGGCATCTACGGTAAATTCCACATCCTGACTCGCCTTGATCTGGCCCACATCCGCCTCACTAACATCCACCTCCACCTGCATACGGGTAAGATTCTCGGCGATGGTAAAAAGTACAGGGGACTGGAGCGTTGCCGCCACGGTTTGGCCCACATCCACTGCCCGCTCTATGACTTCTCCATCGATGGGGGACTTGATGGTACAATAATTTAATTTGACTTCAGCTAAATTGAGGGCTGCCTTTCTTTCGGCAATGAGTGCTTTGACCCCTTTCTCCTGAGCCTGGACACTCTGGAGCTGGGCCTTGGATGTCTCCACCTTGGCTTTGGCAACTTCCACGGCTCCACGGGCGTTGTCACGTCTGGCCAGTACCTCGTCGAACTGGGACTGGGATACGATTATCTTATCCCTGAGTTTGGCTATACGGTCATATTGCAATTCAGCCTCACGGAGAGTGGCCCTGGCTGAGTTGAGGTTTGCCACGGCACTTTCAACTCCTGCCTGGGCCGCAATAATGTCTTTTTGCCTTTCCGTAAGTTGCGTCTGCGCCATGAGGAGTTGCGCCTTGGCTTGCTCTAGCTGGGCCTCAGACACGGCAGGGTCAATGCGGGCAATGACCTGATCTTTTTTAACCACTGAGTTGAAATCCACATAGATCTCCATAATATTTCCCGAGATCTGACTTCCCACCTTGACAGTATTCAAGGGATTTATAGTCCCAGTAGACGTGACAGTGGCTAAGATCTGCCCCCGCTTAACGGGAGCCGTCTTGTATCCCTGTTTTGTGTTCTCACTACTATTGTAATACCTGAAAAGAATGATGGCAGAGACAATCAAAGCCGCTACCAACAGAACCTCAATGCTTAGTTTTTTCATATGGACCTGCCTAGGGTGATTATCTTTGTTCGGGCACCAGATACCCTATGATATGGGTCAGAAGAACTTTCTTGTGTGGTCGTGGACAAAGGCCCCGATCTCTCTCATACGTTTAAGATCTTCTTCATTAAGGGGCCCCAGTTCCAGAGTCCGCAAGGCTTCTCTCATTTGAGCCGTGTCCTTTGGGCCACACATACAGACGTCCACCGCCGGGTTGGAGAGGACAAAACGGTAGCAGTCGCTTGCCGAAGGCGGTTCCTCGCCAGGTGGCATCTTCTTGGTATTCAATAGTTGACCCCAGCGGGTGGCCGTATAGGAGACGATGCCCGGCCTATTGTCACCCTGAAGATGGGGAAAGGTCTCTTCCTCCGCCCCCCGGTGTGCAGCGTTGTACCGGATGTGAAAGAGGTCGAAGACGTTGTCTTCTGCAAGCTTTGGAAAGAGGGACCGGTTATGGCCGGACACGCCTAAAAACCCATATAACCCCTTCTCTTTCATCTCCAGAGCCTTACCCAGGATCCTTTGTGCAGGCTTTTTATTGTGCCAGCCCAAAAGCAGAACGTCTGCATGATCTAATGCGAGGGAGTTTAACGCCTTTTTAAAAAAGGTCTCCATGAGAAAAGCGGAACGGGAATAGCTCTGTATAACGATGATCAAGTCGTCTCTTTTTCCCTGGCTACAGATATTTTTAATGGCCCGACGCATGCTGTTTTTGCGTTGCGATCCCCAATAAAAGTAGTTGCAGCCCTTCTCGAAGGCTTCTTCAAAAGCGTTGGCCGGCGCTCCATAGCTTGAGGCCACCCCCAACGGCCCGACCTTGAGCCCGGTCTTCCCCAGAATCCTTGGTTGATTAAGATCCATATGGGCCTCCCGTTAGAAAGACAATAGATTTGCCTGAACCCACGGTACAAAGAAGCAAGAGTTTCGTTATTGTAATATTCAATCTACTTGCTTGCTAAATTTTTACCTAGTTCTTCAGCCTTTTGCATGAGAGACACATTTGACTTGATCTCACCGGCGTCCAACGCGCTGCCATAGACCATTCCCACTATCTTGGCTCCCACATATCTGAAGGCATCTTGAAAGCTGCGAAGGGCATTCACGCATCCGGAAGTGAATGGATCGGTGTCGCCGTAACTCATGGCTATGGCTATTCGCTTCCCAGCAAAAGCATCTTTTTTATATGCCGGGAGTGCAAAGCAGCGGTCCATGAAAAGCTTGGTCTGGGCTGACATGTTGAACCAATAGACAGGGCTGGCTATGACCCAAGCCTCGTTTTCTATCAGTTTTTGATATATGGTCTGCATGTCATCATCAATGGCACAACCTTTGCTGTCCCGTTTCTGGCAGGTATAGCATGATTGGCAGGGCGCGATTTTCATACCGTGAAGATGGATAGTCTCCACCTTCGCTCCCACCGACTCGGCACCCTGGATGATCTGTTCCGCCAATATGGAGCTATTACCCTTCTTCCTGGGACTGCCCAGTAAGACCAAGACTCTTTTCGACCCTATCTCATTTGACATTATTAACCCTCCATCCCCTTTGCGGTTTAAAGATTAAATCATTCTATCTATGCTGTTTCCACCATATTTAATCCGCCGGAGGCAGACAAGGGTTTAATTCCCCGCCGCTTGCGGCGTTACAATGTTTTTGTAGATACCCCGCTGCTCTGCGGCGGGGTAGTTCATTCAAATGTAGGCTCAGATTTACCTTGTTTCGGATATGAGGAAATTACACAATAACATCCCGTTTTGTCAATAAGGTTAGATTGTGACCTTACTGTTTCAGAAATCGTCTACAGATTATTGGATCTATTACCTCAATCGTGTTAGCGAAGCTTCGCCTCCCCGGCCTGTATCCCGCAGAGGGGGAGACTGGCAAACCGACGAGTTGGGAAAAATAACTCTTCGTTGTCCGACGCGAAGCGATACTAGATGCTAGTTACTCGATACTTGATAAAGAAAAAAGAAATCCTTATAAAATCCAGCATCCAGAGACCAGCATCTAGCATCACGTGCTAACTAGCTGGGATTATGTGTTTTTACAAAAGCTTGACATAAGATTTAAGATATTAGCTTATGTAGACGGCTAGGGTATAATAAGGGATCCGTTAGCTTTTTGCATTCAGTAGTTGGAATTGATAATACAAGACGCCAGTAGCATCTTAACCATATTATCATTATAAAGACGAATTAGACCAATTAAATGTTGACAAATAAAACGTGATTCAACGCCTCTCCTTCCTGGCGAGATTTAACTTTCATCCCTGTTCTTCTTTTTTTAGCTTTTGCTTTCTGATGAGAACCGGGATCATTTCATCTTGTTCTCGTTGAACCTGGAGCAACACGATGGCACCTATCACTAGTATTCCACCAAAGATCTGCAATAACTCCATGGTCTCCCCCAGGAGAAAAAAGGCCATAAAACCAGCAGAGATTGGCTCTAAGTTTGCAGTGATCATGGCTCGGGTAGAACGAATATAGTTGACCCCTACAAAATACAGACCAAATGGGAAGATAGTGCCCACGATAGTAATGTATAGGATCAATCTCCATTGGGTCCAATTAAATCCAGCCACTATATAATGGAAAGGGGGATAGATGATGTGCCATACAATAGCCGAAAACGCTATGGCGTAAAAGAATACGGTCCAAGGTCCATACCGGTGCATACCCCGCTCTCCAAGCAATGTATACCCAGCAAAACCCACGGCTGCAGTAAGCCCTCCCGCGATCCCCAGGCGATTCAGTCGAAAAAGATGGAGACTATAGCCACCAACCACAAGGTAGCATCCGCTAAAAGCCAGCAAAAGGGCTGTCATCTTGGATAATGTAAGGCGTTCCTTCCAGAAACAGATGGAGAAAAGGGCTACAAGGATGGGAGCCAGGTACTCCAGGAGTATGGCCGCTGCAACCTGTATCTTGCTGATGGCATAAAAGTAGCCGCCTTGCACCATGGTCATGCTTACCCCTCCAAGCAGGAGGAAATAGGCGAGGTCTTTAATTCGTATTCGGAAGAGCTGCCTGTCGTATATTCCGAATGATGCTGCCAAGATGACAGTAGATAGGGTGACCCGAATCTGAACCAGTTGGAAAGGTGTCATCCCTCCCTCGAATAGGGCCTTGCCGGCTGTTCCTGATGAAGCCCACATTATGGCGGCCACGACCACACACAGATAACCCTTAACAGTGTTCATGCCTTCCGATTTAACCTTTACACATCTTTAGTGGTGCCTCTCATATCACCCTGAAGATGCCAGGTCAATAGTCAGTAATTAAAGTTTAAATCATCATCGTCTTTGTTTATCCCTCAAGATTGGTTATAACTATTGTGAAACATATTTAGACACTACCCCATTTATAGTGAAAAATGGAGGAATTAAACTTAAGTTCCGTTTGTCTTCTAACTTTTAACCAAACCCTTACCCAATGGTCCTATTTCCTCAATGCTCGATGGATGTGGGATTTTTTCATTTTAAATATCCAAATTATTTGGTTTCCTTAAGCAATTTAAAATTTTTACCTAATGTAATAAAATATTTACATTTGACAAAAATGTTGTGCAATTTATACAATGTTTTTTAGAGGATTTAATAGGAAGAAAAAGAAGGAGAAAAAGTACCATAAGATAAACTCAATGAACTGACGGAGTTGATAGGGAACACTTAATGATTCATTGAAATATTGATTTTTCCCCTACAACCAAATAGCTGAAGTGGTTCATTTATTTTTAGAGAAGTATAAGAAGAAATGTAAAATCCCTGTTCCTATAAAGGAAATTATAGAATTTGGGTGCGATGCCAAAGAAACAGAAAAAGATGCAGTATGAGTGATGACATCAAAGAGCTTATCTCTGACTTTGTGGACTACCTGATGCCGGCGTTGGTGCCATACGAGGCATCGCTTTATCTGTTTCTTCTCAGAAATTCCTTCATTAGGAACGGCTCCCAACAAATCCGCATCGGCAAGCGTATAGCACGGGGATATGGGACCGGTTCACGGGGGAGCAAAACGAACTATGCCCACATGACAAAAGTTATCAGTGGCCTTGAAGAAAAAGGTTGTCTTAGAATCGGAGATACCACCCGAGAAGGAACCCTTTATACTTTGGTGCTCCCGCCGTGACGTTCCCATGGTTAAAGAGAGGATTGCGAGCCTTGCCCCTAGGGATGAGGAAGAAGACTATTTTACAGACCCCGAGAAACGACTTGTCCTGTTCGAAAGAGACAATTGGATATGTCAGTACTGTGGCGAAACAGTCAGCCGCGACAATGCCACCCTAGATCATTACATCCCCCAGCGCAAGGGTGGCGGGGAATCTTCGCACGGCATGTCTCGTATGCAATGGTATCAAATCAGGCAAGTCCTTTGATGAAGCTGCCCCCTTTATTCTCAAGAGCATTCAGGAACGAAGACAGAGACGAAACGAATAGGCATCCAACAAAACAATCGAGAGAGACTTGGGCTTCCGGGAGCTTTGAGCGCTCTATTTCAAGCCCTTCATTGTTGACGTCAGCTTTTATGTATCGATGGTAATGCTATTTTTTAGTTGATTCTCAGGGTTTTGAAAAATAATATTAAATAGGAAATATTCATGACTTTTAATTAATGTTTATAGTAATTATGTATCAAATCATATTTAAGGAGGTAGGAAGTGATGAAGATATTTAAGAAGGAACTGAAATCCGTTTTTGAGGGAAGAAAGTTAAGGGATCTTATTTATAGGCTGAATAAGCAAGGTAGGATCAAAAGTGAACGAAAGGGTTTTTATGTAAAAGCCTGACCACAATAGCATAGCATCTAAATATGGGACCTTCTAGAGCCTGCCTTCCCAACCTGACCACTCTTTACCTTTGACACGCACATTTCATTGTTCTATATTGCCCATCCAAAAGAGGATTCAAGAAAAATTATCCATGATATCCAATGTCACAGTGGATCGGACCGATGAAGGTTCGATCGAGATCTGTTGGGAAAGCAGTCTTAACGATCTGGATGTCGCCATTTATGTCGGTGACTCGATGCAGACCATCGACCGTGGATCTCCCGCTGTAAGGGTATCAGGCGAGACCTGCGCCCGGATCTCAGGGGTTGACTCCAAAGTACGTCATTATTTCGAGGTGGTGCCAGAAGGCGGGTCGGGAGTTATTGTTGCGGAGAGGCGGGTTCCATTGAAAGGGGCTGTTAACTTCCGAGACCTTGGGGGTTACAAGACCTCGGATGGCCGGAGGATTAAATGGGACCATATTTTCCGATCAGATAACCTGGCCAGATTGACGGATAAGGATCTATATCTCCTAAGAAAGATAGGAATAAAACTCGTATGTGATCTTCGCACCCCTAGTGAAGTGAAGAAAGGGCCGGATCGGTTGCCCAATGACGGTTCAGTCGAGTACCTTCACCTTCCCATAACACATCGTGAAGGGGACTCTGTTTCTGTCATGGAAAAGATCAGAAAAGGTGATATTGCTTGGATAAGCGAAGAGTTTATGACCAGTGGTTATATAAAGAATATTGATGAGTTTCCTGAGATATGGGGTAGACTCTTCAGTCGTCTTGCAGAACCCCACAGTCGGCCCATGGTCTTTCATTGTACAGGCGGAAAGGACCGTGCCGGTACCTGTGCAGCCCTGATCCTCCTGGCCCTTGGGGTCCCTGAAGAGACCGTCATCTATGATCACCAGCTCTCAAATGTGTATATAGCCAATCTATTGGAAAAGATCTATGATCATTTGAGGTCCATTGGTGTCGACCCGGAGAAGGTGGCCCCCTATTTCATCGCCCCTAAGTCCTGCATTATAGCTTTGCTGGATCACATCCGAGAAACCTATGGCTCGGCCACAAATTACCTTGAGACCAAAGCCCGCATAAGCAGCGAAACATTGTCCCTCCTGAAACAAGAGTTGCTTGAATAAAACATGCTGGCGCTAAAATGTTACCCTCTCTGATGTTTCAAACCGTTTTCCAAACACTATAGGGTATACAATCAGTTTCACAGTCAATGGTGGCTGACAATTGTATATACCGCCATGTTTTTAATCTCCTTTATGTTTGACACATAAAGCTTATTACTCTATAATTAAACGTATCGGAAATTCTACAACTTATTGGAACTAAGTGGGTTTTTGTGAGACATGAGTTTTGAGCCTCGTACATGGAATGATGGAATGATGGAATAATGGAATGTTGATTTAAAAGGAATTTTCAAATCTATTATCATTATTTATTTTCATGTCAAAAGGAATTTCACCAATAACTCAGTACCCCATTTTACCAGAACCCATTATTCCAGCCTTCCATTATTCCAACATTCCAATTGGGGCGTAGCCCCCTAAGTTCCATAATAAACCTTAAGCGATAGCGATATTAATTATATGAAACAGCTCTCTTTTGAACAAGGCCCCATCCGGCCACCAAGTGAAGCACGAAGTCTCTTATTGAGGGTGACACGAAACTGTAGTTGGAACCAGTGCCAATTCTGCTCGGTCTATAAAGGCACCAAGTTCGAACGGCGGAGCGTGGACGAGGTCAAGGTCGATATAGACACCGTAAAGGAGATTATCAGCACGGTTAAGAGCCTCTCATGGAGGATGGGATTCTCAGGCCAGTTCAATGAGCAAGTGGCACGATATTTCTTTGACCAGTCAGGACTCAACCAGAGTTTTCTCTCTGTGGTTGCATGGCTCTATTACGGCACCAACGCGGTTTTTTTACAAGACGCTAACAACCTTATCTTAAGTGCTGACGACCTGGTATCAATGCTTGAATATCTCAATGACAAGATTCCCGGCATCACTCGAATTACCACCTATTCCCGTTCTAAGACTGTTGCCAGAAAAAGCGTGGAAGATTTGAAATGGATCAGGGCAGCCGGCCTGAACCGTGTGCACGTGGGTCTTGAAAGCGGCTCTGACAAGGTCCTTAAATTCATGAAAAAAGGCGTCACGGCCGATGGTCAAATTAAGGGAGGACGAAACGTGGTGGAGGCCGGGATGGAATTGTCCGAATACTACATGCCGGGCCTGGGTGGGCGAGCGATGTGGAAGGAACACTCCATTGAAACGGCCCGTGTATTAAATGCCATCAACCCCCATTTTATCAGGTTGCGCACACTGCATGTGGGTCAAGTCCTGCCACTTTATCAACTGGTAGAGTCCGGAGAATTTGAGCTCAGGTCGCCTGATGAGATTGTGGAAGAGATTCGACTCTTTATCGAAAATCTTGATGGTATCAACAGCTACGTAGCCAGTGACCATATCGGGAATATGCTCCAGGATGTGGAAGGACAACTCCCACAAGATAAACAGCATATGCTGGATGCCATTGATCGTTATCTCGACCTGGAACCGGAACAGCGTATGCACTATCAGGTTGGGCGTCTGATGGGCCTTTACACCGGGGTGCGAGATATGGCGCTCCCAAGGGTACACCAGCAGGTTGAGGACGCTATGGATAAACTTAAGTCCCGGTACAAAGACGGAATCAATGAGGCACTTATTGAGATCCACAATCAACTCATGAGATAGTTTCAAGATCCCTTAGACACTGCTAGGTTACCCCCTTTTTTCATACATTCCCCCATTCCCCTTTTAGCTCTATCATATGAAGTTGAATTGAAAAGGCCACGCTTTTTGCCTTGTTTGTCAATAGGAATGCATCTCATGATGTGGTTGCCCCTTTTGTGCAGCAAATGAATCGATGGGGGTAAGGCACTCATATGCAGGGAAGATAGTAGTGTGGTCAAATTATTGGTACCACCAGACAGATGGCGGTCCGGCCATCCTGAGGCGTGTAAACATCTTGAGGACTTAGTGGCGAAATAGCTTTTCCAGATATTTTGGGATTAACCACGGTGCTACCTTGAATCCCGCCCATGGCTGGATATGGCAATGACGGCGCCGGAAGGATCAAGAAATGGGTATCGCATTACCGGACTCACAGGAAGCCGAGGGTCATATGAAAAGACTGGTCGGAGTCGGTTTCTTATAACCCATCCATTAGGCTATACCGTCTGGAACTGTATAGAGGATAATTCTTCCTTTGAAGCTCTTGAGGAAATACCCAGAAATTCAATTCCTACAACTTGATTATTTTCATCATAATCTAATATGATTCCTGGTTTTATTTCCTCCGATTCGACTATCCTGCTCTCATCAAGACGGAAATATAGAGCGTCATTCTCTTTGTCGACCCTAATCTTCATATTTACTTCTCCTAAGACGTCTATTAAAAAATGCAGTTACGGCCCGATTGGGCTCAATGTTAATGTTGGTTACCACTCGAAGCCATCTACCACCGTGTTCGGGAATTTGTTTCAAAAAATGTCTTGTACCATCGGGCTTGTCCTCTATACGATCGGGAGTTTGAAGTGCTTGATCGACCCATTCAGTAGGAATGGATCGCTCTTCAAGCATTTGCCTGAAATGTTTCGTGAAATCCATTAATTAATTATCTCTATTTTGAAGAAAAAAATCAATTCAGAACATTTGAAATGTTTTTGCTCATAACGAGAATTAATGGGGTATTACTAATCTTATTATACTATACTTATTATTTCCATTTTTTTTATCTATTTAGCCACAGTCACTCAAAATAACTTGGAGTTATGATTTTGGTCAAGACTGGTATTTTGTATGATTTTGTGTATAATAATAAGGTTGATGGAAAAGGTTTGAATCATTCAAAGGCGGTAAAGGTGGTGGGTGAGCACTTTACCGTTTAGATAATAAAAATAGAATAGAAGGAGAAGCAGATGAAATTATCAAAAAAAGAGATTAAGGAGGCCATGGCAAAAAATAGCGTTGCCTGGGATAATCGAGACCTGGATGGTGTCTTGGAGCTATATCACGACGATGTTTACTTTGAGAACTGGACGGGTGGTCATGCTCAAGGAAAGAAAGCCCTGCATGAGGCCTGGACTCCCTGGTTTACTAGCGGTGGTGATTTTAAGTTCAACCGGGAGGACCTATTTGTGGATGAAGATGAGCAGAAGATTACGGTCATGTGGGAACTGGATTGGCCCTCCACTGAGAAGGGTTATGAAGGAAAGCCCGAAAAGAGATGTGGGCTGGATGTCATTCATTTCAAGGACGGCAAGATCATAAAGAAGCTCACCTATTCCAAGACCACCATAGAGATTGATGGGAAAAGAGTTCAACTCAAGGCCTGAACCGGTTGATAATTAAACGTCTCTGAATTTCTACAACTTATTGAAATTCCTTCGACTTTAGTTAAGTCGTTAAATAGTTGAGTTGCCGAGTCGTAAAGACCTTCAACCACTCGACTAATCAACCAATTGACTACTCGACCAATCGCACGACCTGGAGGCTCTCGACAGGTTGCGGAGCGAAGCGGAGCTAAGTTCAAAATCTAAGGCAAAGAAATTTGAAAAATGGATGAGTGCACCATTCGGTCTGTATAACAGAGCATTATCAGAGATATAAATATAGGAGGTTAAGGAGAGATGACACTCACCAATGAACAGTTGATGGATCTATTTACCACCATGAAGAGGATTCGAAATTTTGAAGAGAGAGTGGCAGACCTGTTCGCCAACAACCGCCTTCCGGGGTTTGTCCATCTTTACATCGGGGAGGAGGCTGTGGCAACCGGGGTTTGCGCCACGCTGAAACCAACGGATTATATATCAAGTACCCACCGGGGGCACGGACACCTCATCGCCAAAGGGGGGGACCCCAAACTAATGATGGCCGAACTATTCGGAAAAAAGACAGGGTACTGTAAGGGTAAGGGTGGTTCCATGCACATTGCAGACATTGATCTGGGAATGTTGGGTGCCAATGGCATTGTGGGAGGAGGTCCGCCCATAGCCACAGGAGCCGCCCTGGCTGCCCAGTATCTAGGTAAGGACGCGGTAACCGCATGCTTTTTCGGTGACGGCGCTTCCAACCAGGGCACCACCCATGAGGCCATGAATCTGGCTGCCTGCTGGAAGCTCCCTGTTATCTTTGTTGTTGAGAATAATCAGTTCGGGGAGTTCACACACCAGTCCAAGCACCAGACCATTGAAGATATTGCAGAGCGGGCATCGGGCTACGATATACCAGGTGTCATTGTGGATGGAAATGACGTGACGGCTGTTTATGAGGCGGCTTCCGAGGCTGTCTCAAGGGCCCGTGAGGCCAAAGGCCCCAGTTTGATCGAATGTAAAACCTATCGTGTAAAGGGACATTTTGAGGGCGATCCCATGGCCTACCGTGATGAGGAAGAGGCCAAGGAATGGATGGCCAAGGACCCCATAAAACAGTTTGAAAAGAAGCTTTTGGAGATGGGTGTATTAACACAGGAAAAGATTGAAGAGCTGGATAGTATAATCAAAAAGGAATTGGATGAAGCCGTTCGTTTTGCCGAAGAGAGTCCTTTTCCAGATCCCAGCGAACTGACCCAGGATGTCTATACGCTTTAAGAGAACCCCTTTGTATGGTGTGGATTCTAAATTAGGGTTTTTGTAACATTTTAGCTCTTTGAAAGCCATTCAAGTCCTGCCGTGGAGGCCTCTTTCAAAAGTCGCCTCATAAAAATACTTCCGATGCTCGTGGAACGCCCCCAGGCATTTAATATTACTATGGAAAAGGCAGAGAGGCTGTGGGGAGCAAATGAGGACGTCCTCTGGGGCTATCCCGGGAAGAATTTCAACACTAATCTGACCCTCGGCCTGAGCTCGGGTCGAAGGCCGTCCCATGGAATGAGGGAGGGTTAGGCGGCTTTTGAAAGAGACCTCCA
>Ga0180009_10004654_pt1 | contig 15028 bp, 5 predicted proteins | sample OS_PC_MetaG_FD_123537 | JGI IMG/M metagenome (GOLD analysis project Ga0180009, IMG submission 123537) | Groundwater microbial communities from the Aspo Hard Rock Laboratory (HRL) deep subsurface site, Sweden - OS_PC_MetaG | ecosystem: Environmental > Aquatic > Deep subsurface > Groundwater...
GGGCAGGTTGCCGAACGGGTCGGCGGTGGCGGGCAGGTTGCCGAACGGGTCGGCGGTGGCGGGCAGGTTGCCGAACGGGTCGGCGGTGGCGGGAAGGTTGCCGAGCGGGTCCGCGACGGCGGGAAGATTTGCGTTGCCCGAGGACACGACAGGCAACCCGGCATCGGCCGCCGAAGGAAGATCCAACTCACCGAATCCGTCGCCGAATCCACCCATGGCTGGAGCCGGAGAGACCTTGGGAGGGACGACTGGCAGATCTGGTTCACCAAATCCGAGAGCGGCTCCTGTGATCTGTCGGGCAGACTTTCCTGCAGCGCTTCCCACCGTGGGCAAGTCGATCTCGCCTGCGGTCTTGGGTGAAGGAAGGTCTCCGAAGCCACCGGACGTGACCGGCAGCGGAAGATCGCCGAAGTCGGAAAGGTCGTCTTGCTGTGGCGCCTTCACAGCCCTGCGCGTTGCCGGCATCGGAAGGCCTGCGCCACCTGTCGGCATGGGTAGATCCGCGCCGCCGCGTGCGGGCATGGGCAGATCCGCACCGCTGCCTGCGGGCATGGGTAGATCCAGATCGATCGGGGGCGCGATCGGTGCCCCTGCTCTTGCTGTTCCTACGCTTGGCAGATCAATGTCGTTTGGCGGTGGTGGTGGTGCAGGTCTCGGCCGCGGCGGCGCTGGTGCTCGCGCTCCGGCCGATGACACCACGGGCAGTCCCGCATCGAAGTCGTCCGGCGGCCGAGGAGGCTTGGCCAACGGGTCGGGCCCGGGCAATCCGATGGCAGGACTGCCTACACCAAGCATCGTCCTCTTGGCTGCGTCGGACCGGAGCGACGGCGGAGGCGGCGGGGCCTTGCCTGGCGCGGGCGGTCCGGCTGGTGCGGCACCCTTTTTTACGACGAACGTGGTTCCACACTTCGGGCATCGCATCTTGAGCCCGCCGGGCGGTACGCGTCGTTCATCCACTCGATACGGGGCTCGACACCCCTCGCATTCAACTTTGAGCATGACCCCAACTGGGCGACAAACGGGTTGATGGTCGCGGTTGGCGCATTGTTGCACAAACCTGGTGGTGCTAGCCAAGCCATGCGCGTTTCCTGACACCATCGTCTTGCCAGGCCCGGTTCGATCTGCGATAGCCGGCAGCATTCATGCAGAAGATCACGTCCGCCTTGCTTGGCGCCCTCGTCCTGACCGTGACGGGCGTCGTCATTTGGAAATCGGGGCCGCGCAGCGCTGAGGCCGTTGTCGTACCCACGATGAGCACGGTGGCGGTTTCAGCGACAACGGTGCCGGTTCCAGCGTTGGATGCCGGAAAAGATGATGTGGATATTCTGGACGACCCATCGTTCCAGGGAATATCCGGGCTCAAGCCAGGATTCGCGTTGCTCGATGGCAGCAAGCCGCCAGCGTTGACCGCGGAGGCACCGCAGCGGGTGAAGTTCGGCGTGGTGTTGGTCTACTACCGTGGCGCGCAGCGGGCTCCGTTGGCCTCGCGATCAAAGGCCGAGGCCTTGGCGCTCGCGAAGTCGTTGTTCGAGCTTGCGAAGACGGACTTCGAGGCGGCGGTCGCAAAGGGCGACGAGGGATCGACGGCGGCGGCGGGATGGATGCCGGCGGGGGTGCTTGAACCGGCGCCCAACTATGTGCTGTTCACGACGCCGCCGGGCGAAGTGGGGGGACCCGTCGACACGCCCACCGGCTACTGGATCCTGAAGAACATCAGTAAGCCTAAGAAGTAGGTGTGCCTGCTCTCGACGCTCGCCGAATGCCCGCGAGCATTCGACACTCTCTAGGCACAACGGTCAACCTCGCCTAGACTCGTGCAAGGTCCCAGTGTCTCGCGTGCAGAGTGAGCGGCGCGCGGAGGGAAACTCGACCCGCATGACGACTCCTTCCGAAACGAACCAAGGTCAATCCGGATCCATCGCCCCTACTGCTCCCGTCGACGTGCCTGAAGACGTGAAACAGCGCATCGACTGGCTTGTGAGAGAGCAGGAGGCTGCAGCGACCGACGAGCAGAGGGCGCTGCTGTACTACGAGTCCGCCGTGGCTCGAGAGCGTGCTCAGGACGAAGCAGGGGCGGCGAAGGACTACCTGTCATCCTACAACGCCGATTCCGAATTTCGGGAGCCCGTGGAGGCGCTCGCGGCACTGCTGGAGCGTCGCAAGTCGTTCAAGAACCTCGGGCGATTGGTGGATGCGTTGGCGAGAGCCGCGACCACCCCCGGACAGATCGCGCGCGCGAACTTGTTGCGCGGCGCGTACTTGCTGGAGCACGAGAGCGATCCCATCGGCGCGCGCGACGCCTTCGAGCAGGCGGTCACCGACGAGCCTGATCTCGCGGCGGGGTGGCTTGAGCTCGAGATCATCGCGGGCAAGACGGAGGACCAGGATCTGCGACTTCGGGCGCTCGAGGAGCGTGTCCGGTTGGCAGAGCCCAAACCCTGGAAGGCGCTGATGCTGCTCGACCTTGCAAGGGTGGAGCACGCGCAAGGCAACTTCGATCGTGGATTGGACCATGTCCACGAAGCGGCGGAGTTGGACTCTCCTTACCGATATCGAGCGTTCTTGCTCCTCGAGGCCATGGCGCGACGCGAGGAGCGTGACGATCTTGTCGCGGAGGCGCTGCAAGCTCAGGCGGACCTGGTGCTCGAGGCGATCGGGGACGCGGACATGAGCACGGAGTCGGTTCCGTCGTACGTCCGGACGTCCGAACATGTTGCCGACCTGTTTCTTCGCGCGGCTGATGCGAAGCGGCGGGGTGGCGATACGGCAGGGGCGATCGCGCTGTTGGACTTGGCGGTTGCGAAGTTGCCTGAGGACGGTGCCCTGTTGTTCGCCCGGCTCGAAGCCGCGGAGGCGGTTGGCGACGTTGATACGGCGTCGGGGTTGGCGAGCCGTTTGTTGGCGCAGGGCAACAAGGGGCGCGGGGCAGCGGCCTTGTGGATGCGAATTTTCGAGGGTGCTGCGGCGAAGGGAGAACGGGACGCGGCGTTGGAGGCGCTGACGCGTGCGCTCGAGCTCGACCCGGGATGCATCCCCGCGCGTGCGCTTCAGATCGATTTGCTCATCGACTCCGATCCAGCGGCGTTTGCTTCCTCCCTGGAGGCGATGGCCGAGCAGGGATTGTCCGACGATGCCAAGGGGAGAGCCTACTTGCTCTCCTCGTGGGCTTGGGCGCTGCAAGCCGCCGATGTGTCCGGGGCGCGGGCCGCGATGTCGCAGGCGACCATGTTTGGGATTGAGCATGGCATCGTATCCAGGCTCGCCCGCGCGTTCGCTTCCGTGTTGGAAGACGACGCTTGGTTCGAGGAGTCGACCAAGCGGCTCTTGGCTGCGGGCGCGCTCGAGAACGAGCACGCATCCCTCTGGTTCGAGATGGCGCGGGTGCGATTGCTCCGCGGCGAGGATGACGAAGCGGAGAAGGCGCTGTCCTCTCTCGCGAAGGTCGAAGGCGGCATGTGGCTGGGTCGTGTGCTCGGCGCCTACGCTCTCGGCCTTGGTGCCAAGAAACAAGAGGGGCAGGACGAGGCGAAGAGCGCCGAAGGTCGGTCGCCCGAACAGCTCGAGCAGCTCGCTGCGGTCGAGGAAGACCCGGCCATGGCGAAAGCCCTGTCCGTGGTCGCGGCGATTCGCCGGGCTCGCGCCGGAGAGCAAGCCAGTGCGTTGGAGCGTCTGCGTGAGCTGCACGAAGCCGACGTGGAGGACTTGCTCGTTGCGGTGATGTTGTCGGATCTGGAGCGCGCGACGGGGAACGTGAAGTCATCCGCCCAGGTGTTGGCGACCTGCGCGGCGTCCGTACAGGATGCGGATGTCGCAACTGCGCTGCACTTGGAAGCAGGCTTCCTGCTTTGGCGTGCTGATGACCGAGATGCGGCGCGCGAGGAGATCTCGGCGGCGCGTGCCCTGCTCCCGGAGCTCGCGGCCTCCGCCCTGCTCTGGGCCACTGCCTCGCTCGAAGCAGACTCCGTGGAAGGGCGCCGAAAGGTGCTCGACCTGAGCGATGAGTGCGGTGCCGACAAAATCACGATCGCCCTCGAGCGCTTCGCTGTGGAGTCGTGCGATGGCGGCGACCTCGACCAAGCCGGTGAGGCTTTGGATGTGCTCGAGCGCGAGGCGTTGGGCGAGCTGGGCGTCGCTGGTTGGTTGGGTCGCTTGGTGCACGCTGCGGAGTTCGAGGACGCAGAAGCGCGCAAGCGTGCCCTCGAAGGGCTCGAGACGTTGGGGCTTCGTGCCTCGGCCGTCGTTGCATCGGAGCGCTTCCGGTTCGCGAGAGCGGAGGAACAAGATCGCGATGCGGCGCGCGACCACGCGCAGGCCTGGGCGATGGCCGATGGTGGTGCCGGTCCCGCCCTCGAGTGGCTGGCCGCCGGAAAGGCCGCCGAAGATATCGAATCGGAGAGCTCCGCTCGACGCATGCTCAGCCGGCATGTTGGCGGGGATGCGTCCTCCGCGCTCGAGGCGAGCGCCACGATGCTCGATCTGCTGACCGTGTCGGCGACGGAGCAACCGCCGTTGATCGAGAACAATCTGGCGCCTGCCCAGTTGCTCAACCTCGAGCTGTCACCCGCCGGATGCGATCCGCGTCGACGGGCGCGTGCGTTGCTCGATCTCACGGACGTTCTTGGCGACAAGGCGAAGATCGACGCGAGGATGCTCGCGGGGTGGTCGCTCATTGTGGCTGGTCGAGCAAAGGACGCTCTCGACGCTTTTCGGCGTGTATGTGGTGCTCGGGACGATGACCTGGTTGCTTGGGAAGGCGTACGTACGGCGGCGGAGATCGTCGACGACGTGCACTGGAACGCGACGGCATGTGAGCGTTTGGGGGCGCTGTGCACCAACGATGAGCGTGCTGCCGAATTCTACGAAACTGCTGGGTTGCTGTGGATTGACAGGGGCGAAGATCCGGAGCGCGGCGAGCTGGCGCTCGCCAAGGGGTTCCAGCGAAACGGCAAGCGCTTCGTCTGCTTCGATCGTTTGTTCCGCCGCGTTCGCGCTCGTGAAGACAACGACTACCTGCTCACGCTCATCGAGCGTCGTCTCGAGTTCGCTGACGACACCGTAGAAATCGCGAAGATGTTCTGGGAGCAGGCGCGCGTGCTGCGACAGAAGGGTGACTTCGACGCTGCGATGTCAGCGTTGGAAAACGTCACGATGCTGGAGCCGGATCACGTCGGTGCGTTGGCGTTGTCTGGCGAGGTCTACATCCGTCAGGGTGAATTCCAGGAGGCGGTGGGGATGCTGGCGCGGTTGGCGTCCCATCCCGAAGCACCTGCTCAGCAGCGCCTGGTGTCGGGCATGGCTGCGGTCGACCTGTGCGAGAACAAGCTCAACGATCATAAGAAGGCGATGGAAGTGCTGATGGCCCTGCACACCACGGGGCTGTCGACGTTGCCGGTTCGCGAGCGCCTCGCGAAGTCGGCGGCGAAGAACGAAGCGTGGGCCCAGGCGACGTCGGTTCTCGAGACGTTGATGAACGAGCGCGACAACTCACCTGGACGGATCCAAGCCGCGCGTCTTGCGATGGTCATCTATCGAGACAAGGTTCGCGATCCCGCAAGCGCGCTGGCCGCGGTTACCAAGTTGCTGTCCGAGTCACCCGCCGACGCCGAGGCTCTCGACTTGCTCATCAAGAACGAGAGCGTGGGCGATCTCCACACGCGAACGCTGATGTTCGAAGCCGCCCGACGCACCCTGGTTCGTCGGGTCACCGCCGTTGCCGAACCGGACGACGTGCATCTGCTGTCGCGCGTTGCCAAGGCGCAGGATGACAAGCGCTTGCGGCAGGCCACGCTCGGCGCACTGGTCACACTCGGACGCGCTGAGGCGTCGACGCAGCAGGAGCTCGAGGTCTTGGACGGGCGCGTCGCGCGGACGCCCCAGGTCGCCATCGATGACACCGTGATCGCTTCGATCGGCGATCCTCGAGACGTCGGCCCGCTTCCCGCGCTGTTCCAAATCCTCGGACCGGTCATCGCAGATGCGCTTGGCCCGACCATGGCTGGACTTGCGGTCACCAAGAAGAACCGGGTCGATCCTCGCGACGGCTTGCCGCTGCGCAACGAGATCGCCCACTGGGCGGGGGCGTTGGGCATCAGCGACTTCGACTTGTTCGTAGGAGGTCGTGAGCCCTACGGCGTCGTGGGCGTTCCGGGGGCCAAGCCGATGCTGGTCGTCGGAAGCGAGATCACCGCGCCACTGGCTCCGCACGCGCGCCAAGCGGTCGCGCGTGAGCTCTTCGGTATTCGACGTGGCATTTCGGTGCTCCGCACGCGCGATGCGCCCACCGTCGCGTCGATCGTGATCGGAGTGTGCAACATCCTTGGGGTTCCCATTCAAGCGCCGCCCTACGCGATGCTGGCGGAAACCCAGCGCCTGATGGGCAAAGCGTTGCCGCGCAAGATCAAGAAAATCTTGCCCGAGTATTGCCAAGCTGTGGCGTCCTCCGGGGCGGACCCGATGCTCTGGGTCCGCGTGGCTCTTTCGAGCCTCGATCGCATGGCAGCCATTGCGGCCGGCGACGTTTCGCTCGTGCTGTCCGACGTCTACGGCGTACCGCGCGAGCAGCTCAAGGCAGTTGTGGCTGAAGACCAGCGCGCTCGCGAGCTCATCGCATTCGTGTTGAGCGACAGGTATCTCGAGCTTCGCAATCAACTGGGCATGGGGGTCCGGTGAGTACCGACAACGACAAGAAGAACGATCAGGTCGGAGGCGATTGGGATACCGCGCTCGAGGAGTGGGACGAGTCTCCCCTCGTCCCAGCCCTGGCCGACGACAAAACGCCCGCGCCTCCGGGAACGTCATCAACACCCGCCACCTCGGAAGCCGCGAGCGCCACGCCAACGGTGCGCCCGCCGGAAGCTCCCTTGCCGTACGACAGCGAGGACGAGGACGACGAGTGCACCGTCGTGGGCGAGATCCCGCCGGAGTTGCTTGCCGACTCGGTCCGCGGACTGGGCAGCGCTTCAGGCCTGGGCCAGATCTTTGGCCGGGGATCGCAACCCACGATTCCCGCCGATGACGAGGCTGAGCCTGAAGGAGCGGAGGTCGACTTCGAGGACGACTCCCAGGTCTTCACGTCCGCGCCCACGGTGGGAGGACGCAAAGGTCCCGATACGAAGCCGCCTTCGCGGCCGGAAGTCATCCGCGAGGAAGTCGTCGACGGCGACATGTTCGATCCCTTCGCGGACTTGCGAGACGAGATAGAGCCCTCTCCCAAGCCGAAGGCGGCCCGGCCGCAGCCACCGCCCGCACCGACGTTCAGCAAGGCGGAGGAACCGCCCGCTCCGTCCGCGGACGCTACGCCCGTGCCGGACGCCGACTCGACGCCTCTGCCGGGCGATGAAGCGTCAAGCTTCCCGGTCCCGTCGTTGGAGATCGATGAGATTTCGGCCGAAGGGCCCAAGCTGCTCGAGCCTGGAGAGCGCCACTACGATCAGGACGAAGTCACCGAAGTATTTGCGAGCGACGAGGCGGTGGACAAGCTCGTTGCGCGTGGTGCGGCCACGGCTGTCGAGCCCGCGAAGATCGAAGCGGACCCCGGCGTGCCCCGTTCTGTCGCGCCGCCTCCGCCCACCCCGGCCAAGCCTCAGTGGCCTGATGAGCGCGACGCGGTGGCGCACTTGCTCGAGCGCGACCAGCGCAGCGCTTGGGAGTCCCGGGCTGCATGGCTTGCCGAAGAGGCCGCCAGTCGTCAGGACGATACTGAACGCGCCCGCATCATGCTGGCCGTGTCCGAGATGTGCGCGATGCTCGGGGATGACGAGAAGGGTGTCGCCGTGGCCCAGGCCGTGCGCGAGCTCGATGGGGACAACCCCCTCGCCCATCGCCAGGCGCGTTACGCCATGGTTCGCGAGCGAAGGTGGTTCGACGTGCTGGGTGAGCTGGACGCGGAGGCCCGAACCGCGCCAACACCCGAAGCCAAGGTTCACGCCGTGCTGATGACGGCCCAGTTGGTCGAGCGTCTCAACAACGACCAAGAGCGAAGCGCCAAGTTGTTGGATCTCGCCTCGCGCATTCTCCCCTCCGATCCGCGTCCCTACGTCTCGAAGCTCGTTCGGCGTTTGAACGACGAGGAAGGGAAGTCGCCAGATGTGCGTTGGCCGGATGAGCCCGCGATCGCACCGCTGGCTAAGGGAGCGTCGGTGGTCGCCAAGCTCCGCAAAGCATCCGATGGAGTGGCTGGTCCCGACGAGGAAATCTCTGAGTACGAAGCGATCCCGAGAGCCAAGGCGGCGCTACGGGCGTTCGACACGACCGCAGCGGCGCGCGCGTTGCGGGCGCTCGAATCGGTGCGCGGCATGGGCGGCGGTGCCACCTGGCTCGCTGCGTCGTTGGCCGGCCAGCGGGCTGAATCGCGCGCCCAGTCGATGGATTGGTTCGATAAACTCGGAGCAGGCCCGCACGCGGCCGTCGCTCAACGATTGATGGCCCTTCGGGCCGTCGAGTCGAATGACGTCGAGGCCATGACCAAGGCGACGTCTGTGCCCGGAGCGACCACGTTTTCTCCTGCGGACCGCGTGGCGCTCGCCGCATTGTTCCACAAGGATCCGGCGGCGGCGGACTCGTTCGTGGCCATGTTGCTCGGCGAGGAAAAAACGGCGGCGTTGGGCGCTGCGGCCCGCGCGGCCCTGACGCCCGTGAGTTCGCAATCAGCCCGGCAACGTATCGAAGCAGCTTGCTCCATTGGCGGCCCGGCGGCCCGGGCCATGCTCGCGCTGGCTCGCGGCATTGCAGCCGACGCTTCCCGCTCCGACATCACGGAACGTGTCGAAGCCCTGCGCGACGCGCGCCCTGACAGCCGGGTCGGGCGGCTTCTCGATGTCGACAACGCCATCGCCGCGGGAGCTCCCGGCAAGCTGATCGAACAACTCTCGGCTTGGGGCGACGGTGGTGACGGCAGCGCCGAACGTGACCGGGCCTTGGCCGCCGGACTGGTCGCCGAGCTGTTGGGCGACAAGGAGCGCGCGCAAGCGGAATACGAGCGCGCCATCCGCCTCGACCCGACCCACGAAGGATCGCTGCGTTCGCTTGGCGCGCTGGATCGTGCGGGACATGTAGAACGGCTGGTGGAGCTGGCCGGACAGACCGGAGATGACAGTCGAGGGGCCATCCTGGCACTGGAAGCGGCTCTGCGTGTCGGTCCCGCGGAGGCAGAGGAATACCTCACCCTCCTGCGCCGCGCGCAGGAATTGGACCCGTCCCTCCCGTTCTCGGCGGTGCTCGGAGAACGTCTGGCGCGATCCCGCGGCGACGTTGACGGCGTCCTGGATTGGCTGCGAACCCGCCGCGAATCGAGCGAAGACTCCGTCGCAGCGGCCTACGACGCCTGTCGTGAAGCCATGCTCATGGTCGAGCGCGACGCTTCTTTCGCCGCCACCCTGGTAGAACAAGCCACCCGAGCTCGTCCTTCCGACTTTGCCCTGCGTGCCCTCTACGAGCGCTTCGTCGAAGGACGTCCCGAAGACTGGGTCGCTTGGCGCGTCGAACGCGCCGAGGAGGCCGAAGGGGTCGAAAAGGCGAGGCTGCTGCTCGAAGCGGCGCTCGAGTGCGAACGCCGTGGATTGGTCGACGATGCGGCGAAGCTCGCGCAGGCCGCGTCAGAACATGGAGCCGGTCAGCTGGCCGGACAGTGTCTCGCCCGTTGCGAGCTCGCGGGCGCATCGACCTCCGCGCTCACCGATCAACTCATGGCCAAGGTGCGGGAAGACGACCTTCCCGCGGAGCTCCGTCGCGAAGTGCACGAACGACTCGCCGAGCTCGATGAGCTGGGGCGTCGCGATCTCGCGAGCGCGTTGCTTTGGCATCGGTCCATTCTCGAAGAGTCGCCACGGCACCTACCCAGCCTTCGTCGTATCGAACATGCCTACGTGGGCAGTGGACGCGACGACGATCTGGAGCCCATCGCCAGCGAGCTGGTGCATGCTCTCGAGGGACCGGAGGTCGATGGGCACGCCGTGGTAGCGTCGCGCATTCGACTTCGGGAATCGTCGTGGGCGGACCTGGCGGAGCTGTGCAAGGTCGCGGCTGCGCAACCCAATCCGTCGCTGTGGTCGTTGCGCAAGATGTTCGCGCACGCGCGCATCGGCGGTGACGACGTTGCGATAGCGCAAACGGCCAAGCTGCTCTCCCAGCGTTGTGACACCGAGATTGAGAGCGCGACATTGCTGGTTCAGGCAGCGCAGGCGCTCGCGCGATTGGGCGAGAACGACGAGGCTTCCCAGCTCTTGCAGATGGCGCTGGAGCGCGAGCCCAACTTCGTGCAGGCCCATCTCGACCTGGTCGACGTTCTCGAACGTACGGGTGAGCACGCAAGAGCGGCTGAAGAGCTCGAGACGCTCGCCCGCAAGAGCGGTGTGGAGGAGCATCGGGTCGAGCTTTGGTATCGCGGAGCTCGGATTTGGCTCGACCACGTCAAAGACGCGGCTCGCGGTCGCCGGGCGCTCGAAGAAGCTTCGGACATCAACGTCGCGTACGAGGACGTGTTCGAGAAGTTGCGCGCCATCTACACGGACGCGGGAGACGCCACCGAGCTGGCGGGACTGCTGGAGCGAAGGCTCGAAGCGATTACGGATCCGGAAGAGCGCGTGGAGATGGAAGTCTTGCGAGGCCGGGCCCTTGCGGACGTCGGCGAGGTTGGCGGCGCCAAACAGGCGCTCGCTGCTGCGTTGGACGCGCGTCCGGACCACGTCCCCGCACTCGAAGCGTTTGCTGACGTCTGCGCGAAGGAGGAGGATTGGTCGGGCGCGGAGCAAGCGTACATCCGTCTCGCCAGACTTGTTCCCGACACCGAGCGTCAAGCTGCCATCTACCGCCAGCTTGGCACGATCTACATCGAGTACATCCCGGACTTCGAACGCGCAGAAGCCGCCCTTCGCGAGGTTCTCAAGAGAGACGCGGACGACGTGGAGGCGCAAGCCCGGCTGGTCGACGTATTCCGGGAGACCGGTGATGCGGAGAAGGCCATCGAACTGTGCAGCACACTGCTCGAGCAGGCGCAGACGCCGGAGGACAAACGCGTCCGCACGATTCAGCTCGCGCTGATTCACGAGCAGGTCGAAGGAGACGTGAAAAAGGCGCAAGGGATGCTCGAACGTATCCACAAGCAGGCACCGTCCGCGGTGGTCTCGCTTCGAGCTCTCGCGCAGTTCCACCAGCGCCAAGGCAACGACGCCGCACTTGAAAAGTTGCTCGAACGCGCTTCGACCGACGCCGGCCGCGCGCTCCGCACCGGGCGATTCAATCGAGACTTGTTCTCGGTGCTGGAAACCGTGGCGAGCCTCAAGGGCGATGAGGCCGGCGCGGAAGTGTCTCGCGCTGCCATCGCGGCGCTGGAGGGCGACGAAAGCAAGCCGCTCATCTCCGTTGGCGCCAACGCTTGTTCCGTCGATCTCGACGATGTGATCGCGCCTCCACTCATGGATGCGTCGTTGCGCGCGTTGCTCAAGCGTGTGGGCAGCGTCCTCGACGAGGCGTTCCCGATGGATCTCAAGTCGGTTCGCGCCACGTCGTTGCCGCCCACTTCGGGCGACCTCGAGCATGCGGTCGTTTCCGTGGCTGCCGCGATTGGGCTCCAAGGTTTGGAGGTGCTCGTGTCACCGGCCCTCGGGCCCACGTGCGTGCCCATCAAGTCGAACCCGCCGACGATCGTCCTCGGTTCCGCACTCGTCACCACGGAAGAGACGGCGGTCCGTGACTTCTTGCTGTTGCGGGCGTTGAAGATTGTTCAGACGCGGGGCTGCGTGCTTTCGCGTACCGCTCCCATCGACTTGCTCCCGCTCGTTGCCGCCATGATCAAGACGTTCGCGCCAAGCTTCGAGCCGAGTGGCGTGGATGCACGCCGGTTCAGCGAGTCGATGCAGAAGCTATCGGCCTTCAAGCCGGCCACGAGCGATCCCGACACCGCCGCACTGGCGCTCGAGTTCGCCGGGGGGCTCGACAATCGAGCCTCGACGCTCAACGTGGCCGTCAATGGTTGGGGCGATCGAGCTGCGCTGCTCGCTCAGGGTTACCTGACCGTTGCATTGCAAGCCATTGCGTGGGCCGGGGGCCATCCTTCGGGTCCTCCAGCGGGAGGGCGGGAACGCCTGACCTGGATCGGACGCAACGCCGAAGCCAGGGATCTCATCGTGTTCGTGGCTTCCGATTCCTACGGCGAAGCGCGAAATCGGCTCGGCCAGTAACGCTCCGGACCCATCAAGTTCCGCGATTCTGAAATCTCCTGCGACCCGTTCCGTAGACATGGGTGATGTGACGCATGGCTGTCGCATCAGAATGGAAGACCCTTGTCTTGCGACGGAGAAAAATGATGAATCGCCACCCCTTCACCTGGATGGGCCTGCTGGCCGTTGTAGCCGCTGTAGGAAGCGGCGGTTGCCGGTCAGACGAGAAGCGAACGACGGTGGTCTCGCCTTCGGCGCCGGTGGCGAAGGAGACGAGCTGCGGAGGCTGGAGTGAGTTGACGGCAGCCGAGCTCGAGGCGCGCAAGGGCGGGCTGACCGACGAACAGTATCGGGTGACCCAGAAGGAAGGAACCGAGGCGCCGTTCAAGAATCGGTACTGGAACCACAAGGAGGAAGGGATTTACGTGGACGTTGTCTCCGGCGAGCCGCTGTTTTCATCGAAGGACAAGTACGATTCCGGGTCTGGTTGGCCCAGCTTCACCCGACCGATCGATCCTTCGAACGTGGACGCGCACGAGGATCAAACGTTGGGCATGTCGCGGGTCGAGGTTCGGTCCAAGCGCGCGGATTCGCACTTGGGTCATGTGTTCGACGACGGACCGGCGCCGACAGGACAGCGATATTGCATCAACTCTGCGGCGCTGCGATTCGTTCCTGCCGAGCGTTTGGAGGCGGAGGGATATGGCGTCTATGCCGCCCAGTTTCCGGAGGTCGTGCAAGAGCCGTCCAAGAATGAGCTTTTCTCCGACGCTGCTCGATCGGCAGCGCAGGCGAACCGAAAGGGCGTGGCAGACGGACACGATGTCGCGGTCTTCGCGGGCGGCTGCTTCTGGGGCATGGAAGAGCTGTTGCGAAAGCTCGACGGCGTTGTGTCCACCGAGGTGGGGTATGCGGGCGGCGAATCCGATGACGCGAAGTACGGGAGCGTGTCGGGAGGAAGCACGGGCCACGCCGAGTCGGTCAAGGTCGTGTTCGATCCGAAGAAGGTGAAGTACGAAGACTTGGTCAAGTACTACTTCCGAATCCACGACCCGACGACGGCAGATCGTCAGGGGAACGATGTCGGATCGCAGTATCGTTCCGTGATTTTCTACCAGACGCCGGAGCAGGCGCGTACGGCGCGTGCGGTCAAGGAGCAAGCGGACGCGTCAGGGAAGTTCAAGGGACGGATCGTGACGCAGATCGTTCCGGCGATGCCGTTTTTTGATGGGGAGTCCTACCACCAGGACTACCTGCAGAAGCACCCAAACGGGTACACGTGCCACTTCGAAAGGCCGTTCGAATTGTGAGGCGTCTTTGTGCGGTGCGTGTGCGTGTGCCGCCCGGAATCGGTAGCGCGTCTTTGTGCGGCGCGTGTGCGTGAGTTGTCCGGCACGGACGGCCTACCGATCGGAATGGATCGTCGACTACAAGTTGTTGCAGGTGTCGTTGGCGGGATCGACGGCAGGGTCGCAAACCGCGGGGGAGAGAACATCCACGAAGATGTCCCCGAATCGGGCCGGGGCAGTTTCGAAGATCATGCCCGTGGAGATGGAATCGCATGGCGTGGTCGGCGACCCGACCCCTGAGTAGATGTCCGCATAATCGCAAATCTGTTTCTTGAGGCTGAGGTACGCAAGGTGGTCCGTGCACACGGGCATGCCGAGCAAGCTGATGCGGCTGATTTGACCCAAAATGTTGTCGAGCTTCCAGCGTGCGGCCAGCAGTCCTTCTTGCAGCGCCCATCCCATCGGCCCCTCGACCACTTTCGCGGTGATGAAGGCACCATTGAATTGGATCGCGTAATCGGCGCTGACCTGGAACGCGCTTTCCGACATGCTCCCGACGATGACGCCCCCCGAGACGTAAGCGTGATCGTCGAAGTACTTGGGAGCGTTCAGGCTGAGGCTGCCCGCGCCCTGATCGACGAGGCAGGATGCCCTGATCGGCCATGTGTCCGTCCCATCCCACGAGGGGACGAAGGTCTTGTCAGGTTTGTCTTCCCAGTACTGATCCGGGACAAACCAATCGAGACGGACTTGATCGTCGTCGGGCAGCCCGTTGTAGCCGCTGACTTGCAGCAGGAGGCTCCACTCACCGGCGAGGGCAGCCTCGCTCCACGACTCGCTGCCGAAACCTCCAAACAGCGTGCTCATCTTGGAGATAAACGCCCCGGTGGAGTTGTCTCGACCCTCCGGACCATCACACGCGTCGGCGGTCGCCCAACTCTGTCGAATGCAACCGTTCGCCTCACCTTGGCACGTGCATCGGAAATCCAGGTCGTACCCGATCTGCTTCGGACTGCCCGTGGCATCCCCGAAGTCGATGGCGGAGACGGCCACCACGAACTCGATGTCTCCCCCGGCGCCGCTCACGGTGGGAGGATCCGGCGGACGCGCGTGCCCGCAAGTTTGTGCCTCGGCGCTCCCCTCCGCGACGGAGTCCGGTGCGACATCGGAAGTGTCGTCCGTCGCGTCGTCGGATGCCTCACCGCTCGATTCGCTGCTCGCGTCCGCGGCGTCCACGTACGAGTCGGATGTGGCGTCCGTCGGGCCGGCAAGGGGATCGAGCAGGGAGGCGTCGTAGTAGGAACAACCTAGGATGGGTGCGCAGCAGAGAGGGAGCCAATGAAGGGTGCGACGAAACACGACAGTAGCGTAGCCGTCCAGGTGCCTGGAGGCAAAGAGGGCACTACCGCACTTCGAACGAAACGCGCCGACTCTTCATCGAGCCCGCTTCTGCCCAGACTTCGTGCTTGCCACGCGACAGCCGAAGAACCTTTTCGAAGGGTGGACCCACCGTCGCCACGGTTCGGCCGTCAACCACCAACGTGACGGCTTTCACGGACGTGGGTGCGTCGGCGCGAAGCACGA
>Ga0180009_10004655_pt1 | contig 15027 bp, 15 predicted proteins | sample OS_PC_MetaG_FD_123537 | JGI IMG/M metagenome (GOLD analysis project Ga0180009, IMG submission 123537) | Groundwater microbial communities from the Aspo Hard Rock Laboratory (HRL) deep subsurface site, Sweden - OS_PC_MetaG | ecosystem: Environmental > Aquatic > Deep subsurface > Groundwater...
CCTTTTAGGACTATAAGAATAAGATTTGCCGTTATTTGATATAGGTATTAAAGAACCTAATAATATGTTTAATTCAAACTGATCAGATATATTTATTTTGGAGTAAGTAATAAATCGATGTTCAAAAGGAATAATTTGGCTATAATTCTCTGTTGTTGAATTTTTGAAATATAAATTATAAAAATTTTCATGACTTATTAATCTTGAATCTGCGATAATAATGTTTGGATGATTTTTTAAAGAATTTTTGATAGTTTCTAGCTTGTCCATTTTAGTTAAGTAATTATTCTTATATTTATAAGTTTTATCTAAATTCCAAGGAAGCATAGCTTACAGAGTTAGTATAATTTTTTGTAAAGTCTCCGGAAGTGTAATAAGATAGCAGCTTTCCTTTCTTTGAAAACATTTCTTTTAGGGCTTCTATGCCGACTGCAATTGCAGATGAACCGCAGATAGTTGCCTTTGTTGCTTTGACATAATTTAAAAATTCTTTTGTTTTAAGTTGTTCAATTAATTGTATTGCTTTATGGTCTAACATCTTTAATCTTGATTTGATATTTAAAGTAAAAGGAACATAGCCATAGTTTGGACCATAGTGTGTAAAATCTGATGAAATTATAATGCAAATGTCTTCACTAATTTCTGATAATGCTCTACCTAGTTCTTCAAAATTATTTTCATTAGGAATTACTAAAGGAACTATTTTCAAATCTTTAATTCTGTCTCTGCAGGCATATTGTAAAAATGGCAACTGAACTTCTACTGCATGTTCTTTAATTTCATCTTCTTTTATAAAAGGACATTTTTCTTTTAAGTGTAATATGAAATCTTTGTCAACTGGTATTATTCCTAATGGAGTTTCCCAATTTTCTTTGCACGTTGTTACTGTATTATGCCTTCCGTTATGGTCTGGAGCTATAATTACATAAGTTTTTTCAAACTTTGCCTCTGCCAATTCTTTGTAAGCCCAAGCTGCACATTGTCCTGAATAAGCATAGCCTGCATGTGGCACTAAAATACCAAAAAGTTTCTTATCTTTTCTTCTTGTAGGTAAATCTCCGGGTCCTAATTTAAAAGACTCTTCTATTTGCTTAGTAAGTTCTCCAAAATCTTTAGGGTAAAATTGTCCTGCTACAATTGGTTTAATCATTGGTTAAGAATTAGAGTTAAGAACTATAAATAGTTTTTCATATTACTTACCTGTGCTTGTCAGCTTTCGGATGTTCATGACCTAGCTTTTTTCTTGTTTTTAAAAATTTAATATGTTTCTTTTTTTCTTTCAAAAAATTATTAAAATTTAATCCATATTCATTAATCATCATAGAAGCACGTTCACCACCCAAGAAATGGGGCATTAAAACATAAGTAGCTCCTTCTTCATATAATCTATTCGCTTCTTCAATATTATAAGATACAACGATTATGATGGTTTTTTTATTAGCTTTGATAATTCTATTGATTAATGATAAATTTGTTTCAAAATTAGGTATTGTTGATATTGTCATTTTTGTTTTATTAAAATTTAATCCCTCTAAAAATTCGTCATCATCTACATCCCCATATCTGCATTTAATATTTTCTTTTTTTAATTGAGATATTAATTCTGGATTATAATCAATTATCAAAAATTTTTTCTTCATTTTTTGGAATATTTTTAAGAAATCATAACCAATCCTATTACATCCAAATAAAAAGATATCATGGTTTGAGGATTTATCTTTTTCATCTTTTATAATATTTTTTCTTTCGAATAGATCTAAATATTTAGCTAAATGAAAAAATATTTTTTCAGAGTATAAAATAAGATATGTTGAACCTGCGATAGTAATTAATCCTATAATTGTAACAAACGATAAAATTTCAGGCTTAAGATGGCCCACTTTAACTCCTAATGCTATAAAGATTAAGGAAAATTCGCTTATTTGGGCTACTGTTAATCCTGCCTGAAAACTAGTCTTCTTTCTATAACCTAGCAACCCCATTAATATCATAACAATTAATGGATTTCCAATAAGAACAAATAAAGAAAAGATTATTGCAGGTATTATAAAAGGAGTTATATTTCCAAATATCATCTGCGATCCAAGGAGTATGAAAAATAAAATAATAAAGAAATCTCTTAAAGGCTTCATTTTTGAACTAATTTCATAATGGTAAGGAGATATAGAAAGTGAAATTCCTGCTATTAACGCTCCAACTTCCATTGAAAAGCCGATATAATGAAATAATGCGGCCAAGCACAATCCCCATCCTATTGAAAATAAAAAGAGAAATTCCTGAGATTTTGCAAAGAATTTAGATAATCCTGGTAAAAGATAAATACTTATTAAAAGTAAGGTGCCAATTAATAGAACTCCGCCAATAATTGTTTCTAAGGCCATATTAGCTAAATTCAATGTTCCCGAAAAAGAAGAAATAACTAATAATAAGAATATCACAAAAATATCCTGAACTAATAAAAAACCAATTGATATTTTGCCATATAATTTTTCTAAATCTTTTTTATCTGATAATAACTTCATAATTATAATTGTACTGCTAAATGTTAGTGCCATAGCAACATATAGAGAAATGATAATTGAAAATCCTAATAGTCTTGCTATGAAAAATCCAAATAAAGAAGTAAAAAGAATCTGGCCTAACCCTGTTATCAAGGAAACTTTTCCAACTTCTTTTATAACTCGCGGACTTAAACTTAAACCTACAATAAAAAGAAGCAAAGATACCCCTATTTGTGAAAATACCATTAATGTTTCTGTAGAGCGAATAATATTAAGGAAATAAGGGCCGACTATTATGCCTGCAATAATATAACCTATTATTAAGGGTTGTTTCAATAATCTTATAATCCCTACAACTAAAACAGTTATACAAATAATAATGCTTAATTCTATAAATATCTCCATAGTTTTTCCTTGTCTTTATTAATATTTTTCTAATAATGTAATTAAACTGCTTGGCGTTACAACACCTATAACTTTTTTATTTTTATCTAAAACAGGGATATAATTAAAACCATGTTTATATATTAATTCGATAATTTTATTGATGGGGGTGTTAATCTTAACAGTAAACTGGTGTTTATTTATTAGTTCCTTTGCTTTTTTGTATAAAAATTCTCTTTTGTAACCAAGATTTAACATTTGGACAAGTGGTTCATATTTTACCTGATGCAAAAATAAACTGATTATGTCTTCATCACTAATCTCTCCAATAAATTTTTTTTCTTTTGTAACAACAATACAAACATTTGTCTCCTCTTTTTTTAATTTCTTTAATATTTTATCAACATCATCTTCTGGATAAAGAAATACAGGTTTTATCATGGCATCTTTTGCCGTTAGTTGTTTTATATCATCTATAAAAAAAGATTCCTTTTTTCTTGTTTTTTTTAGGGAAAAGATGTTTTTCATTTTGTTCACCTCAATTATATTAATTTTTTAGCAAATTCTCCTTGATTTTGAAGATTTGATAAAAAAAGACTTTTATTTAATCCTCTTCTTAACTAAAAATTAAGATTATTAGATATAAATAGTTTTTCCTCACTTTAATACTAAAGATTTATAAATTATTTTGAGATATATTATTAATATTCAAGGAGGCTGAAAATATGAAGAAAAAAATAGATATTTCAGATTTATTAAAAGTAGATAAGCGTTTACCATTTAATTGGAGATTTGCTAAGATTGAGCGTGGGAAATTACATTTACAATTCCCGGATTCTGGATATAATGTCGAAACTAGAGTTGAAGATAAAGTGATGTATTTAGATGTTAAGATAGAAGATAGCTTAGCATTAAAAATTCAAGACTATTTTACATTAGTACCTAAAGGCATAGAGATAATAATATATGGGGATATTAAGATTGGATTTTAGTGCAGCGTTTGTATGAAGTCTGAAAAAACAAATTGAAACTAACAGGATTAAACTTAATTACAACTTGCCTCAGCAACTAAACATCAATAACCAATAACAAACCAAACTAAAGCAATTAAAGAAAGCCACTAAAACAAATTTAATACCAAAGATTTATAAACTATTGTAATACTAATATTTACTATGCCCGCCACGAGAATACCTTGTGGAGCATATGGTAACCGACCTTAGCAATGAATCTGGGGGTTAGTGTTGCGGGCAACAAATTACTTACAATTAAAGATTAAGTTACAATCACAGATATCACCCAATTATAGATGATATTCATTAGCTGAAAGAAGCTAGATGTTTGAAAGCTAGTTAAAAAGCTTACAGCTAAAAGAAAAACTAATTCTTTAATTGTATTTAGGAGGCAAATAAAATGGGAAAAATAAGTCCAGTGTCATCAAAATACATAGTTCATATAAGTATTCATATTGATGGAGTGGTAGACAGGCCAGACGTTATAGGCGCTATATTTGGTCAGACTGAAGGTTTGTTAGGCTCTGATTTAGAGCTAAGAGAGCTGCAAAGAAGTGGTAAAATAGGCAGGATAGAGGTAAATACAGAGATTAAATCAGGTAAAACTGAAGGAATGATTATAGTCCCTTCTAGCTTAGATAAAGAAGAAACAGTCATAATTGCAGCTGCATTGGAAACAATGCAAAGGATAGGACCTTGCAATGCAAGGGTTAGAGTTGAAAAGATTGAAGATGTAAGAATAACTAAAAGAAATTATGTTATTGAAAGGGCTAAAGAACTTCTTAAGAAACTAACTGATGAAGTATTGCCAGATTCAGCAGAAATAACTGAGGAAGTGGCAAAATCTGTCAGGATGATGGGCGTAACAGAGTATGGCCAGGATAAATTGCCAGCAGGCCCATATATTGCAGAATCTGAAGAAATTATCTTGGTTGAAGGAAGAGCCGATGTTTTGAATCTGTTAAGGCATAGTTTTAAGAATGCTATCGCATTGAACGGAACTAATGTGCCTCAAACAATAATAGAACTTTGTGAACAGAAAGAAGTAATATTGTTTGTTGATGGAGACAGAGGCGGAGACTTGATTATCAAAGAAGTTATGGGTGTTTGTGACGTTGATTTTGTTACAAAAGCTCCTGACGGAAAAGAAGTTGAAGAACTAACCAAGAAAGAGATGCACAAGGCTTTGAGAAGTAAGATTACTGCTGAACAAGCTAAGTTGGATCTTAAAGAAGGTGCTTTTAATGTACATTCTAGGCCACAGTCTAGAATTCAGTCAAGACCTTCTCCGAGACCAATGATTAGAAGGCCTATTCCTCAAAGACCTGCTCCAAGAATTGTTCCAAGAATTGCTCCAAGAGTTGCTCCTAGGAATATTTTAACTAAGGATCAAAAAGATAAGTTTAGACAACTTTTAGAAGATCTTATTGGAACAGGTGGAGCTTATATTTTGGATGAAAAACTTTCAGTTTTAGGAAAAGTTCCGATGTCTGAATTAGTAAGCACTGTTAAAAGTTTGAAAACAGGAATGTTTGCTTTAATCTTTGATGGTACAGCAACTAAAGAGATTTTATTGGTAGCAGAAAGGGCCAGTATTAGTTATGTAATATCTATGGATGCTGAAGTTAAGCCTGTAAACTCTAAAGTAATGTTGTTAACAGGTTCCGAATTGAAGTGAAAAGTTATTTAAACTTCTTTTCTTTTATTTTTATTAATGATTCCGAAAAAAGAGGAGGATAAATCTTTCAAGATTAGTTGGAAATTTGTTTTAGTTATTTTAAGTATTTTGATAATTATAATCTTTTTTGCATTTTATTTTGGTGTTATTAAGAAAACATGTGAAGATGATATCTGTTTTAATGAAGCTTTGAAAGATTGTAGCATGACTAAATATTTGAAAGTGCACAACTTAAATTATTACAAATATTCTATTGATGGTAGTAAAGGTGATAATTGTAAATTAAATATTGATTTAGTAAAGATGGCAGTAGGAACTCCTCAAGAAAAAATTGATTTGTTTGAAGGCAAAGGTATGAAATGTGAAGTTCCTAAATTAGAGTTAGCTAAATTACAGTCGAAGGACATAGAAAGCATTTTAAGTTATTGTACTGGTCCATTGAAAGAAGCAATGTATGAACAAATTATTGAAAAGTTATATACTTTGATTGTTTCTAACATGGGAGAAATTCTGTTTGAAATAGAAGATGTTTTAACTAGTTAATTACAATGTGTTCAACATGTTGTGCAGTAGTTATTGCAAATTGGAGTTTTTCTTTTGTCCTTGCATATATTGTAAATAATACTTCTCCTTTTTTTACCATTTGATTTTTATGAACTCTTAAATATAATCCGGCTGCCTTATTTTGCGGTGCTCCAGCTCTTCTTGCTATTGTGGAAATCCCTTTATTATTAATACTTGAAATTTTTCCGTCTTTTTTTGCGAGAACTGAATGGAAAAATTTTGCTTTTTGCAACTTGAAGTGTTTTTTTCCTCCTTGAGCTTTAATAATTTCCATAAACTTATCATAAGCTTTTCCAGAGTTTAATGTTTCAATAACTTTTTCTTTTGCATTCTTTACTCTTAACATTTTTAACAGCTCAGTAGCCATGTAAATTGCTTTCGCTCTTAAATCGTTAGGGCCATTACTTTTTAAAACTGAAAGAATATCCATTGCTTCTAAAACTGGTCCTACGCCATTACCTATTGGCTGGCTGCCATCAGTAAGGATAACTTTAATTTTCATACCCAATAATTCACCTAATTTTATAAACTTTTTACTTAAAACTTTAGCAGATCTTTTATTTTCAAATTTAGCACCATAACCATAAGGAATATCTATAAGAACATGAGTTGCACCTACTGCTTTTTTCTTAGCCAAAATGCTTGCCAACAACATTCCTTCGGGATCTATCTTTAATGGATGTCTGACTTTAATGAGTTTATCATCAGCTGCGGCCAAATTAGTATTGCCTCCCCAAACAATACAGGCATTAGTTTTGCTTACAACACTTTTAATTTTAGCTTCGGATAATGCAACTGGCGCTAAAACTTCCATTGTATCTGCTGTGCCGGCAGGAGAAGTTATTGATCTTGAACTTGTTTTAGGAATAGTATAACCTAATGAAGCTAATATGGGTATTACAATCATTGTAGTCCTATTATTAGGAATTCCGCCAATACAATGTTTATCTAAAACTATTTTTTTGCCCAAATCAATTTTTGTACCAGTATTTACAATAGATTTAGTTAGCGAAACTGTCTCTTTTAAATTTAAGCCCCTGATATAACAAGCTGAAACAAAATAAGTCATTTCTTTATCTGAAAATCTATTTTCTATAATGTCTTCTATAATTAAATTAATTTGTTCTTCAGTTAATCTTTTACCGTCTAATTTATCTTTAATTAATATAATGGATTTAGGTGGTTCTCCACAAGTTACTTCAACAGAATCTTTATCTTTTAAATTTAATAATTTTAAACCTTCTTCAAACAAACCTAGCTGTCCTTGTTTAATGCTAGTTGCAATATCTACAACAGCAGTGATATGTTTGTTTGATCTTAATCTTTTTATTTTAATTCTGTCAGTTGCTTGTATCCCTAACTCTAAAGCATCTTTTTCATTCAGAATTGCAACTAATATATCACCACTTGCAATATCAACGTCTTTTATTTTAAGTTTCATTTTATAAAGTTAGTTTGTTTTTGCTGAAAATGATTTCAGCAAAAAATATGAATAAAGATAACAGGAATGGTCCTAAAATTAATCCTGGAATTCCAAAAACCATTATACCACCCATGACTCCTAACAAAGCAACAATAGGGTGCATCTTTCCTTTCTTTGCGATTAACATTGGCTTGAAAATAGAGTCAACAGTTATTGAAATTAAAATTAAACTGTATATGGCTAAACCAATCGCGGCTATTTTATTTCCTATAAAATATTGATAAACTGTTAAAGGCAACCAAACCGTAGTCGGACCTAATAAAGGGAGCATGCCAAAAATAAAAGTTACAAATCCCCAAAGCAAGGGTGTTTTAATGCCAAATATATAAAATCCAATTGTGGCTAAAATTGCTTCTATCAAACTAATTATAATTGTACTATAAACAACGGCATCCATGTTTTCTGAAAATTTTTGTAATATTTTATTCTTATATTTGTTTTCAACAGGCATTAAGCTAATAATTTTTTCTTTTAATTTATCAAAGTCTCTTAATGCAAAGAATAAAACTATGAATGAAATAAATAACCCTATGATTAATTCTGGAATTTTTAACAATAATGTGCTGGCAACAGAGGCAAAGGAAGTTAAAACTTTTTCCGCAATTTGAGTTATGTATTGTTCTAAATTTTCACTGGGAAAAATTTTTTCTATTACTGTAATTAATCTACCCACATCTACTTGTTTATAAATAGTAATTGTTTCATTTACTAATAAATTAGTGAAAATTGAGAGTCCTAAAATTCCAATTATTAAAATTGATAAAGTGACAATTATGGCAGAGAGGTTTTTGTTTTTTATTAGTTTTACAAGTCTTTTTTGTAATGGGAACAATAAATAAGCCGCCAATAATCCTATGACTACTGCGCTAAGGAATGGTTTCATTAATAAGTATGCAATAAATGCTAGAAAAATGAATGCTGCTATGAATATATATTTTGAAATCTTTTTATTATCTTTCATATATTATTATAATCTCTTTGACTATATTTAAATTTATTGATGTGTTTTTTAATTCCAAATATTTAAAAAGAATAGTAATTGTTGATTTTTCATGGAAAACAAAGAGTTTTGCAAAGAAATTGTAAAACAATTGATTAAAGAAAAAATAACTGATTTAGATGGTTTTATAAAAATTAGGAGAAAATTAGCTAGAGAAGTTAGACCAAATATTTTTCCATCAATAATTCAAGTATTAGCTTGTGCAACTGAAAAAGAGTTTGAAAAATTAAAATTTTTGACCACAAAACCTATGAGAACTATTGCTGGTGTTGCTCCTGTTGCGATAATGACTAAAGCAACTAAATGTCCTCATGGTAAATGTATAATGTGTCCCGGAGGATTAGATTCTGCTTATGGTAATACTCCACAAAGTTATACTGGTAAAGAGCCTGCTGCAATGAGGGCTTTTAGAAATAAATATGATTCTTATCTTCAAGTTATGAACAGATTAGAGCAATATACTTTATTGAACCAAAGCACTGACAAAGTCGAGTTAATATTGATGGGGGGGACTTTTATTGCTTTGGATAAAGAGTATAAGGAAGATTTTGTCAAGTTTGCTTTCAAAGCAATGAATGATTTTAGCGAAATGTTTTTCATTCCTGAATTTAATTTTGGAAAATTTAAGGAATTTTTTGAATTGCCTGCTGATGTTAGTGATAAGGAAAGGACTAAAAGAATTCAAGATAAAATGCTGGCTTTGAAAAAGGATTGTAGTTTGGAAGAGGAGCAAAAGAAAAATGAAACTTCTAATGTTCGTTGTGTTGCTTTGTGTGTTGAGACCCGGCCTGATTATTGTAAAAAAGAACATATTGATGAAATGTTAAGGTTAGGATGTACTAGGGTAGAAATAGGCGTTCAAAGTATTTATGATGATGTTTTAAAAAATATTGAACGTGGCCATTTAGTTAAAGATTCTATTGAAGCCACACAATTATTAAGAGACAGTTTTTTGAAAGTTGGTTATCATATCATGCCCGGTTTATTAGGTTCTACAAAAGAAAAAGATATTGGAATGTTTAAAAAATTATTTTCCAATCCCGATTTTAAGCCAGACATGTTAAAGATATATCCTTGCATGGTTACTAAAGGTACAAAATTGTATGAACAATGGCAAGATAAAAAGTTTGTTCCTTTAACTACTGAAGATGCTTCTGAAATTATAATTAAAGGTAAGAAATTTGTTGATGTTTATTGTAGAATTATGAGGGTGCAAAGAGATATTCCTAGTAAGGAGATTATTGCTGGTGTAGATATTACTAACTTAAGGCAAAAGATTATGGAAGTTTCTGGAGTAGAATGTAATTGTCTTCGATGTAGAGAGCCAAAAGGCAAAATGGATTTTAGCAAGGTTGAAATGAAACGTTATGATTATGAAGCTTCTAATGGTAAAGAAGTGTTTTTAACTATTGAGCAAGACAAGCAATTATTGGGCTTTTGTCGTTTAAGAGTTCCTTACAAACCTTTTAGAGAAGAGATTACTGATAATGTTGTTGGTATTAGGCAAATTCATGTTTATACAACTAGTACTAAGATTGGAGAGAATCCTAGTGGACTGCAAGCGCAACATAGAGGTTTTGGCAAGCAGTTGATGAAAGAGGCCGAGCGTATTGCTAAAGAAGAGTTTAATGCTTCTAAAATATTAGTCTTGTCTGGTATTGGTGTTAAAGAATATTTTAGAAAATTAGGTTATTCTGATGTTGGTGTTTATCTTGAGAAAGAACTTTAAACAAAAGCATCTTTAACTTTTTCAAAAAAGGTTTTTTCTTTTTTTTCAGGTTTTAATTCAGAATCTTCTTTTGATAATTTTATTAACAATTCTTTTTGTTCTTTAGAAAGTTTTGTTGGAGTTTTAATAATAACTCTTACTAATTGGTCTCCTTTGCCGTAACCATTTACTGATTCAATCCCTTTATTTTTTAGTTTGAATAAAGTATGGCTTTCAGTTCCTGCAGGTATTTTCATTTTAACATCTCCTTCTAAAGTTGGAATATTTACTTCTGTTCCTAAAGCGGCCTGACTAAAAGTGATTGGAAACTCTAAGTAGATATTATCCTCTTGTCTTTCAAACAATTCATGTGGCTTAACCCTTAATAGGATGTATAAATTTCCTGAAGGTGCACCTTTTTCTCCTGCTTCGCCTTCATTTGTTAATCTTAAAGTTGAACCAGTTTCCACTCCTGCTGGAATATTAACTGTAAGTTGTTTTTTCTCTTTTGCAACGCCTCTGCCATGACATTCTGGACAACTTTCTTTTGGAATTTCTCCTTGACCTTGACATTCTGAACAAGTAGTTGCTTGTGACATAATTCCAAATGGTGTTCTAAAAAATTTTTTCTCTGTTCCTGAACCTTTACAATTAGAACAAGTTTTTAGTTTACTATCTTTAGCTCCTGTGCCTTTACAAGCCTTGCATTTCACATGCTTGTTAATTTCAACTTTCTTTTCAGTTCCAAAAGCAGCTTCTTTAAAACTAACTTCCAGTTCTGCTTCTATATCTGCTCCTCTCTGAGAATGTCTTTGCCTTGAAGAAAAAGGATTGCCTCCAAAAAAACTGTTGAAAATGTCAAAAGCATCTTCGAAATTAAAACCTTGCTGACCAAAGCCACTAAACCCGCTTTGCTGGAAAGCTTCTGCTGAACCAAAACGATCATAGTTGCTTCTTTTTTGATCGTCACCTAAAACACTATAAGCTTCGTTAATTTCCTTGAACTTTTCTGTAGCGTTAGCTTCCTTGTTCAAATCAGGATGGAACTTTTTAGCAAGTTTCTTGTAAGCTTTTTTAATATCCTCTTTTGAAGCAGATTTACTTACTCCTAAGAGTTCATAATAGTCTTTTGCCATTACTCTTTTTTCTCATCTTCTTTGAATTCAGCGTCAACTACTTTTTCATTATCTTTCTTTTCTTCTTTAGGAGATTCTTGATTAGTTTGCTGATACATTTGTGTTCCAATTTCTTGAACTTTTTTGTTAAGCTCTTCAATTTTGGTTTTCATTAATGCAGTGTCATTCTTTTCATTTGCTTCTTTCAATTCTTTTACTTTTGTTTCAATTTCTTCTTTTACTTTTGCATCAATTTTATCTTTGTATTCTTCAAGAACTTTTTCTGTTGAGAAAATTAAAGTTTCAGCTTGATTTTTAATTTCAGCTTCTTCTTTTCTTTTTTTATCTTCTTCAGCATGTTCTTCGGCTTCTTTCCTCATTTTTTCAATTTCTTCATCTTTCAGATTATTGCTACTAGTAACTGTAATTTTTTGTTCTTTTTTAGTACCTAAATCTTTAGCAGAAACATTTACTATGCCGTTTGCATCAATATCAAAAGTAACTTCAATTTGCGGGATTCCTCTTGGTGCTGGCGGTATTCCTACTAAGTCAAAGTTTCCTAACAATTTGTTATCATTAGCCATGGCTCTTTCACCTTGTAAAACTTTAATAGTTACAGCTGGCTGACTGTCTGCTGCAGTTGAGAAAACTTGGCTTTTCTTTGTAGGGATTGTGGTGTTTCTTTCAATTAGTTTTGTAAAAACTCCCCCGAGGGTTTCGATGCCTAATGATAAAGGAGTTACATCTAATAATAAAACATCTTTAACTTCTCCTGCTAAAACTCCTGCTTGAACTGCTGCACCTAATGCAACACATTCCATTGGATCTACGCCACGTTCAATTTTTTTCTCTGTTATCTGTTCTACAAATCTTTGTACGATTGGCATTCTTGTCGGACCGCCAACTAAAATTACCTTTGCAATATCCTTATTAGTTAACTTTGCATCTGCTAATGCTTGTTCAACTGGTTTTTTACATTTCTTGACAATGTTATCAATTAATCCTTCTAATTGGCCCCTAGTTAATTTCATAGTAAGATTTTTGGGACCTGTATCACTTGTTGCGATAAAAGGCAAATTAATCTCTGTATCTAATACTGTAGAAAGTTCAATCTTAGCTTTTTCAGCAGCTTCTCTAATTCTTTGCATTGCAACATTATCTTCACTTAAATCAATGCTGTAATCATCTTTAAACTTCTTTACAATATGGTTTATGATAATATGGTCCATATCAGTTCCACCTAATTGTGTATCACCACTAGTAGACTTTACTTCAAAGACACCATCACTCATTTCCATAATTGTAACATCTAATGTTCCACCGCCAAAATCAAATACTAAGATTTTTTTATCTTCTTTAGTCTTGTCTAAACCATATGCTAAGGAAGCAGCAGTAGGTTCATTAACAATTCTTACAACTTCTAACCCTGCAATTGCTCCAGCATCTTTTGTAGCTTGACGTTGAGCATCATCAAAATAAGCAGGAACTGTGATAACTGCTTTCTCAATTTTTTCACCAATGAAAGCTTCAGCATCTGTTTTTATCTTTTGTAAAATAAAAGCTGAAATCTGTTGAGGATTATACTCTTTACCATGAATTTTAACTTTGTAATTAGAACCCATTTTACGCTTGATAGCCATAATTGTTCCTTCTGGATTGCTTACAGCTTGTCTTCTTGCAGGTTCTCCTACTAATAATTGTCCGTCTTTTGTTAAAGCAACAACTGAAGGAAATGCCTTACCATATAATGAAGCACCTTCTGCGCTTGGAACTATTGTTGGGCGCCCAGCTTCCATTACAGCGGCGGCTGAATTACTTGTACCTAAATCTATACCTAATATTTTTGCCATTTTTATTTGCCTCCTATATCTTTGCTAATTATTACTTTTGAAGTTCTAAGAACTTTATCTTTGAACATATAGCCTTTTTGTATTTCTTCTAAAATTATACTCTCTTCTTGTTCAGATTCTCTTTGTTGTATAACTTCATGTTTGAATGGATCAAGTTTGCAGTTTAAAACTTGAATTTCTTGCAAACCTTCTTTTTCCATAAGCTTCAAGAATTCATTATAAATTAATTTTACACCTTCGAATGTATCCTTATCTTTATGATTTTCAATAGATTTTAGAGCTTCATTAAAATTATCCAATATTGGTAATAATTCTTTTATTAATCCGGCTTTTGCATAATTTGTATGTAACTCTTTTTCTTTTTCTGTTCTTTTCTTATAATTTTCAAATTCAGCTTGGATTCTTTGCGTTTGGTTTATATATTCCTGAATATTATCGGTATCTGTTTGTTTTTCTATTTCTTCCTTTTTTTGTTCAAATTCTTTTCTTTTTTCTTTAGTCATTTTAATTTCCTGTTGACTTTAAGTCAACGAAGTTTATTTAAGTTTAACAGAATTCTTATTAAATCATATATAAAGTTTACGGTTTATTGGCTATTTTTAAGCTTAAATTGACAGTTTTAGTCAAAATTATCCAGATAATTTTTTAAAAAAGAATTAAATCTTAAATTTACTTCATTTGCTTCTTCACTGAATAAATCTTCACATACAGCTTCGGCACTTACTTTCCAATCATAAATCTTATCTGGTTTAAATATACTATCTTTACTACCTAAATCAACATATGTGTTATCTACTAAACCATCAAAGTTTTTATCTTCAATTAATGTCATTAAAGCTCCATTTTTATTAGATATTAAAAGAAATACTAAATCTGTTTTTTGATCTTTGTTCCTATCTAATTCATAAACTCTTATTTCATGATTCTTATTTTTAATTTTATATTCTTTAGTTAAATCTTTGCTGCAAGCTTGTGGAATAGTAATTCCATTTGGTTGAACACAATAAGCAATTACTGGAGATGTATTTGAGCAACCTACTAAAGCTGCTAATCCTAATGCTGCTATTATTTTTTTCATTTTAATTCTTCCTTAATTTTATTAAATAACCAATCTACTTTTTTTTCTTCTAATAATGGAGTTCTTGAAAATTTCTTTTGAAAATAATCATCATAGTCATTACTAATATCATATTCTCCATCTGGATAAGGATATTTTGCCACATTTTGAAAATCAGAAAGAACAATATCAATATTATTATCTTTGTTAATATCTAAAAATGATTTTTTTATAATCATTTTATTAGTGGTTTTGTCTCTTTCTTCCATAATTAATCCTTCAAAAATACCATCATTATTTTTATCAATTCTTGTAATGTTATATATTTTAGAATCTGTATCTATACTTTGAGTAAATTTTAAAGGTTGGATAGTTGCACAGCCTACTAAAGCTACAAGTCCTAATGCTGCTATTATTTTTTTCATATTTTACCTCATTTTGAATTTATTAAAAATTGAATAATTCACTGGTTTATTAAGATTTCTTACAAAAACTTTAAAATAAAGGAAAATTACTATTGATTTATGGTGTTTACTTTAGACATTATCTTAAATCCTGCTGAAATGGAGTTTGGAATTGAGTTAAACAAGAAAGAGGTTAAAGTTTATTCCTTGATGGGATAGGAATACCCCGCAGCTTGCTGCGGAATTATTTAACCACTTGCCACTTGACAA
>Ga0180009_10004656_pt1 | contig 15024 bp, 20 predicted proteins | sample OS_PC_MetaG_FD_123537 | JGI IMG/M metagenome (GOLD analysis project Ga0180009, IMG submission 123537) | Groundwater microbial communities from the Aspo Hard Rock Laboratory (HRL) deep subsurface site, Sweden - OS_PC_MetaG | ecosystem: Environmental > Aquatic > Deep subsurface > Groundwater...
ACCCATTGCGATAATCCCAGTTATTATTAAAATCATCTTAGTAATTTTCATTTTCATATGTTTCTTAGTGTATCAGATTTTATGTTACAATATGGCTACTGATCCGGTGCGAGAGCAGTCATCGGGCGGTCTGCAAAACCGTTTACATGGGTGCAAATCCCATCCGGATCTCAATCTCATTAGGGTTGACATCATACGTAATATTTTCTAAAATAAATGTATGGAAAATGTTGTGGATGGTGTAGATGATAAATTGATAAACAAAGCAGACGAGCAGATGATATCTACTCCTCTTGTTTCGATGAATCCTGCCAATGTTTGGAGGCGTGCACTTGCTTGGTTTGTCGATTTTGTTTTGTGGTTTGGAATACTGGGTTACATCTTTGCATTGATTACTAATCAAACAACCTCAAATGGGTTCGTCTTACAAGGGTCTTCGGCAGTTCTACTAATTTGTGTTGGTTTTACTTATTATTTTTTGACGGAAGCTATCTGGGGTGCAACTTTAGGAAAAGCCATTTTCAAAATAAAGGTTTTGAAAGAAGATGGTCAAAAAATAAGCTTTAAAGAATCTTTAATTAGGAATTTGTCCAGAATTATTGATATGCTTCCTTTATTTTACATTGTTGGAATAATGTCTATTACCAACTCCAATAAAAAGCAAAGAGTTGGAGACAAATTGGCTCATACAATTGTGGTGAAAACAGGGTTTTAATTAATTGGTTTTAGATGATTCTAATCAATTTTTGGGTAAAGGGGAGTTTCCAAAACCCTTTTTCTTCATCGTGTAAATTTAAAAGTTGATAGAATCTGATTGAAAATTTGAGAGAAATCAGGAGATTGAGGAGCTTGGTAAGCCCAAAATACATGTGATTGAGCTATAAAAACATAAAATGGACTACTTCCTGAATAACTCAAAATCATACCGGGGTTTCCCGCAACGGTTGTTTGCAAAGATTTCGTCGGTTCACCATAGAAATCAGAACTCCAGTGATTATTTTCTTTTAACCAGATGGCTAAATCTACCCCATTTTGAATGGTTTCATCGTACTTGCCAACATACATAATTAAATTCTCTTTGTCTTTGTTTGGATTGTCTGTTGGAAAATTTGCAAGTGTGGTTTGATCAGAATCATCTGCTGAAACGAACCAATCATCTGGATAGTTTAAAGAATAACCCTTAGTTTTATTTATATATGTCTTCCAATTTGCCGTTGAGCCAGAAGTAGTTAATGAAGCGGGAGATGGAACAACTAAAACTTGCAACTTAGTATAATAATTTTTATATAAAAAATACCCCACTACTCCCAAAATCGCAATTATTAAAGTTATTATTAACGGTACAAAGCCATTTTTCTTCATAATTAATTAGAATTATCTATTAAAGAGTTGTTTGAATCGTAACATTTATCTACAGGTGATCCAAGTTGATGAGGAATCTTGTATTTATTTAATATTTCACAATCAAAATATTCTTGCCCAGCAATAAGTTCTGAATAGTGTTCACCAGATTTCTTTGCAACTAAGTTATTGCTTCCGCCAAAAGGAAATCTATAATTGAATAAATAATAATCACCGTAGTTTGATAATTGTTCAAGAAATCCTTCTTTAACTTCCATATCCACAAGTGCGGTTATTTGACTGGTATAATTTGTTTCATAAACATCATTAGAGTTACAAACAACATTTAAATATTGATACATGTGTTCACTATCCATTCCTCCACATCCTACAGTTTGAATTTGACATTTCAAACCACTTTGGGTGTTTAAATAATTAATTGTTTCAGCATCATATTCTCTATGTTCATATTGTTCAAATTTATAATTTTGTAGTATTTTTTCAATATCCTTAACTAAGATTGGGGCAACATTGTTGAATTCATTGGGATATGCCTCTCCAGAACAATATTGTTTCAGAACAAATTGTGGGCTGGAAGAAACCTTGATAACATAACTATTTGGTATTGGCCAATAAAAAGTTCCCTCGTTGTTTTTTGACATTTCTATTAATTTTTTGTCTAATAGACTTTGTTCTAACACTTTTTCAGAGGTTTCTAAATGAATTTCTTTTATCAAATTTTCTGGTGAAATTTTTGAATCAGGGGTAATCAACTTAGTGACATTTTTTACACGAAAGAGATCAGATCCAAAATAACCAATCGCTCCCAAAATGGCAATTATTAAAATAATTACTAGTGGTACAAAACCGTTTTTCTTAACCGTCTTGAACATGATATAAACTCATTATATAATTAATTTTAATGGATAGTCAAAACCTAAATCCCGAACAACCAACACAGTTTCCAATTCCTAATCCTGATCCGATTCTACCTATTCAACCAATAATCCAAATTCCTCCTATAATCCAGCCAGATATGTTGCCGGAGATCGATAACGAGAAATCTCCACCAGATAGTTTTTTTAAATCCAAAAAGTTTTATTTGATAGTTGCGGGTTTCGTTATATTGCTGATTGTTGGAATATTTTCAGTTATATACTCCCAAAACAAGAAAACTGTCACAAACAATTATGACCTCTATACTCCATTTCCAAAATATGTAGAAATACCTTCAACAACACCTACTCTAGATGTTGTTGATTACGGTTGCCACTCACCTTTAGCCCAAGCCGGAATAGGTCCATTTGACATGTGTTCATATAGAGATCAAAAGATATCAATTACAGAAGCACAATCTGTTCTAAATGATATTTCTCTGGGATATGGAATTGTCTTGATACCTCCAACGCTTAAGTTTAGCCATGAAGAAAATTATAAAGGAATATCTATAAAATGGACTGATGCACAGCCAATTTCAGCTAACACTCTTTCATGGATAAAGTCTGCACTTGATATATTGCCACCATATTTTTATCAAGATCACCCAGTACAAGCAATCATATCTGCATCAGCTACCGACCTAGGTCAAAGTCATTCTCCAGAGTCAGAAGGAGCAGCTTTGTACCAAAGCGGATTAAATATTTTTTTGACCAGTGAATATGCAAAAGGTAGTTCTACTATGTATGTCGTAAACAAGGAGGTTCTTGTTCAAGGTCTTTTCCATGAATGGGTTCATGTAGTTCAAAATTATGAGATTTTGCAAACTTTTACAGTTAAATATCTTTTTATACCTGGCAACGCCAGTGTTGTTATGGGTATGTCCCCGTTCAACATAAGTTACGCCAAAGCTGCTGGCTGGATATTTACAGATGGTGACTGGGGATACGCTACTTTAGGAACTGATAATGATGCACAAAAACAAACTGATTATGGAAAAACCAAATATGTAGAGGATATGGCAGAATCAGGAAGTTTTTTCATGCTTTGCCAAAATGATAAAATCTCAGATGCTAGAATTAAATGGTGGGAACAGACAACCGGAACCAGTAGAAACGCATATTGCCCTTCTAAAATATAGATTTTGTATTAATATAAAATATGTCTGAAAAAAGTGTTAATTTTGAAAAATATTTGTCTGATTCTACGTGGGTTGATATGGTTGGTTTTAATTTTGAGAATGAAGACGAGCGAGATAATTTCTTTTATGAAAATGGTATAGCAGGGAAAGATGACTATATAGAAATGCGTTTATTGGACAGAGGAATTTTGGATAGTGTTGATAATAAAAGATTTAAAGGAGCTATTTTAATAGATGGTCAAGACCTCAATAAAATTAAGGCGGCAGGTTTTAGTTTTGATTCAACAGAAAGAAAGTTTAAAAACAGTAAAAACATTGAGTTAACTCCAAAGGATTTTCAAATGTTAGTCAGATCAATAGGAGGTGACTTTGGGCTTTGGTGTGTTTTTTCGCCTAGACAACAAGCAGGAAGTTTTGAAACAATAATATCTCCAGGTGATGTTATTCTTAAAAGTCGCGGAAAAGTAATGTAGATAACTTGTTTTAAAACTACCCCATAATTTGACTTTTGAGTCTTTCATATGATAGAATAGCGAGATCTCGCAAGTAATTGCGGGATTTTTGTTATGTACAATCTTGTCCTACATCTGCCAAAGTACCGTCTTGCTGTTCAATATAAATTGATCAAAAGGCGTAAATCAACTTTGGATGAACCTATAATCCCTACTAAAAAGAGATTAAATCTCAAGTATCGTGTGGGTGGATTAACTCGTAAATTTTTTAGACACATTTTTGAACACAAAGCTGTTAAAAAACTATTGGGCACAAATATTGCCTTTATGTTAATAGCTTCATCTTTCATTCCTACTAATACACTTGGTAATACTAATGTTGGTGAAATAATTAGTATTGATGGTGCAGAAGCTCCAATTCATACCAACATAGCCATTCAAAACCCAGTTGATAATGATAACATGATAATTACTCAAGGGTATAAACTTTTCCATCCCGGATTAGACATCGATGGTGTAACTGGAGATACTGTTAAACCAATAAAAAAGGGTATGGTTGAAACTGTCGAATTTTCAAATGTTGGATATGGAAAACATGTAATTATTGATCATGGTAATAATCTAAAATCTCTCTATGCTCATTTATCAAAAATATATATAAAAGAGGGTGATGAAGTTGATACAAATGCAGTTTTGGGTGAGATGGGTTCTTCAGGTTATTCCTTTGGTGACCATTTACATTTAGAGGTTAGAGATCATGGTATCCCAATCAATCCTCTATCTGTTTTAAATTGAGCGCCAGAGATACCATGAAGCAACTGTTCTGTATGGCTTCCATTTTTTAGTATCTATCAATTTAATTTTTAAATTTTTTAAAGCTTTGTTTATTCCCAAATCATCTTTAGGTAAAATATCAGGACGGGCTAGGCTAAACATTAAAAACATTTCAGAAGTCCATCTGCCTATTCCTTTAATTTTTGTTAGTTCATTAATTATCTCCTCATCAGAAAGCTTATTTAGTTTTAGGATTTCGAGTTTAGAATTTAGAGTTTGAACCGCAAGGTCTTTTATATAACTTACTTTTTGCCATGATAGTCCACAATCTCTTAATTCTTGATCTGTTTTTGAAAGGATATTTTTTGGAGTAATTTTAATCAAAAGTTTTTTAACTCTACTAAATATCGTTTCTGCAGCTTTACCTGATAATTGTTGTGAACAAATTGCATTAACCAAATCTTTAAAATATTTTTGTTTTTTAATTGGTATAATTGTGCAATGTCCCCACTTCTTAATTAATGGCTCAATATGTTTGTCTTTTTGAAGAAAGTTTTCAGCTTCTTGCCACATTTTCATTAGATTGGTGTGTTTCTTCTTTTACTTTTAATTTAGAGCCCACACAGTTTGGGTTAACTCCCATCTTCATTTTTTTTTCAACACTTGAACGACAGTAATACTTAGCAGCATATTCCAATGATTGTGAACCAGCCACAGTCGCTGTGCATTCTCCGTTTTCTCCTTTAAATAAACATTCAATTTGACACATTTGATTGATTATATTTTTTCTTATCCAAAATACAAGAGTCAATTTTAAACAAAAAGATCACCAATTTCACCCATAAAACAATTAATATGTATGTGAAGCGCGTTCCCTGAGTGCTTTTAAATAGGTTCGGTAGTACGAGAAATCTGAAACAACCAGCCCGTACTAAGATGGAATATCATCATATACAGAGATTTGTTCATCAAAAACCTTTGTTTTAGGCTTATAAATATATAGTCCATAGATTTTATCCCCAAATTCTTCTAAGTTAAAAATATATTTGCGATCAAAAACAGATGTTGGAAAATCTGAATGATCGTTTGTTAACAAATATAATCCTCGATACTTTTTCAAATAGGTTGCAATAATTAAATCAGTTAAAGGTAAGCCCTCCATCTTTTGTTTATATTCCTCAATCGTCGGTATTATCAGTTCATCTATTGATAAATCATATGGCAAAATACTATCAATAATTTGATGAAAGTATGATTCTTTTTGACGTACAACGTCAATTGTTTTAGATCTAACAAACTCATACTTAACAAGATTGGGAGAAACTAAAGCTATTCCTCTATTTTTTAATTGTTTTATAAAATTCGCATAAACCTCCTTGTTTGCATAGGCATGGAGAAAAAAGTTTGTATCTAATAAAACCGTAGAATTATGCAAATATTCTGGAAGTTGCTCCATAAATTTTTTGTTCCTTTCGAATTGCCTCTTCTAAGCTAGTTGCAGCCTCAATAAACTTTTTAACACTAAAGGGTTTTAATTTCTTTGGTCTTAGCTCTGAGGCATCAACTCTTTTGATTGTAATATTTTTTCTTGTCATAATTAAAGTATATCACAACCTAATCTTAAGAAATTTACAGATTTTGAAGTTTAGTAATCCATTCCACCCATGCCACCGGCAGGCATTTGAGGGGTTTGTTTGTCTTTTTCAATTAGATCTGTTATTAGGCCTTCTGTAGTTAGTACCATCATGGCAACGCTTGATGCATTTTGAAGTGCGCTACGTGTTACTTTTACAGGATCAACTATTCCCATCTTTATCATTGATCCAAATTCTCCTGTTAGTGCATTGTAACCAAAATTTGAATCTTTTGAACTCTCAACTTTCTTTAAGACTACTTTTTCATCATCACCAGCATTTTTTGCCAGCCATTTTATAGGTTCTTCTAATGCTTCGTATACAATCTCAGCTCCTAATTTTTCATCTCCTACTAATTTTAGTTTCTTAATTACCTGTCTTGCACGAAGAAAGGCTGTTTCTCCCCCTGGAACTATTCCCTCTTCAACAGCTGCTTTTGTTGCTCCAACTGCGTCTTTTACTCTTTCTTTTTTCTCATTGAGTTCAATTTCAGTTGCAGCACCAACATTAATTACAGCAACTCCCCCTGATAATTTTGCCAATCTTTCTTGTAATTTTTCTTTATCAAAATCTGAATCAATTGTTTTAATCTGATTTTTCAAAAACAAAACTCTTTCTTCTATTTTCTTTTTGTCACCTTTTCCCCCAATAATTCTTGAATTGTCTTTATCTGACCAAACCTTGTCAGCTTGTCCTAAATCAGTTACTTCAATTGACTCAAAAGTTCTGCCTGTATCTTCACTCATTACTGTTCCTCCAGTTAAAACTGCAATATCTTCTAATGTTTCTTTTCTCCTATCACCAAACCCAGGAGCTTTAATGGCTAATACATTAAATGTTCCTCTTAGCTTGTTTACAACTAATGTAGTTAAAGCTTCACCTTCAATTTCATCTGCAATAATTACCAAGTTTTTAGAGACTTTAACAAATTTTTCTAAGAAAGGTAAAAGTTCTTGAATTGAACTTATTTTTTTGTCTGTTAGAAGTATATATGGGTTTTCAAGTTCTGATTCCATTTTAGCAGGGTCAGAGACAAAATATGGAGATGCATAACCTCTATCAAATTCCATTCCTTCTTTATACTCAATATCAATTGTAAATCCTTTACCTTCTTCAACAGTTACAACTCCATCATGACCCACTTTATCCAAGGCTTCGGCAATTTTGTTTCCAATTTCAATGTCCCCTGCTGAAATTGTTGCAACCTGAGCAATTTCATCTCCTTTAACAGGTTTTGCTTGTTTTTTAAGCTCAATAACAACAGCTTCAACTGCTTTTTCAATCCCCTTTTTAAGTATCATTGGATTTGCACCATTGTCAATTTTTTTCATTCCATTTTGAGTCATGACTTGAGCCAAAAGTGTTGAGGTTGTAGTTCCATCTCCTGCATTGTCATTAGTTTTACTTGCAGCTTCTTTAACAAGCTGTGCACCCATATTTTCAAATGGATCTGGTAGGTCAATTTCTTTTGCAACTGATACTCCGTCATGAACAATATTTGGGGCTCCCCACTTTTTATCAAGTGCAATGTTTCTTCCTTTTGGACCAAGAGTAGTTACAACTGCTTTAGCCACTAAATCAATACCTATTAATAAGGCTTTTCTTGCTTTTTTTCCAAAGAGTAATTGCTTTGCCATATTTAGATTTTTACAAGCTTTGCTTATTTTTCTTCTATTGCCAAAATATCCTCAAACTTAACAATTATATATTCTTTATTTTCAATTTTAATTTCATTTCCACCCCATTTTTTATATAGAACTATTTCACCTTTTTTTGCTGGAGACTCTACTTCATGATTTTCTGATGTGGACAATGCAGCATATGTTTTACCACCGATTGCAATTACTTTTCCTTTTTGTGGTTTTTCTCCTGCAGTTTCTGGAAGATAAATACCAGATGCGGTCTTTACCTCTTTTTCTAGAGGTTCAATTAGAAGATATCCTGCTGTTGGTTTTAGATTTGGCATTTAATTAGTATGAGTGCTATTTTACGCATGAGATGTTCGTCTGTCAAGAGGAAAGTTTGTCTAATACAATTTTTCCCCAGTCGTTGGGGTGGAAGATTGCACGGGTTGGGGTTACTATTTCGCGAGTAATCTTTTTTGACATATAGTAATATTGAAGATTAAAGGCAAGTACTTCAAAAAAAGTAATAAAGTTTTTCTGCGTTTTCACTTTTAACTCTATATCTTTATATCTTAATATCTTCACAGCTCGTGGCCAATAATTTAAAATCCATCGATTGCATCGTAAAAACTTCTCATAAGCATTGCTTTTATTCACAAGTGGCACAATTTGTGCAATTTCATGAGCTGTATACAAATTACGATCGGACTTGTCCCATACCATATCTTCTTCGTCTAACCATAGATTTATACACAACATGTCTTTTTGTAAATTATTTTTTGGTCTTCGTGTTTGAATTCCAAACAAGCAAATAAACAAATAGACAAATAATCGTGTTGTCCACAAGAGACCACTTTTTGTAATTATCATTAAATCAATATCACTATCTTTGTTTGCGTTATTCATGGCAAGTGCTCCTGTTATTCCAACAAATTTAACTGTTGGAATTTTTGCAATTAATTGTGAAGCTTTTTGGGCAATTTTTAATTTTTGTTTAGAATATTTTTCTCTTTGGAGCCTTTTTTTACTTTTTGTACTTGTAATACTTGGTTTTTCTTTTTTGTATTGCCACTTAACAAGTTCTTCTTTGGTTAACTTATAATCAAATATATTATGGTACCTAACCGAAGTAAAATTATTGGATTTTAATTCCATACTGAGATAATACCTGAATTACTCCTGATGCAACAGGCTCTAACGCAATTTTCGCCTCTTTTCCAGTGTTAACTAGATTAATTGCATCTTCAAAGTATTTATTAATTTGGGAATTAATTCCTGTTGGCCCATCCCAAGTTTTACTTTGTAAAAACCAAGTTTGTGCAGTTTTTGCTCCCACAACAGTTGTGCCTATTATTGGATGGTCTTTTAATAAAATTTCCATTTCTTGCCTTGGATATGGCTCACCAAACATTCTTGTCTTTGACGCTTGATTATATAGTTTTTCTAAAACTTCTTTGTTTGATATATACTTCAAAAAATTCCACGCTTCTTCTTTATTTTTGGATCTTGCCCAAACACCCTCTGCCCAGTACGTTGCGTACGTCACATCCGTTTCATTTGCTGAAGTTTTAGGTAGTTGCGGTACTGGAATTGTTTTAAATCTTAAATTTGGATTTTGAAGTCTTATTTCAAAAGCACGCCAGCTGGGTCCAAAATACATTGCCAATTTTCCTCCAGCAAAAGCAACGGTTGAAGAAGGAAGTGTTGCATCCCAGACCCCATCGCTAATTGAAAAAATTGTATAAAAATCTAAGGCGTCCTCAGCCAGTTTTCCTGTGGGTTTTGTTAAATCAACTCCATTTTGAAGCATCATAAGACCTAAAATTTCTGGCCAATGATCAACATTTTCAGTTCTACCAAGAGCTACACCAGCTTGAGTAATTGCCCCTGTTTCATCAGTTATTGTTAGTTCTCTGGCAATTTGCCTTAATTCATTCCAAGTTGTTGGCATTTCTTTACCAGTTTTTTCAAAAATCTCCTCATTTATATATAAAGACAAACCATCATATTCAAGAGGTATTCCAACCAAATTTGCACCAACTGTTAAATCAGATACTGCTACAGGGTAAAATGTAGTTGAAAAATCCGAAACTGTAAATATATTTGCAGGAACTTTATCCAGTTCAGATTTAAACATTGGAACCCATGTATTATGAAATCTAAAAATATCAGGTCCAGTCCCTTTGGCCAAAGCACTTGTTAATCTTTCTCTATAATCCTCTTTTGACTGTCTAACATATTTTATTTTTACTTTAGGATTACTTGCTTCATATTCTGAAATTACAGAGAAAGTGATATTTTCATCTTCCCATAAACCCCACCAAACAACTTCTCCTACTACCCCTGATTCAGATCTATTAGAAATAAATCTATAAGCAAAAAACGATATAAGCAATAAAATTATTATACCTGCTACAATTCCTATCATTTTAAATGATACTTGTGGTTGGACAGGATTTTGAATCACTGTCTGGTTTGTTTCCATATATAAATGATATCATATAACAAATAATGTTGAAACGAGTTTTAATAGCAATTGCAGTAATATTGTCATTTATAATAATAATTAATGTTCCTTTTTTGGGCAAAATCTATCCAAATATTTATGTTGCTAATACCTATGTGGGAGATAAAGATAAAACTTCTGCTATTAAATTAATTTCTAATATTGCAACACCTGAAAAAATAATTTTGAATATTAATAGCGATGAAAAAGAAATATTATCATCAGAGATAGTTAGAAAAATAGATTATGAAAAAAGTGTAAACAGGGCTTATACGTATACCAATACAGGAAATTTTATTCTAGACTTTTACACAAAAACAAAACTTCTTTTTAAACCAATCGTTTTTGCTGTAGATGTAGAATTTGATGAACCAAAACTTAAAGAATTATTGCTTATATTGTCTTCAAAAGAGGGGTCAGCCCCTGTAAGTCCATCAGTTAAAATCGTAAACGGAGAAGTAGTAGTTAATTCAGGAAAAAATGGGGTGGAAATTGATATTGATGATATCTCTAATAAAATTAAGTCTTCAATTATTCTTCTTGATAGCAATCAAATTGACGTTAATTTAGTTGAAACAAAAGATGAATTAAATGAAGAGGAAGTTGTAAACTATAAATCTAGAATTGAAAAAATTGTTAATAAAAAATTAGAACTTAAACTTGATTTTGACACAATAGAAATAAATGATAAAGAATTGGCCCTTTTCTTTGATCCAAAAAAAGATTTTAGGGAAACTCAAATAAAACAAAAGATTGCAGAAGTTTCAAGAAAAATTAATAGAAATCCTCAAAACTCAGTTTTTATTATAGAAAATGGTAATGTTACTGAATTTACTCCATCTCAAGATGGCATAACTGTTGATGAAGATAAACTAGTAGAAGAAATAAAAAATTATATTACTAAACTTTCAAATGAGGATAAAAAAATATATAGTTTTGATATTCCTGTTGTCAAATCAGCTGCAAAAATCAAGAATGAAGATGTAAACAATTTAGGTATTAATACACTATTAGGAAAAGGTGTCTCACGTTTTAGAGGATCAATACCAAATAGAATTTATAATATTAATTTGGCACAATCAAGATTTAAGGGAATTTTGATTCCACCAGATGAAACTTTTTCTTTTAATGATGTTTTGGGAGATGTATCTTCCTATACGGGTTATAAAGCAGCATATGTTATTAAAGATGGAAAAACTGTTTTGGGAGATGGTGGTGGAGTTTGCCAAGTATCAACAACACTTTTTAGGGCAATTCTTTCTGCAGGGTTACCGATTGTAGAAAGAAAGGCTCATTCATATAGAGTCGGATATTATGAACAAGGCTCGTCAGTGGGACTGGATGCAACAGTCTATTCCCCAACTACTGATTTAAAATTTAAAAATGACACTCCAAATTATTTGTTGATTCAACCAACAATTGATAATACTAACTACTCATTAGTATTTGATATTTATGGTACTGATGATGGGCGCATCGCAACAACAACAAAACCCATTATTAGTTCCCAAATTGCACCAGCTGACGATTTATATATAGATGACCCGACACTACCCGCTGGAACAATTAATCAAACTGAACATAAAGCTTGGGGTGTAAAAGTTTCTTTTAATTATCACGTTGAACGCAACGGTCTAGTCTTAATTGATCAAAAATTTTCATCTAACTATCGTCCATGGCAAGCAGTTTTTCTAAAAGGAGTCGGCCAGTAGGGGTTTTTGGATATTTACCACTTAATAAATAATTAGTTAGTTCAATATCTTCTATGGGAATTTCTTTTTTTAAACGAATTGGTTTATTTTTAGGTATTTCTTCAGATAATTTGTTAATGGCATAAGATATATTTTCAACCATAATATATAATATCAATTAATGGACATAATAAAAACACTTGATTTGATAAGAATCTTGTTTGAACAATGGGGATACCCAATTATTTTTTTAACAAGTTTAATTGAAATAACCCCACTAGGTTGGGCTGTTCCAGGTGGAGCAATTTTAGTTATTGCTGGCTATCTTTCAAATGGAAATATAAACCTACCTCTAATACCAATTATTATTTGGGGTACCTTTGGAACTTGGGTTGCATTTTTACTCGCATATCTTTTGGGAAGTAAAACTGGCATGTGGTTGGTTGAAAAACTACATCAACAAAAAAATGCTGCTTTTGCAAAAAAAATATTAAAAAATAATGGAGCTGCAATTCTAACAACATCTATGATGGCAAATTTAACTCGCTTTTGGATATCTTATATTGCAGGGGTAGAAAAATACAATTTATTAAAATTTAATTTGTACGCTTTTGTAGCTTCTTTAAGCTGGGTTTCGCTGATGGTAATGCTAGGTTTTTTTGCTGGTTATGAAAAGGAGAATTTAAAAAATATCATAAATGGTGTTGGAATACTAGCTTGGTTATTTTTAATAATTGCCGTCTTCGTAATCTTTAGATCTATAAAAAAAGAGTATAAACATTTTATTGAAGATGAACCCCACACAGAAAAGATTTAGTTATTCTACTGGAGAATTCTTTTGAAGAAATTCGGCAATAATTTTAGCAAATTTTAAAAAATCATCTAGTTTGTTATTTAAAACATTAACAACAATTTCGTAATTAACTTCTAAATAATCATGAACTAAAACATTTCTAAATGGGGCAAGCCCCGAAAGTTCTTCTGCAAATTTCTTTTCTAATATACCTGCTTCTCCCAACGTCATAATTGCAAATTTATTGTCAGATGGCGGAGGTAAACGAAATTCAGAATTTAGATTATTTGCGATATCAATAACAATCTCACAAGCCAAATGAAGATTCCTCTCTACAACGTCGCGTTTATCAGAATCTTTAACTAATTCATCAGAAGTAATTCCCTGATATTTCTTTAACTTGTTTACGTATTGTAATAACTTTTTAAGTCGTAAATTTACTCTATCTTTTACATTCATGATTATATTTCTATTCTAGCAATTGATACCAGACTGTTGTGTGTATTCATTGTTAAATAATATCTATAATCTTGGTATCTCGTCATCACGGTACTTTCAAAAATTACTCTTGCCAAATTATTTTTATTTATCAAAATATCACGACTTTCAATTGCAGAAAATTGAAGCATTGTGTCCGCAGAATTTAAGTCAACAATATCAATATTGTTTGTTTTTAATAAAGTTCCCAGATCTCCCATAATTTTTAATTTTTCATTAAATCTTTTGTCAACTTTGACATTTTCACTAAACAATATAGCAATATCAACATCACTTAATGTATTTGCCATCTTTTTTGATTGTGAACCAAAAAGATAAGCCACATCAATGCTATCTTGACTAGCTAAGTATTTTTCTATTTTTTGTCTATCACTGTTTGAAAGCATGATCTAATTATAGCATTTTAATGCTGAAACTCATACCTTCCTATATCTATGGTAAAATAGCTTCAGTTATGCAAATAATTAAAACGTTTGATAATAAAATGGTCATAAACATACTCGAAGGGGGCGGTCTTGTTGTTTTCCCTTGTGAAACTGTTTATGGCGTAGCCGTCGACGCATCGAATAGTGAAGCTGTTAAAAAACTAAATACATACAAAAAAAGGCCTTTTGGAAAACCATATGCAATTATGTGTTCTGATCAAAAAATGGCAGAAAAGTATGTCGAATTAAATCAAACAGCAAGAAATCTTTATAAAAGATTTCTTCCTGGCCCAGTAACTGTTATTTCAAGTGGAAAACATAAAGTAGCGAGTGGTATTCAATCTGAACTGGGAACATTGGGTATCAGAATCCCAGATTATCCTCCACTATTAATGTTAATCAAAGAATATGGAAAACCAATAGTTGCAACTTCTGCAAATGCTAGCTACCAAAAAAGGCCATATAAGCTTGCTGATATTTTAGACAATATTTCAAAAAAACAAAAAAAATTAATTGATTTAATGATTGATGCAGGAGAACTTCCACACAATGAACCATCAACAGTAATTGATACAACACTTGATGATAAACCTATAATTTTAAGACAAGGTGAAATAAAATTAAAAAAGAAAAATGAAGTACTTTCAAGAAGTGAAGAAAATACACAAAATATTGCCAAAGAACTCTGGCAAAAATATGATAGTTTTGCAGGCAAGCGTGCAATAATTTTTGCGCTAGAGGGTAAAATGGGCACTGGAAAAACCCAGTTTGTAAAAGGGTTAGCAAAAGCAATGGGAATTAAAGAACAAGTTGTTTCCCCTAGTTATGATCTTCTTTCATCCTATTCCCTAATGCCTAGTGCCTTATCCCTTGTTCATATAGATACATGGAGAATGATAAATCCTAATAAAGAATTGATTGATTTGGGAACAAAAAAGTTAATTCATGACAAATCTGTTCTTGCAATTGAATGGGCTGATCGTACAGTTACTGAAATTAAAAAATATTCAGAGGAAGCAATAATTATTTGGGTAAAAATTAAATACGGGAAAGAAACCAATGACAGACTAATCAGTTGGGGGGTTACATGATAATCCTAGCCATAGATACATCATGTGATGAAACTGCTGCTGCAGTAACCAGAAACAATGAGATTGTTTCGAGTGTAATTTGGTCGCAGTCCTCTTTACATGCAAGTTTTGGTGGAG
>Ga0180009_10004657_pt1 | contig 15020 bp, 14 predicted proteins | sample OS_PC_MetaG_FD_123537 | JGI IMG/M metagenome (GOLD analysis project Ga0180009, IMG submission 123537) | Groundwater microbial communities from the Aspo Hard Rock Laboratory (HRL) deep subsurface site, Sweden - OS_PC_MetaG | ecosystem: Environmental > Aquatic > Deep subsurface > Groundwater...
CGAAGGCCGCATCCGCAAGTTCTATGAGGAGGTCGTCCTCCTCTCCCAGGCCTTCGTCGTCAACCCCGACGAGACGGTCGAAAAGGCCGTGAAGGCCGCCGAAGCCGGAATCGGCGCCCCGATCAACGTGATCGGGTTCGTTCGTTTCGCGCTTGGCGAAGGCATCGAGAAGGAAGAGTCGGATTTCGCCGCGGACGTGGCGGCTGCCCGCGGCTGACGCGGTCTTTTCCGTTGAATTGACGCCCCCTTCGCCAGATGGCGTCGGGGGCGTTATTGTCTCAGTGACCCGCCGGGATTCGCCCGGATCACCTGCCCATTCGAAAAGGCTCTGGGCCAGCCGCCACGGAAGCAAGCCATGCCGCGAAAACCCCTCTATGCTCGCGTACTTCTGAAGGTTTCGGGCGAGGCCCTGATGGGTTCCGCCCAGTACGGCATTGATATCGACACGGTCGATCGTATCGCCCGCGACATCAGGCAGGCGATCGAGGCGGGCGTTCAGGTGTGTCTCGTAATCGGGGGTGGCAACATCTTCCGCGGTTTGTCCGGCGCAGCGAAGGGGATGGAGCGAGCCAGCGCCGATTACATGGGAATGCTGGCCACAGTGATGAACGCGCTCGCGATGCAAACGGCGCTCGAGGCCATAGGAGTACCGACGCGGGTTCAGTCGGCGATCCCCATGATGACCGTTTGCGAGCCCTACATCCGCCGCCGCGCGGTACGCCACATGGAGAAAGGCCGCGTCGTTATTTTCGCCGCAGGCACGGGCAACCCCTTCTTCACGACGGACACAGCAGCCGCACTGCGCGCTGTCGAAATGGGATGCGACGCCCTGTTGAAGGGAACACAGGTTGACGGCGTTTATTCCGCCGATCCTCACAAGGTCGCCAATGCAGAGCGTTACGACCGGCTGACCTACATGGATGTTCTGTCGCGCGATCTGAAGGTCATGGATGCTTCTGCCATAGCGCTGGCGCGCGAGAACGGAATTCCGATCATTGTTTACTCGATCGACGAGCCGGGCGGCTTCGCCGATGTCTTGACCGGAGCCGGACGCTGCACGGTCATCTCGGACGCCGCCTGAGCCCTACGAAGAAGAAGGATGGAAAATGGCAGACGACAGTTTCGACATTGACGACACCGAGCGCCGGATGCGCGGTGCGCTGCAATCGCTGAAGCAGGAATTCGGAGGCCTGCGGACCGGGCGCGCATCGGCGAGTCTGCTCGATCCGCTCGTTGTGGAGGCTTATGGTCAAACCATGCCGATCAACCAGGTCGGTACGGTTGGCGTGCCGGAGCCCCGCATGCTCACGGTTCAGGTCTGGGACAAGGGAATGGTCTCGGCGGTCGAAAAGGCCATCCGTAACTCCGGCCTTGGCCTCAACCCCAACGTCGACGGCATGCTGATCCGGTTGCCGATACCCGAGCTGAACCAGGAGCGGCGCACGGAACTCACCAAGATTGCCTCGAAATACACCGAGCAGGCGCGCATTGCGGTCCGAAATGTTCGGCGCGATGCCATGGACGAGTTGAAGCGCCTCGAAAAAGACGCACACATGAGTCAAGACGAGCACAAATCCTGGGGCGAAAAGGTCCAGAAGCTGACCGACAAGATCATCGGTGAGATCGACGCGGCGCTGGCGCATAAGGAAGCGGAGATTATGCAGGTGTAAGCTGGGCGGATAGCTGCCTCGGCGATCTGCGTTACAGGAAAGAACACACAGGACGATGACCCTCTCTTCCGGCCAGACAATGAGCGACGCTGTGCAGGGGAGACCTCCCCGGCATGTCGCCATCATCATGGATGGCAACGGGCGCTGGGCCGCCAAACGGCATCTGCCGCGGGCTGCAGGACATCGCCAGGGGGTGGAAGCGGTCCGCGTTATCGTCCGGGCCGCGGGCGAACTCGGTATCGAGTGCCTGACCCTTTATGGCTTTAGTTCGGAAAACTGGAAGCGGCCGGTCGAAGAAGTAAACGACCTCATGGGACTGCTGCGGCTGTATATCCGCCGCGATCTGGCAGAACTGCATCAGAACGGTGTGTGCATCCGCATTATCGGAGACCGTTATCACCTTGAGCCGGACATCGTTGCGCTCATTGAGGAAGCCGAAACTCTGACCGCCAACAACACGCGGCTCCAGCTCGTCATCGCGTTCAACTATGGCGGACAGAATGAGATCGCCTCAGCGGTCCGCAGAATTGCCCGTGAGGTGAAGGAGGGGCGGCTGGACCCGGAAGCGATTACTCCGGACACGGTGGCGCGTTTCCTGGACACGGCCGGCGTTCCCGATCCTGATCTCATTATCCGCACGAGTGGAGAGAAGCGCCTCTCGAACTTTCTCATCTGGCAGAGCGCTTATTCCGAACTCGTTTTCTCCGATGTGCTCTGGCCGGATTTTACACCGGACAGGTTGCAGGAGGCGATTGCCGAATACCAGCGGCGCGATCGCCGCTTCGGTGGCCGGCCGGCAACGGGGCCTGAGGGATGACGGAAACTTCAGGCACTACGAACCCCGGCCCCTCGGCCCGCACAGGAGATCTCAGGGTGCGTGTGCTCTCGGCGCTTGTCCTCGCGCCGCTTGCGCTGGGTGCTGTATGGTTCGGCGGATGGGCTTTCGCCCTGCTTCTTGCCGCCGCCGCCGTTCTCATGGCTATCGAAGCAGTGCGCCTCCTTTTTCCAGCAGGGGGAAGCGTTGGTACTGTTATTCCCCTTGCGGTAACGGCTGTTCTCGCAATTTTTCTAGCGGCGTCCGGGCTTCCGGATGCGGCGCTGGCGGCCGGCGCGGCGGGCCTCGCCTTTTCATTGGCTTGGCGGAGCTGGCGGACGGAACGGCTCTCGCCGGCCCTTATCGCCTATCCCTATGTCGTTCTACCGCTCATAGCGCTGATCTGGCTTCGACAGGACAAGGACCACGGCCTCGCCGTGGTGCTGTGGCTGCTCACAATGGTCTGGGCAGTCGACATATGCGCGTATTTTGCCGGCCGCTTTATTGGGGGCCCTAAGCTCGCTCCACGCATCTCGCCGAAAAAGACATGGGCAGGCCTCGTCGGCGGAATGGCGGGCGCGGTCGTGCTCTCGCTCGGTTTCTCGATCTGGCTGGGCGAGGGGAGCGCGATCATTCTCGCATTTGTGGCGCTGGGCCTCACGATTATCGAACAGGCGGGAGACTTTGCGGAATCGGCTATGAAGCGCCGCGCGGACGTGAAGGATTCAGGTGCGCTTATTCCGGGGCACGGCGGTATTCTGGACCGTGTTGACGGGCTGATCGCGGTGGTTCTTGGAGCTGCTCTGCTTGGTCTCGTTCATGACGCCGCCAATCCGGCGGCTGGAGTTCTGATTTGGCCTTGACCCTTGATGTACAGAAAGACGAACCCGGCATCGATGCTGCGTTCCACGGCGTGAAAAGGGTAACGGTGCTCGGCTCCACAGGGTCCATCGGTTGCTCGACCCTTGATCTCGTTGCCCGGAACCGCGACAGGTTCGAGCTTGTCGCACTGACCGCGCACCGGAACGTTATGGGACTGGTGGAGCAGGCACGACGGCTCAACCCGAGCCTTGCCGTTATTGCCGACGAAAGCCTGTATGCAACGCTGAAAGCCGAACTCGCCGGAAGCGGAATCGAAGTCGCGGCGGGAGCGGAAGCCGTGGTCGAAGCCGCGAGACGGTCCTCCGACTGGGTGATGGCGGGGATTGTTGGTGCAGCCGGTCTCGCACCAACCTTGGCTGCCGTTCGCCGCGGGGCTTGCGTGGCTCTGGCAAACAAGGAATGCCTTGTGTCTGCCGGTTCACTCTTCCTCGCCGAAGTGGAAAAGGCCGGCGCGACGCTGCTTCCCGTCGACTCCGAACATAACGCCATATTTCAGGTTCTCGATCGGGACCGGCTCGACACTGTGGACAAGATCATCCTCACAGCATCGGGGGGCCCGTTCAGAACCTGGACCATGGAAGAGATGGCGCCGGCGACGCCGGCCCAGGCCGTTGCCCATCCCCGCTGGGAGATGGGCGCGAAGATCTCGGTCGATTCCGCAACTTTGATGAACAAGGGGTTGGAGCTCATCGAGGCTCACTATCTCTTTCCGGTGGGTGAGGGGCGGCTTGACATCATCATTCACCCGGAATCGATCGTCCACAGCATGGTCGCCTATGTCGACGGATCAGTGCTCGCCCAGCTCGGCTCGCCAGATATGCGCACACCGATCGCTTACACGCTTGCCTGGCCAGAGAGAATGGTGACCCCTGCGACACGTCTGGATCTCGCCCAGATTGCGCAGTTAACCTTTCAAACCCCTGATATTGAAAGATTTCCTGCACTTGCTGTTGCCCGTGAAGCGCTCCGGGCAGGCTCTGGGGCGCCCACGGCGTTGAATGCCGCCAACGAGGTCGCGGTCGCTGCCTTTCTGAGCGGAAAGATAGGGTTCCTCGATATCGTTGCGGTATCGCAATCGGTTCTGGAAATGGGTACGGGCGAGGGGGGCATTCCAGCCGACCTTGAAACGGTTTATGAAATCGACCGAATTGCGCGGATTCGAGCAGAGGAATGGGTGCAAAATCACCTGCGGTGACGTAGGCTGTGGACCGTTCGCGCCTTGGCAGCCGGGGTTGGCCGGGGACGTGTCAGACGACGGGGAAAAGGGGATCGGGGCCTTTGCGGGGCTGCGGTGCCGCTTCATGTGTGGGATAACAGCTTGAACGCGATGGATTTGCTAACGGGTATTGGCGGCTTCGGGGAATCGCTCTGGGGCTACCTTATTCCCTTTCTGTTTGTCTTGACCGTCGTGGTCTTCTTTCACGAACTCGGCCATTTCACAGTAGCGCGCCTGTGCGGCGTGAAGGTCGACGTTTTCTCTGTCGGATTCGGCAAGGAAATCTTCGGCTGGAACGACAAGCACGGCACGCGCTGGAAGCTTAGCTGGATACCGCTCGGCGGGTATGTGAAGTTTGCCGGCGATGAGAATGCCGCAAGCGTTCCGGATCGCGAACGTCTGGCTCATATACCGGCGGGGGAGAGGGAAGGTCTCTTCTACTTCAAACCTTTACCGCAGCGGGCGGCGGTTGTCGCTGCAGGACCGGTAGCCAACTTCCTTTTGGCTATTCTCATTTTTGCCGGGATATTCACCTTTGTTGGGCGGACGGTTGCGACCGCTGTAGTGGATGAGGTCAATCCGGAAAGTGCGGCGGCGGAGGCCGGCTTCGTGCCTGGCGACCAGATCGTCGCGATCGACGGATCGCAGATATCCAGCTTCGAGGACATGCAGCGCTTCGTTTCGACGAGCGGAAACAAGCAGCTCTCCTTCGAAGTATTGCGAAACGGCGAGCGCGTCACGCTTAGCGCAACGCCCAGAGTTCAGGAGGTCACCGACCGTTTCGGCAACGTCCACAAGATTCCGATGCTGGGCATTGTACGGCAGGTCGATAGCGCGAACGTCGAAGTCGTTCGCAGCGATCCTTTCACGGCTGTCTGGCTCGGCGCAAAGGAGACCTGGTTCGTTACCGAGCGGACCTTGAACTACATTGGGGGCATCTTTACCGGCACCCAGGACGCCGATCAGTTGGGCGGTCCATTGCGGATAGCGCAGGTGTCCGGGCAGGTTGCGACGATCGGATTTGCAGCCTTGATCAGCATGGTTGCGATGTTGTCGGTGAGTATCGGTCTCCTGAACCTCTTCCCTGTACCGATGCTCGACGGCGGGCATTTGCTGTACTATGCGGTTGAAGCCATCCGGGGGCGGCCGCTGGGCGAGCAGGCGCAGGAATACGGTTTCAGGATCGGCCTTGCGCTGGTCATGATGTTGATGGTTTTCGCTACTTGGAACGATCTGGTTCACCTCCAGGTCTTTGCTTTTCTGAGTGGTTTGTTCAGTTAATCGCCGGATGCAGGAAGACCTGCAACGGTATCGGACAGTCCGCGTGCTCGGGATATACGAGCGGTGCGGCGTGAGAGATTAGGGGACGGAATGGGGCACCTGGCCGCTTGTTTGATCGCTGCGAAACGCATTGGAACGGTTTCGCGGGCATTAGCTCTCGCTTGGGGACTTGCCATCGTCTGCGCCGGTAGCATTGGAGTCGCGACCCACGCCGAGGCTGCAGAAGATCAACTTTTCGTCTCCGAGGTGGAGATCAGTGGCAACCAGCGCATCGAGGCTGAGACGGTACGGTCCTATACGCTGATCAAACCAGGTTCGATCTATAGCCCAGAACTTGCGGATCAGTCGTTGAAGCAGCTTTTCGGCACAGGCCTCTTTGCCGATATCACGATGCGCCTCGAAGGGACGAAGCTCGTCGTCTCGGTGGTGGAGAATCCAATCATCAACCGTGTCGCGTTCGAGGGCAACAGCGCGATCAAGGAAGAAGATCTCCAGAAGGAAGTGCAATTGCAGCCGCGTGTCATTTATACGCGCGCCAAGGTTCAATCCGACGTAACCCGCATGATCGAACTCTATCGGCGTGGGGGACGGTTTTCTGCGTCGATCGAGCCGAAGGTTATCCAGCTTCCGCAAAATCGTGTCGACCTCGTCTACGAGATCAACGAGGGACCGAAGACAAAGATCGCGTCGATCAATTTTATCGGCAACAAGGAATTCAGCGACGGTACGCTGCGCGAAGTGATTTCGACGGGCGAATCCGCCTGGTGGAAGTTCCTGTCGTCTGCCGATAGCTATGACCCCGACCGCCTGACCTTTGACCGGGAACTGCTGCGCCGTTACTACCTGCAGCGTGGCTATGCTGACTTTCGGGTCGTGTCCGCCGTTGCGGATTTGAGTCGGGACGACGCTGCCTTCCACATCACCTTTACGGTGGACGAAGGGGAAATCTATCATTTTGGCGACATTGCCGTTGCCACCGATCTCGACAAGCTCAACCAGGAAGAACTTGCGGCGTTGCTGCTGCCCGTGAGTGGCGACGTTTACGACGCCGGCCTCATCGACAAGACAATCGACAAGCTTACATTTGCCGCCGGTACGCAGGGTTATGCATTTGCGGAAGTTCGTCCGCGCATCAAGCGGCGTCAAGACGAACGCGTGATCGATCTGACATTTCAGATTGCCGAGGGCCCTCGCGTTTACGTCGAACGCATCAATATCACGGGTAACTCGCGCACTCTCGACAAGGTGATCCGCCGCCAGATTCCTCTGTCGGAAGGGGACGCATTCAACAAGGTGCTTCTCGATAAGTCGGAAAAGAATATCCGTGCACTGCAATACTTCGCCAAGGTCGACGTAACGCAAAGTCCAGGTTCTGCGCCGGACAAGACAATCATCGGCGTCGATGTTCAGGAGCAGTCCACCGGCTCGCTTTCGTTGAGCGCCGGCTTCTCGACGCTGGACAATGCTGTCGCCGGTATTCAGCTTTCCGAGCGAAACTTTCTGGGGCGCGGCCTGCAGATCAGCACATCGCTTTCGTTGTCGCGGCGCAGACAGTTGATTGAATTCCACTACACAGATCCATATTTCCTGGACCGGGATGTTGTGGGCGGCATTGACCTTTTTGGCAGTGAAACGGACTTTCAGAACGAGTCGTCGTTCGACTCGCGTTCCCAAGGGTTCGGTTTCCGCTTCGGATTCCCCTTGTCGGAAAAAAGCAGATTGCTGCTGCGATATCAGTTCCGCGCCGATGAGATTTTTAACGTCGACCCGAGCGCTTCGCTCGCCGTGCGGGCTGCCGAAGGCAGCGAATTGCGATCGATCATCGGATACGATTATTTCTACGACAACCGCAACGACCCGGTGGAGCCGACGGGAGGATGGGATTTCCTCTTTACACAGAACCTCGCAGGCGTCGGCGGCTCGGTTCGTTATCTGTCCAACGAGGTGCTTGCTCGGTACTATTATCTCTTGGCTGAGGGATTCCAGACAAATTGGCGACTGGACAGTGGTTATATCTTCGGTCTCGGAGAGGATGTTCCACTCAACGACCATTTCTTCAAGGGCGGCAATACGATCAGAGGCTTTGCGCGCGGCGGCGTGGGACCGCGCGACGTTGCATCTCCTAATCAGGACGCCGTGGGCGCTCTGGCTTACATTTTCGGAACAGCTGAGCTTTCCTTTCCGAATGCTCTTCCCGACGCGTTGGGGGTCAAGACATCGGTGTTTGCCGATGCCGGCTATATCGGCCTGTCTGATTTTGACCAGACCGCTTTCCCCGGCGTTGTCGACGACTTTGCGCCGCGCGCCTCGGTCGGCTTGAGCCTTTACTGGCAGTCGCCCTTTGGGCCTATTCGCCTGGACTTCGCGCAGGTGCTGCTGGATGAATCGTATGACGAAAAGGAAGCATTCCGGTTCAGTGCCGGCACATCGTTCTAATTCACCGTTCGGGGGACGGTGAAAAAACCAGAGATCAGAGGGACGTTCTGAAATGCAGTACAAGTCGAGTTTCAAGTGTATCGCTGTGGCCTTCGGCATGGCGTTGGGAGCGCTGCTGTCTACAGCGGCCACGCCCGCCTTCGCGGTCGGCCCTGCGGTCGTTCTGATCGTCAATACTGAGGCTGTTTTCGCTCAATCGAAGGTCGGGCAGAACATTCGCAGCCAGTTCGAAGAGCAGGCAAAGAAACTCCGGGCTGAAGGCAAGAAAACGGAGGATGGGCTCCAGGCCGACGCAAAAAAGATCGCTGACGAGCGCGCACTGCTGTCTCCGGAAGATATGCAGAAGAAAGTACAAGCCTGGCAAAAGCGTGAAGCCGAGTTTCAACAATCCATGCAGCAGAAAAGCCAGGCTCTTCAGCTTGGCTTGCAGCGGGCCAACGGCAAAGTGGAAGCCGCGCTTCGTCCGATTTTTGCAGAAGTCCTCAAGGAGAAGGGCGGTACCGTCCTCTTCGATCAGTCCGTCGTGCTCGCCGGCGGTGCGGACCTCGATATTTCTGCCGAGGTCTTGAAAAGGCTCAATGAGCGCATGTCGACCACCGAACTCAAGCCTGTGTCGATCGAGGAGCTGCAGGCGGAACAGAAGGCCTCCCAGTAATCAAACGGAAGGCGCGCCTTCGTGTGGCCGCCTGGATGCGACGGCCATGACTGACAAACGTTTTTTTTCGACAAGGGAACCTCTGTCGCTGGGTGAAATCGCCCTCCGCGTCGGGGCTAACCTTGCTTCGGGTGCGGACGAGGAAGCCACGCTCGACGGCGTGGCTCCGCTCGATTCCGCGGGGCCGCGAGACCTCAGTTTCCTGGACAATCTGAAATATGCAGGTGCCTTCGAGAAGACGGGCGCTGGTGCCTGTATCGTTCACCCCCGTTTCGCGGAGCGCGCGCCCGAAGGGGTCGCATTATTGCTGTCGGAACAGCCCTATCGGGCTTATGCGCTTGCCGCACAATTGTTTTATCCCGAAGAAACAACAGGCGCAGACACTTTCGGCGAGAAGGGGTGTGTGCACCCCTCGGCGACCGTGCACCCGACGGCAAAAATAGGTGCGGGTGTTACCGTTGAGCCGGGCGCGGTTATCGGCGCGGGCGCGGAGGTCGGACGGGAAACGGTGATTGGAGCAAATGCCTCCATCGCCAAAGGCTGCACAATCGGAAAGAACTGTTTTATCGGCCCCAATACCACGATAAGTCACGCGCATATTGGCGACCGGGTGATGCTGCATCCCGGTGTCCGCATAGGTCAGGACGGTTTTGGCTTTGCCATGGGGTTGCCGCGTCATGAAAAAGTCCCGCAACTGGGCCGGGTCATCGTTCAGGACGATGTCGAGATCGGTGCAAATTCCACGATAGATCGGGGAGCGGGCCCCGATACGGTGATCGGCGAAGGCACCAAGATCGATAATCTGGTACAGATCGGCCACAACGTCGAAATCGGCCGGCACTGCATCGTGGTTGCGCAGACAGGGGTTTCAGGAAGCGCCAAGCTTGGCGATTTCGTTGTATTGGCGGCGCAGGTCGGTGTGACAGGTCATCTGACCATCAATACCGGCGCCCAGATCGCCGCCAGAGGGGCGGTAGTGCACGATGTGCCGCCGGGACAGCAATACGGAGGCGTTCCCGCCAAGCCGATTGCGGAATGGCGGCGCGAAGTGGTCGAACTGCGCAAACTGGGACGTCGAAAGAAACAAACCGGCAGCTCCGAAGAATGAGCGGCGGATCGGGTAGTCTTGGAAGGAAGAAGGAATGAGCGAGGCTGAGGTGTCGGAAAAGCTCGGTTATGCCGATATAGGCAGGGTGCTGGAACTCCTTCCTCATCGATACCCGATGCTGATGATCGACCGCATCATCGAGATGAAGGGCGACGAATCCGCAATTGGCATCAAGAATGTGACGAACAATGAGCCCTTTTTTCAGGGGCACTTCCCCGGACATCCGGTGATGCCGGGAGTTCTGATTGTCGAAGCAATGGCCCAGACAGCCGGCGCACTGGTCATCAATCATCTCGGCACCTCGGGAAGCAATCAGCTCGTCTATTTCATGACTGTAGACCGCGCTCGCTTTCGCAAACCGGTTCTCCCGGGCGACGTCCTTCACGTTCATGTCACGAAGCTGCAGAGCCGGGGCACTGTCTGGAAGTATCACGGTGAAGGACGGGTCGACGGAAAGATCGTCGCCGAATGCGATCTCGGTGCGATGATCGCCGGCCCCACTCAGAAATGACGCAGGTTCATTCGACAGCCACCGTCGACCCGAAGGCGCAGCTTGCGCCCGATGTGAGGATTGGGCCCTATTGTGTGGTGGGTCCACATGTCGTCATGGATGAAGGGGTCGTCCTCCACTCGCATGTCGTCGTGGAGGGGCGTACGAGCATCGGTGCCCGCACGCAGATATTTCCATTCGCCTCCATCGGACATGCACCGCAAGATCTGAAGTACAAAGGCGAGCCCAGCACGCTCGAAATCGGCACCGACAATCTCATACGCGAGCACGTGACCATGAACCCCGGAACGGAAGGGGGCGGTATGGTCACGCGCGTAGGAGATCATTGCGCCTTTCTCGCCAGTTCTCACGTCGGCCACGATTCGATCGTGGGGAACCACGTCGTCTTCTCGAATAGCGTTCTGCTGGCGGGCCACTGCAAGATCGGTGACTACGTCATTTTCGGAGGAGGCGCTGCGCTTCACCAGTTCGGACGTGTCGGGAAGCACGCTTTTATCGGCGGCATGAGTGCCGTGGAGAACGACGTTATTCCCTATGGCCTGGTTGTCGGTAATCGGGCGAACCTCATGGGGCTCAACCTTGTTGGGCTCCGTCGTCGGGGCTTCTCGCGAGAGCAGATGCAGGCCATGCGCGAAGCTTACAATCTCCTGTTTTCGAACCAGGGAACGCTGCGGGAGCGGGTTGCCGAAGTGGCGGACAAGTTTGGCGGCAGCCCGGAAGTCATGGAGATCGTGGATTTCATTCGCGCGGAAGCCGATCGGGCGATATGCCTGCCGCGGCACGACCGCGCGGTGTGATCCCGGACTGAATGAGCAACGCAGGGAAGAATCTCCGGAAACTCGGGATAGTGGCAGGCGGTGGACCGCTACCCGTCGCAATCGCCAGGGCGGCAAGGGCGGCAGGCCGCGATGTGTTCATCGTCGGCATAGAAGGTGCCGCCGGCAGGGAGATCGAGAGTTTTTCCCATGCCTGGGTTCGAATTGGTGCGATGGGCGAATTCCTGAGGCTTCTAAAGCGCGAGGGATGCGAAGATCTTGTGCTGATCGGAGGGATCAAGCGCCCTGACCTGAGCAAACTGGGCCTCGACATGACTGCCGTAAGGCTCTTGCCGAGGGCGGCAGGATGGATGCGGGAAGGCGATGACGGCCTCCTTCGCGGGCTTACCGAGTTCCTGGAGAAGGATCATGGTTTCAGGATTGTCGGGGCCCACGAAATCGCCGCAAGCCTGCTTGCTCCAGAAGGGGTTGTCACTTCCCGTGCGCCGTCGTCGCAGGATGAAGCCGACATAGACAGGGCGGTTACGGCCGCGCTCGCAATCGGTGCCCTCGATATCGGGCAGGGGGCTATTGCCTGTCGCGGCATCGTTCTGGCCCTCGAGGCGGCGGAGGGCACGGACGAGATGCTGAAGCGCGTTGCGCGCCTGCCGCAGGAAATACGCGGACGGGGCGAAAAGCGGGAAGGTGTGCTGGTGAAGCTCTCGAAGCCAGGTCAGGAACGCCGCGTCGACCTGCCGACAATCGGCGTCGAGACCGTGGAGCGCGTCGCTGCGGCGGGCCTTGCCGGAATAGCGGTCGAGGCAGGGGGCGCGCTGATCGCCGATGCCGAGGCTGTTGTACAGGCGGCCAACCGGAGGGGCATTTTCGTGGTGGGCCTTGCCCGCAACCGGATCGATCGGGCATCGCCGTGATCAGAGACGAAACCAGACCGCGGCACGTCATGCTTGTTGCAGGCGAGATTTCCGGCGACGCATTGGGCGCCGAACTCATGGCCGCAATGAAGGAGATGTCTCCTTTTCCGCTCGCCTTCTCCGGTGTGGGCGGCGAGAACATGGAAAGAGAAGGGCTCTCCTCGATCTTTCCGATGACGGATATTGCCGTCATGGGGCCGCGGGAAATCGTTCCGCGGTTGCCGCTTATCTTTCGCAGGATATGGCAAACCGTGCGTCATGCCGTGGACGTGAAGCCGGACATTGTGGTGGTGATCGACAGCCCCGAGTTCACGCATATGGTGGCGAAGCGGATCGCGCGCCGGGCACCCTCCATTCCGATCGTGGACTATGTGCTTCCGAGCGTTTGGGCATGGCGTCAAGGTCGCGCAAAGGCGATGAAGAAATACATACGCCGCGTTCTCGCCCTGTTGCCATTCGAGCCGGCGTTCCTCCGGTCGGCTGGCGTGGATTGCGTTTATGTCGGTCATCCGGCCATCCACCGGATACCGGAGGCAGGGGCGGGTGCGCGCTTCCGCGAGGTGCATGGCATTGCGCCAGCAGAGCCTCTTCTTCTTGTTCTGCCCGGAAGCCGCCTGAATGAAGTGAAGCACCTGATCGGTATCTTCGGCGATGTCGTGAAGCAACTCGCTTGTGAAATCCCGAATTTGCGCGTGGTCCTGCCGGTAGTGCCGCATGTCCGCGAGCTCGCCGAACGGGCTGCCGCCTCATGGCCCGTCGACGTTTTGATCGTGAAGGACGAATCGGAAAAGCGTGCCGCGTTCGGCGCGGCGACGGCCGCAATGGCCGCATCCGGGACGGTCGCGCTGGAGCTCGGTCTTGCTCGTGTGCCGATGGTGATCGCCTACCGTGCCGAGGCGCTTGTCGGCTGGATTGCCCTCAGCGTGCTCAAGATTCCGTCGGTCGTTCTTGTGAACCTCATTCTGGACAGGCCGGCCGTGCGCGAATATCTGCAAAGCCGATGTACGGCAGCAGATATGCTCGACGGACTTCGTCCCTTGATGAGCGACACGCCGGAAAGACGTCGCGCGCTGGCCGATCTCGATGAACTTCGAGCGTGCATAGGTGTCGACGGTGCGCCGCCAAGCCACCGTGCGGCACAAGCAGTTCTTGAACTTCTGTGACTGAAAAAAAGGCGCTCCGGGCGGAGCGCCTTTTTGGTTCCGGGGCGGGATATTACTTCCGTTTGCCCATATCCACATAGTCGCGCTGACTTGCGCCCGTGTAGAGCTGACGCGGACGGCCGATGCGCTGGCCCGGGTCCTCGATCATCTCGTTCCACTGCGCGACCCAGCCGACGGTGCGGGCGAGCGCGAACAGAACGGTGAACATGGTTGTCGGGAACCCCATCGCCTTCAACGTGATGCCTGAGTAGAAGTCGATGTTCGGGTATAGCTTCTTCTCGATGAAATACTCGTCATTGAGCGCGATTTTTTCGAGTTCCAGCGCGACGTCGAGCAGCGGATCGTCCTTGATGCCGAGAACTTTCAACACCTCATGGCAGGTCTGCTGCATCACGCGGGCGCGCGGGTCGTAGTTCTTGTAGACGCGGTGGCCGAAGCCCATCAGGCGGAAAGGATCATTCTTGTCCTTGGCTTTCCTGATGAATTCCGGAATGCGGTCAACCGTGCCGATCTCCTGAAGCATGTTTAGCGCTGCTTCATTCGCGCCGCCATGCGCCGGACCCCATAGGCAGGCGATGCCCGCCGCGATGCAGGCGAACGGATTGGCGCCCGACGACCCGGCGAGACGGACGGTTGAAGTCGAAGCATTCTGCTCATGGTCCGCATGCAGAATAAAGATACGATCCATGGCGCGCGCGAGAACCGGATCGACCTTGTATTCCTCCGCCGGAACGGAGAAACACATGTGCAGGAAGTTCTCTGCATAGTCGAGGCTGTTCTTCGGGTAGACCACGGGCTGACCGACCGAGTACTTGTAAGCCATCGCCGCGATCGTCGGAATCTTCGCGATAAGACGGCGACTCGCGATCATCCGCTGCAGAGGATCGTTGATGTCCGTCGAGTCGTGATAAAATGCCGACAATGCTCCGACCATACCGCACATGATGGCCATCGGGTGGGCATCGCGGCGGAACCCCCGCAGGAAGAATTGCATCTGCTCATGCACCATCGTGTGCATGGTGATGGCGCGCTCGAACTCGCGATATTGTTCGGATGTCGGAAGTTCGCCGTTCAACAGCAGGTAACAGGTTTCGATGAAGTTGCCGCGTTCGGCAAGCTGGTCGATCGGATAGCCCCTGTAGAGCAGAGTGCCTTCTTCGCCGTCGATATAGGTGATATCCGACTCGCAGCTGGCCGTTGAGGTGAAGCCGGGATCGTAGGTGAAGTGACCGCTCTGACCGTAGAAGGCGGAGATGTCCACCACGCTGGGGCCGAGCGAGCCTCCGTATACCGGCAAATCGTAGGATTTGCCGCCTACCGAAAGGGTTGCGGTCGACTTCGCGCCGGCTTTTGTTCCGAATTCTGTCATGCCTGCCTACCTGTCCTGTTGGGCTGGCCGGTGCGCCGCTCTGAAGCGGCAATGCCGGGCAGTTCGTTAAACATCATTCTGTCCTGCAGCGGCGCCGACGCAAGAGCCGGTTTACGCTGCCTGATCCTTGATCCGTCCAATCGCCTCGTCGCGCCCGAGCGTCGCCAGTACGTCGAATATGGGCGGAGATACGGTGCTGCCCGTTACCGCGGCGCGCAACGGCTGCGC
>Ga0180009_10004658_pt1 | contig 15016 bp, 14 predicted proteins | sample OS_PC_MetaG_FD_123537 | JGI IMG/M metagenome (GOLD analysis project Ga0180009, IMG submission 123537) | Groundwater microbial communities from the Aspo Hard Rock Laboratory (HRL) deep subsurface site, Sweden - OS_PC_MetaG | ecosystem: Environmental > Aquatic > Deep subsurface > Groundwater...
AAAAAGGTGAATTATAGCTGTCAAAGCGGCTACTTTCCCTTGTGTTTTGACCTGTATCCTTTGCAGATAAACCGTTATGGCCGTTTATCCAAACTCGAAAGTTGAGCTGTTATCAGTTAATACACCAACGGAAAAACAATATTTCACAAACCTGGTAAAGATTGTTTCGATTTTGCCGATAAAGAAATGAAGAAAAACTTAAAACCAGCTCTAAAATTCTGAAATAGGGGGTTCTTTTATATTTAAAAACCGCTTAGAAAATTCATTCTGCCTTTTCCAGTCACCTATTCCAGCACCGCTCCCCTGGCAGCCGAACTGACCAGTTTCACGTACCGTTTCATGAATCCGGGCGGCACCGGCCGCTGTTTCGGCTGGTAGTTCTGCAAGCGCTGCAGTAACTCTGCAGGAGACAATTGGACATTGATTTTTCTGGCCGGGATATCGATATCGATGATATCCCCGTCTTTCAGGGCGGCAATGGGTCCGCCGGCAAAGGATTCGGGAGAAACATGACCGACGCAGGGGCCCGCTGTCGCCCCTGAGAAACGGCCATCGGTCACCAGGGCCACCCTTTTAAAGCGGGCAGAGGTCAGTGCCATGGTCACCGCCAGTGTTTCAGGCATGCCGGGTCCCCCTTTGGGGCCTTCGTTGCGTATGACAATCACATCGCCCTCGTTGATTGACTGATCCCGCAGGGCGGCCAGGGCCTCGGCTTCCGACTCCATGATTCTGGCCGTCCCGCTGAACACCAGCATCTCCGGTTGCACAGCAGACTGTTTGACCACGGCACCTTCAGGGGCCAGGTTGCCAAAAAGCACGACGGTGCCGCCTTCGGGGATATAGGGTGCTTCCGTTGAGCGGATGACCTGGCTGTCGATGATTTCTGCATCTTCAGCAATCTGCCCGATGGTTTTTCCACTGACGTTCAGCGCGTCCAGGTTTAAATGGGCTTTCAGAGATTTCATCACCGCCGGTATTCCGCCGGCCCCATACAGATCAATGACCCCATGGGGACCGTTGGGGGAAATGCTCAGCAGGGTGGGTATCTGTTTATTATAGTCGTTGAACCGGGACAACGGCATGTCGATCTCCAGTTCGTGCGCAATGGCCGGGAGATGCAGGGCGGCGTTGGTGGAGCCACCGATGGCCAGATCCATCATGATGGCGTTTTCCAGCGCCCTGGCAGTCAGTATTTTTCTGGTGTTGAGCCCCTCCTCAACCATCGCCACGATTCGTTTCCCGGAATGTCGGGCCGCAACCTGTTTGTCCGGATGAAACGCGGGAATATTGGCCGTTCCCGGCAACGTCAACCCCAGTGTTTCAACCAGGCATTGAAAGGTGTTGGCCGTGCCCATAATCTCGCAGGCCCCACAGGAGGCCAGCACGGAGGTTGACCGGCGGAGGCGTTTGTCCTGGTAATCCAAAAATCGCACACTGTCGGTGCTGCCGGACATGAAACGGATATTCCAGGCGCTGGGCCCCCCTGTCAGAAAGATGGTGGGAAGATCCAGCCGGGCAGCGGCCATGATCATTCCGGGAATGATCTTGTCACAGCTGGCGATCATCACCACGCCGTCAAACAGCATACTTCTGATGTAAGTTTCCACCGTATCGGCGATGAGTTCACGCTGGGGCAGAATATAACGCATGCCTTCATGGCCTTCGGTCATGCCGTCACAGGGGGCCGGGACGTTGAACTCGTAAGGGATGCCGCCGGCAGCATGGATTCCTTCCTTGACCTTATTGGCCAGCGTATTCAGGTGCATGTGACCGGGATTCATCTCCGTGTGCGAATTGGCAACGGCAATGAGCGGTTTCTCCTTCAATTCTTCGATATCGGCACCGGTTCCGGCCACCATCATCTGTCGGATATGGCTGATGGGATAATCCTTATCATCAAAGATCGCACTACTTTTCGGTTTTTTCATGGTTTTTTATTCTGGCTGTTAGATTCCGCAAATAGGATGCAACAATGCTAAAAACGCATGGTCAGTCGGCGGTAAGACAGAGACCCCCCGCGCAGCTTCGAACGTGGCCGCCTGTCGAGGATGAGTTTACGCAGGAACTATCTGCAGGGTCAAGTCTGCTTTCATAACACCTCTTTTTGTATTGGATATTCATCTTCCCAACCGGTATAATAGTCTTTGGGAGTTCAGAATGGTGTCATTGTACCTGAACAGGGCACTCGCAAATTGCAGCCTTCTTGCGTTAAGAACTGCTAACTGAACCCTGCTGTTGACTTAAGGGCACCTCGATTCATTGAAATTATTGAGCTTGCGGCAACAACGGGTTGATATTTCAAGAAAGGCACGAGTCCATCCATGGAGCTCCGGGAAGCCATCCCTGGCTTCCAGGGTTCTTGAAAAGCGGAACCGTTGCTGCCTGGTCAAAAAAGGGTGTATAAGTCAGCGGCATTGATTCACTGAATCCATTAAAAGAAAATGATAGAGATCAATATTACAGAAAAGGCCATCCCTCAGCTGGTATCAATGTCTGAAAACAGGGGCAATAGCGTGTTCCGAATCGTTTTTGGCGGTCTGGGGTGAAAAGGAAGTAAACTAAAAATTGTTCTGGATGAACAAGATGAGGATGACGGCGTAATTGTCGCCGATGGGTTTCACTTTGTTTATAAAAGGAAAGAAAAGATATATATTCATAAAAGCACCATCGATATTGACCCCACGTCTCCTGACAACGAATTAAAAGTGATCCCCTGGTTCAACGGATTTAATGTGCTCTGTTCGCAATGAAGTTGGCAATGAGCCGGTCCGGTGGGCTGGCAATTCAGTTGGAAGCCATCTTTGACCAGGGTGATCAAGGTTCAGAAATAAACATAATCAAAGCCCGATTCATATGTGGTGAATAAACGTAACGATTCAGCATATACGCCATCAAATGAGCCGGAACCTGTATGCCATTGAACTCATTCTCGACAGGTGAGAAGCGAGGCTCGCAGCGTCGGTCATGCCCGTCTCTGAAGGCAGTTGTTGACTTCACCATCCTGGCAGCGTTTAACCACTCCCAATCCGCTCAATCACATACAGGTCCCAACTCTCTACTGACATCGTAAAGATGGTGAATAGTAACGAAAAAAAAGGAATATATTTTCCAGGATGCGGAAAAATGGATTTGTGGTCACTCCGGAAGATATGGAAACCCTGGACGTAAGCCACTGTGTAAATAAGAAGAGTCAATGATAATGGATACCGGAAGCAGTGAGGGTCTGATTTTTCAAATCCGGGACCATGATCAGTAAAAACGATGTCGAAATTGACGATCCAGAGATTGTTGAAGAGCTGGAACCACTTTCGATGACAGACTGAAGGGCCTCTTGATTAGCTGGAACTCAGTCAGCATCAACCCTTTGTGCGGTAAGCTCGATAATTTTAATGAATCACGGTGCCCTGAACAGACTGGCGGGACAGAAGAGTTGCAGTACCTCAGTTTCTGATTGAAGACGACAACGTTTACAGACGCGACAGCGCTTTCGAATCATGAAGATAAAAGATATTGAAGTACCATTTGAAAAAATAGACCCTGAAGTCCTGAGAATGCTGATCGAAGAGTACATCACCCGCGATGGCACCTTCTACGGGACAGCTGAAATGGATATGAAGGATAAGATTGAGATGGTCATTCGTCAGCTCAAATCAGGTGACATATTAATTACCTGGGATCTGGAGTCGCAGACAAGCAATATCGTGTTGAAAAAAGACATCGCTGAAAAGCGGGGCCGGGATCGTCAAAACCCTGGATAAAATCCAGAAAATGGGTCTGATTTTCTGGGCAGATATGAAGTTGAAGACGAAATCATTTCACGGGACCTTGACTCAGTGGAGCTCGGTCAGCATCGAAGCGTTGGTGTTTCAAGAACCCTGGAAGCCATGGATGGACTCGTGCGTTTCTTGAAAGATCAACGCTTTGGTGCGGTGAGTTCGATAATTTTAGTAAATCAAGGTGCCCTGAAGCTATTTTTCAAACGAAATAATCAGTTCGTTGGGTATAGCCTGCTTAAAATGGTAGTCATTGGAAATAAATATATCCACATCATTGAAAAGCCCCGAGGCAATAATTAAAGCATCACTGGTTCGAAGTTTTGACCAGTCGACTCTATTATCAGTCCCTATCTTGCTCAATACATCTAATGTGATTTCCTGACTCAGCGTATTGGGAAAATTCAGAAGATAGTCTTTCACCTGCATCGCATTGGATCTATATCCCTGTCTCAGCGGACCCTGCATGACTTCAGCGATGGTTACCATGGAAAAGACCGCTTGAATGTCTCCTTGCTCGATCAACTCGAACAGTAACCGGGAAAGACCTTCATATGGCTGGATAGAGTCGGTTAAATAAATGATAATATTGGTATCAATGAGTACCTTTGTACCCGTTGTCGTTTTTTTTAAATAGGATCGAGAAATGGTTTTCATTTATCATCCCGTTCACTATTGATAACTTGCGTGATATCTTCAGCGGATTCACCAAAACTTTTCTTTGTTAATCCTGCAAGTTTGTTTGTAAAGGATGCTACAGGTTGCATTATTATTTTATCATCTTCTCGAGTCAGTAATATTCTGGTACCTGCTTCAATTTTCATTTCCTTTCTGAGTTTCGCCGGTAATACGATAATCCCTCTGCTGGAAACAGTAACACCTGTTGATTTCATAATAACCCCCTTTTTTTAAATTTCTGATAAAAAAATTATTTCAGATATTTCAAAAAAAATCAACATTCAATGAAACTTACAGCTAAAACCGGTCAGCATAGTATCTCTGCTTAGCAGTGTCCGGTTAGCAAAACTATGGGCGTACCCATTGTTAAATCGTAACTATTCACCTGTATACGCCCCAAAGGTATTGTGTTTCAAGAAACGTATGAATCCTCCTGGATTTCCTGGAAGCCATTCATGGCTTCCAGGGTTCTTGAAACACAATGCCTTCGGGGCTGAGCGAAAATTGAACTGAATAGATACCACTTTTTTTATCTTCCCGTTATTTACTTCAAGTTCATTTTAATACGCAACAGTTAAGACAATTCAGGAAAAAATTAAGCCAGACATAAGAGATCCACCGTATTTGTTTTGTGAACTTATATCAGCATATCATTATTCAACACACACCGTTTTTAATCGAAAATTTGATTTTAAGTTAAATAATTTAAGAAAATATTTGACATATGGATGGTATCTCTATAAATAATTGACCGTACGCTAAATATTCATTAAAGGTAAATATGTTCAGTTTTTTGAAACCTCATGAGAAATGCCGTAAATGGGACCTTTCACCCGATTTAGTAGCATACGATTTATGGCTTGTTCCTGCGGGTTGAAGCCATCCATGCAGTGTTTGTAATGCTAGCCTGAGATCTCAGCTGCAAATGTTTCAGAGAAACGCCTTGCCACCCAAGCTTTGCAAAACAATGATTTTCCGAATGAGTTGATGTCAAACTGTTTGGAATCCATTAACAAAGGAGATAAACATGAATTACTCTTCACTCAAAACCCATACTTTAGCATTAATGATTGTAACGCTTATCGGATGTTTCAGCCTGATAACCACTTATGCTTCAGAGCCGAAATTCGGGGGAACACTCAGGGTAATGTCTCAAACGGATATCAGCAGCCTTGATCCTCATAAACTCGGTTGGCAGAATCATGAAATTGCACGCCAGATTTTCGAAGGATTATTGGCTGTCGACGAGGGATTAAAAGTGATTCCAGGTTTGGCGGAATCCTGGAAAATATCTGAAAATGGTCTGGTATATACCTTCAAACTGCATCATGGGATCAAGTTTCACAATGGCAAAGAGATGACGTCAGCTGATGTTAAGGCGACTTTTGAAAGGGTCAAACAATCTGCCATTGGGAGCCAATTCGCATCGGTCGAGTCAATCGATACACCTGATGCGTATACAGTTGTCATGAAACTGTCTGCTCCGACTGCCACACTGCTGATCAGTGTCGCTTCGCCCTACACCGTCGGTATTATGCCGGCCGAAGAAGCAATGTCCGAGGAAAACAAGAAGAACATACAGCATCCCATTGGTACGGGTCTTTATGAATTTGTTGAATGGATACCTGATCGCTATATCAAGCTTAAACGCTTTGAGAAGTATTGGGGGGGCGCAGGCCAAAGCACGGGTACCGGAGGAAAGAAAACCGCCTATGTGGATGAGGTTGTCATCCGCCCGATAAAAGAGAGCGCTGTTCAGGCAGCCAGCCTTGAGGCGGGGGATGTTGATCTGGGTTTTGTTCATGTGAGTCAAAAGGATCGCCTGGAGAAAAACCCTCAGGTGAAAATCGCCAGCACCGGGCCAACATTAAGTTTCTGGAATTTCTGGTTTGGTACGAAACCGGGCTCACCAATGAATGATATCAACCTGCGGAAGGCTTTTGCATACGCTATCAACAAAAAGGAGATGCTTGTTGCCGCTACGGGCGGACCTGGCGTAACCGTTAATGCCGCTTTCCCATCATTTACACCCTGGTATACAAAGCACTATTCAACCGAATACGGTCCTCAGCAGGACATCGAAAAAGCCAAAGCCTATCTAAAAAAGAGCCGTTATAATGGCGAGACGTTAATGATTACAACGTGTAAGAACTATGCACCCATGTATAAGCAAGCGGTTGTCGCTCAGGCCCAGTTGAAGAGTGTCGGCATCAATACCGAGCTAGAGCTTATGGATTGGACATCGTTGTTCGCGAAATACAAATCCGGAAAGTTTGATATCGTCTCTTATGGTTACGGTGCACATGCGGATCCGGACGCCTATTTCTATGCACGGCTGCACAGTTCCAATACATATAACGGCTGGGGAAACGCCGAATTTGACAAAATCGTGCTTGCTGCCCGCAGCACCAACGATTTTGAAAAGCGTAAAGCGGCTTATGATCAGGCGCAGAAGATTCTTGTTGATGAACTTCCCCTGCTGCCCACTTTCTCGGAAGAGTTCTTTTACGGATACAACAAGCGGGTTCACGGTTTAAAGCCATGGGGAACATCCCTCACCCGCCTGTGGAATATCTGGCTGGATAAGTAGCAATGCGTAACAGCCTGTAACCCCGGGCTCAAAGGTCCATTTCCGGCAGAGATGGACCTATGTACGGGAGGGATGAAGACCAATGAATACATCGCTGTCTTACCGCTTTTTTCAGGATCTTCGACCGATCCACTTTGTGAAGCCTTTTATTGATGATAGACATCTCGACGTATGCAACGCTAAAAGATAATAATGAGTTTTTCCTATCTGTTTAAAAGGCTGATCGCCATTATCCCTGTGCTGGTTATTGTATCGCTGATAACTTTTTCGTTCATTCACCTTATCCCGGGCGATCCAGCCATGGCATTGCTTGGGATAAATGCGACGCCAGCACAAATCAATGCACTTCGTTCCGAAATGGGGTTGGACCAGCCACTGGTGTTGCAGTATTTCAACTGGTTGCTCCGGACGTTTCAGGGTGATATGGGCGTATCTTACCTATCCGGCAGGTCTATTTTTCAATCTGTCATTGAACGTCTGCCGCATACGCTGGTCCTGGCATTGCTTTCGATTTTCCTCTCCGTCCTGATAGCCATTCCATCCGGCATTATCGCAGCCGCCAGGCAGAATTCAATATCCGATCGTTTTGTTATGCTTTTTTCCTTGATAGGGGTATCGGTGCCCAGTTTCTGGCTGGGAATTATGCTGGTCATTCTTTTTGCGGTCAAACTGCAATGGTTGCCCGCTTCCGGCTATGTCTCAATTTTTGAGGATTTTTCCCAGGGGATATACTACCTGATTCTGCCTACCTGCTCTCTGGCTATTGTTTTGGCCGCTGTTTCAGCCCGCATGATGCGGGCATCAATGCTGGAAATATTACGTCAGGATTATATCCGCACTGCTCGCGCCAAAGGGTTAAGCCGTTGGGCTTCGATATTAAAGCATGGGTTTAAGAACTCCCTGATTCCGGTCGTTACTGTCATTGGCATTAATTTCGGTTGGCTGCTGGGCGGAACCGTGGTCATTGAGACGATCTTCGGTATACCCGGCATGGGAAGGCTTGTCATATATTCGATAATGAATCGGGACTATCCCATGATCCAGGGGGTCGTACTTTATATGGCGGTTATCTATATGCTGGTGAATTTATTGGTAGATATCCTGGTGACAGCTTTGGACTCCAGGATTCGATATTGAAAAAGGATTCTGAGTTAATGCCATGACGAACTTAAACAGATATCGATTTTACCGCTCCATTAAGTCCAATAAACTTACCCTATTGGGTTTTGCCATTATTATCATTTTGACAGTGATAGCTTTGGCGGCACCTTTTATCGCTCCCTTTGATCCCAGCGATGTTCACATTACGGAGCGGTTGAAAAACCCGGATTTGAAATATCTGATGGGTACGGATGAGTATGGGCGGGATATTTTCAGCCGGGTGATATTCGGGACGCGCGTATCGCTGCAGGTGTCATTTCTGGTCACAATTATTTCAACCGTCATCGGTACAGTTATCGGACTTTGGTCAGGGTATTTCGGGGGAGTTTCAGACTTTATTATCATGCGTACGATAGACGGCCTGATGTCATTCCCAGCATTGTTGCTGAGCCTTTTTATCATGGCCGCTTTCGGTTCCAGCACTACCAATTTGATTCTGGCACTGTCCATTGTATTTATTCCAAATTCCGCCCGCCTGACAAGAAATGCGGTATTGACAATTCGGGAATTGGAATATGTAGAAAGCAGTCGGGCCTGCGGCGCTGGAACGCTTCGGATTATGTTTGATCACATTCTACCCAATTGTATTCCGCCCCTCATTATCAATTCGACGGTGGTTTTCGGATATGCCATCCTCTCCGAAGCAGCGCTCAGTTTTTTAGGATTTGGAGACTCCTCCATATCGAGCTGGGGGGCTATATTGAGTGATGGCCGTGATTTTATTTTTCAGGCCCCCTGGATATCAATCTATCCAGGGATTGCCATCTCCATTTTTGTCCTGGGCGCCAACCTGACGGGTGACGGGTTGAGAGACATCTTAGATCCGCGAATGGAAAAAATCTAAATGAAGAGCATTAAATGAATCCGCTACAGCCATCCCCATATCTTCTTGATTGTCAGGGGCTATCTGTTACATTCCGAATAGATGGAAGGGATTTTAAGGCTGTCAACAATGTCTCCTTTCAGCTGGCCAGGGGTGAAGTGCTGGGTGTCGTTGGTGAAAGTGGGTGCGGTAAAAGCATGATGGCACTCGCCCAACTAAACCTGGTGCCTGAGCCGGGATATGTTTCCGGTGGTCGCATCCTGTTCCAGGATCAGGATTTAAGGGCTAAAACAGAGCGGCAAATGCAGGCGATTCGTGGAAATCGGATCTCCATGATTTTCCAGGAGCCAATGACCTCCTTGAATCCGGTGTTTCGCATAGGACGTCAGGTTGCTGAAGTTTTCTTAAAGCATCAGAATATTTCCAGAAAAGAGGCTGGGGAACTGACATTACAAGCCCTGGAGGATGTCGGAATACCGGCTCCGCATAAATGTGTCAACGATTATCCACATCAGCTTTCCGGCGGTATGCGGCAGCGGGTGATGATAGCGATGGCCATAGGATGCAACCCTGACATACTGATTGCTGATGAAGCCACGACAGCTCTGGATGTTACCATCCAGGCCCAGATTCTGGAGCTGATGAAGTCCATTGTCAATCGGTTTGATATGTCGATTCTGTTCATTACCCATGATCTGGGGTTAGTTGCCGAATTATGTGACAGGGTAGTGGTGATGTACGCCGGTAAAATTGTCGAAACGGCGACTGTGACAGATCTATTCGATAATCCGGTCCATCCATACACTGACAGACTACTCAAATCCATACCCAAGATCGATAGCCCGGTTGACGAATTGACCATCATTCCCGGAAGAGTGCCTAATCTGACAGAACTGGCACGAAGTTTTTGCCCATTCGAACCTCGCTGCCTGATAAGCAGTGAAGTTTGCAGAAATGTTTCACCTGAACTACAAAAGGCCGAAAAGGATCATTATGTATCCTGTCATCATTACGGAGAAGCGACATCATGACGTCCGCAGCACCCATTCTAGAAATTTCCGGACTAAAAAAACACTTTCCGGTTGGAACATGGCGTATAGGGAGTAAAAGAGAAACTGTCAAAGCTGTGGACGGAATCAGCTTTAATATATACGAAGGTGAAACGTTGGGGATTGTCGGGGAAAGCGGCTGCGGAAAATCAACACTGGCACGACTCTTATTACGCCTGATACCCGTTACAGATGGTCGGGTTTTTTTTAAAGGAACCGATTTGCTTGCGATGAACAGGCTTGAGTTAAAACGAATCCGCAAACAGATGCAGATCATTTTTCAGGATCCATTCAGCTCGCTTGATCCGAGAAAACGAATCGGGAAGATAATAGACGAGCCACTTAGAATTCACGGCGTCAGAGGAAGTCACAACCGGACGAAGATTGTCCAGAAACTCATGGAAAGGGTTGGTATCAATTATGAGTGGGCAGACCGATATCCCCACGAATTCAGTGGAGGGCAGCGACAACGAATCGCAATTGCACGTGCACTGGTTCTCAATCCCAGTTTGATAATATGCGACGAACCTGTGTCTGCGCTGGATGTATCAATTCAAGCCCAGGTGCTGAATCTTTTCAAGAATCTTCAACGGGAACTTGGGTTAACCTATGTTTTTATCTCCCATGATCTTAGTGTTATCCGACATATATGCAAACGAATAGCAGTGATGTATCTTGGAAAAATTATTGAAATATCCGATGCTGATGATCTCTTTGCTTCGCCGGCGCACCCCTACACGCAAGCGCTATTGTCTGCCATTCCGGTTTCCCATCCGAAGCATGTCAAAAAACGGACAATTCTAACAGGGGATGTGCCCAATCCCAGGCATCCGCCGAAAGGCTGCCGTTTTCATACGCGTTGCCCCATAGCAGAACCGTCGTGCAGCGCATCCGAGCCGCCAATGAAAAACATTAATAGTAACCATCAGGCGGCCTGTCACTTGATATAAATTTCATATCCAGGAGCAATCCAATGTCTGAATTACCCTTTCCATTGATTACCATTGAAGGATCTCCCCAAAATCGTGGAATTCAATATGGAAATCAATGTAAGGAACTTATACGGAATACGGTCGACTTCTATCGATCTGCCTTCAAAACTGGATCTGGGCTGGATTGGGATCAATCCCTGGAAAAAGCGATGGAATTTGTTTCTTACATTGAAGAGTATGATGCAGAAATAATGGAAGAACTAAGAGGGATCGCTGAAGGAGCCAGGTGTAGTCTGGGAGATATCCTGGCGATCAATATTCGAAGTGAACTGCTTTTTTTATTATCCACACAGCAGAAATTAGATCTTCCAAGCTGCACCGCAATGGCTGCAATGCCTGAAGCGACCGCTGACCGTTTAACCTTTTTGGCACAGAACTGGGACTGGTATGACCAAACAAGGGCACAGTGCATTATTCTTAAAATCAAACAGCCAGGTAGACCGACCATTATTCAACTGGTAGAAGCGGGACTGATTGCCAAGACCGGAATGAATTCTGCTGGAATCGGTATGTGCACCAATTCATTGGTATGCGATAATTGGCGGGTCGGAGTTCCGTTTCATGTGATCCTGCGGGGCATCCTGAATGCAGACTCAATGGCGGCGGCGGTTGGCGCAGTCACAAAAGCCTATCGCGCTTCCGCTGGAAACTACATGATTGGTCATACTGACGGCGTTGCTTTGAATATTGAAGCAGCACCTGAAACGATGAATTTTATTTATCCTGAATCAGGAACCATTGTGCATACCAATCATTTCCTTGTAAACAATCCGGATATTAAAGACCTAATTCCGGCCATGTGGCCTTACTCCATTACCAGAAATTTACGTGCGTCAACACTGGTTGCAGCTGCAAGAGATAATATCGATCTTGAAGCCATTAAAAGGGTATTAAGAGATCATTTTGATAAGCCGCTTTCCATTTGCACACACGTTGATAGGGATCTGCTACCTGACTCAAAGGCGCAGACCAACGCCTCGATAGTTCTTAATCTCAGCCGGCAGGAGCTATATATCGCCAAGGGGCCTCCCTGTGAGCACTCGTTTGTCAATATCGAATACACATGGGATTAACACAGGAATCACCCATAGTGTTGAACGACTATCGAAACAGTCGTAAATCGATCGGGTAGCCAGTTAAAATACCACGGACATGCGACCTGACCGTGTGCAGATTCCCTGTAATTTTTTAAAACAGCTCCCAACGTGAGGCTATTGACTATGAAAGTTGACGATATGGATCTTGATATAATCCGACATCTTTGGAACGGTCGGAAATCATACAGGGAAATTGGAAAAAGCCTGGGTATCACAACCAACACCGTGCGAACCAGGGTGAGTAAAATGGTTGAAGCGGGGGCACTGCAAATAATTGGCTTGGTTGAACCTAAAGTTATTCATGGTCATACAACGGCGTCAATTGCGTTTAAGGTTGAACCGGGTAAAGCAGATAAAATTCTGGACAAAATATCGAGGTTAAAAGGAGTTGTTGCAGTTGCCTGTGTGACAGGCCAATTTGATATCATCGCGGATGTTTTGTTTAATGAGACCCACACCTATGAGAAATTTATTTTTGAAGAGATCCCCAAAATAGATGGAATCAAATCTGTCGAAACCTCCTTTATCATAAAGGCAATAAACAGGCAATTAAGATATGTGTTGTAAACAGCATGTCCAGGATATTGGATTTTATTACCATTGATAGCTGGAGGGGAGTCATCTGGAGCCGGGTAAATGAAACATATCATTATTACAGCTCTTAACGGTTTCCAGGATTGGTCACACTGTTTTTGCTGCCGGGACAAAGATCGTTTTTACCACCGTACAAAAGGATATGATGAGAACGCTGAATCGTGAAGAGCTTGAAGATATACTTTGGGGATGTACACTTCTCGGGACCGGAGGTGGGGGTGACTTTGCCATGGGATGGTCCCGGATAGAGGCTGATCTTGCAGCGGGCAGAGAATTCCGTATGGTTTCCCTTGACGAACTTGATGATGAGGATATGATAGGCTCGCCTTATTTTTGCGGTTCTCTGATCTCTATTCAGAAGGCAGGAAAAGAGGGCGTAGTTGTCCAGGACATTTTTGCATTCGAAGCGCTTCAGGACCATTTCGGCAAGCCGTTCGCAGCAGCTATATCAACAGAGCTCGGAGGGCTCAACACGGCATCCGCACTGTCTGTTGCAGCCAACATGGGAATCCCTATTGTCGACGCTGATCCTGCAGGCAGAGCAGTGCCTGAGCTTCAGCACAGCACTTTCTTTCTTAATGATATACCCATGGTCCCCATGGCAATTGCAAGCCGTACAGAAAAAATGATAATAACCGAGGCTTTTGATGATCTGAAAGCAGAGGCCCTTGTAAGGGGCGTAGCCCTTTTGAATAACGGGAACGTTGGTGTTACAGACCACGTAGTTAAAGGAAAGGTGCTTAAGAAGACCGTTATCGGGGGTATGTTGTCCTATGCAGAACAACTGGGTAAAGCAATAAGAGAGAAAGACTGTGAAAAAGCAGCTCAGGTTGGGGGAGGATTTGTCCTTTTCCAGGGTACTGTCAACAGCATTTCATGCGAAGAGAGGGAAGGATTTACCTGGGGCAATGTTTTTATCCGAAATGGAGATGATGAATATGAAATCAGGTATAAGAATGAGCATTATGTGTCTTTCAGAAACAGTGAGATAGATGTGACCGTTCCTGATCTGATTTGTATTATGGACTCTGAAACTGCAGAGCCCATTACCAATCCAAACTGCAAAGAGGGAGATAATGTTACAGTTGTTGGATTTCCTGGACCAAAGGAGTGGCGGACTGAACGGGGACTGAAGATTTTTGGACCCTCTCATTTCAATTTAGATGACGCTTATATTCCAATAGAGGAAAAGTACAAATGAAAATAATGGTTATTAATCCTGTTTCCACTGATGTTTGGGACCAAAAAGATCGAGAATATCTAGAGGAAATGGCATTCAAAGATACGGAACTCGAAGTTGTAAGTCTCCCTGCAGGGCCTGAATCCATAGAAACATATTATGATGAAGCCATTGCCTCTCCAGAGATACTGAAAATAGTTGAAAAAGCTGAAGGTTATTCAGCGATCATTATCAACTGCTTTGCCGATCCCGGACTCTATGCCTGCAGAGAGAAGAGCCGAACACTGATACTTGGCGCAGGGGAGACTGCAATGACCACTGCAACTCTGCTTGGAAATAAATTCGCTGTCCTTTCTATAATGAATAATGCCAGAGGTCAGTTCGAAACAGCAGCGCGCAGGATGGGGCTCTCCGACAGACTGGCCTATGTTGCAGGCATAGATACGCCTGTACTTGAGATAGAAAATTCCCCTGAAACAGAAAAGCAGCTCCTTGAAGAGGCTGAAACCGCTCTAAGAATAGGGGCTGAAGTAATTGTACTCGGGTGCACAGGCCTTTTTGGTTTTGCAGATATACTCAGAAAGAACCTCAGCTGCACTGTTGTGGAACCCGCAGCAGTGACATTCAAAATAGCTGAAGCACTGGGTTCGATCGGGCTTGCTCAGAGCAAGACAGGGATGTATATGGATCTTTGACTTGTTTAGATGTGGCTATCACTTATTTTTTTGCAAAGCATCGGGTTTAATACCCGCGCTTCAATGCTTTTCAGGATACCCCGCTGTTTGCCGCTGAGGGGTTCATTGTGCTGCTTTGGATATCAGTTGATAAAACAACTGAAGAGAATAGTCTGCGCTAGCGTTTTATATACATGGCAGATACAGGCATGTTATGCCGTATCAGCTGACCGGCACAGCAACTTCTTGAGTGTAATCCCTTTGCAGGGGCAATTCAAAAACTGGCTCTCTTAAGAGTCTGATTTCTATTCCAATCAACCCCCAGCCCTCCCCGAAAATCTCCGTCTGCCCGCAGATAGGGGACAAATGGTGGATTAAGAACCCTTGTTACTTATTTGTGGGATT
>Ga0180009_10004659_pt1 | contig 15014 bp, 14 predicted proteins | sample OS_PC_MetaG_FD_123537 | JGI IMG/M metagenome (GOLD analysis project Ga0180009, IMG submission 123537) | Groundwater microbial communities from the Aspo Hard Rock Laboratory (HRL) deep subsurface site, Sweden - OS_PC_MetaG | ecosystem: Environmental > Aquatic > Deep subsurface > Groundwater...
ATCCCCAACCTGAAGGTTGGGGTATTACGCTCGACTATCTTAAAAGTTGAATTTTTGGAACACAGCAACAAAGTTGCTGGTTCGAGAAATGCAAAAACATTTCTCTGAATTAAAAATCTCGACCTAAAGGTTGGGGTACAGAGAAATGGAACATTTCTAGTACCATAAATCACAAATTATTTCTGAGTATTAAACCCAAACAAAATCTCTATCGAGATTTTTAATAAAAAAATAATTTTATTAGCTGTTAATTTTTCATAATAGAAAACGAATAACGTCAACCATCTAAACATTTAAATACGAATCATCTCTCTTTAAACTCGATGAAAAAAAAGATTTGGTTGATTGCATCATTAGTCATAGGTTTGGTTGCTTTATTCTTTGTTCTTAGGTTTGTTTCGTTCAAGGAAGTATTAGATTCGTTCATGGCGGCAGACACCAAAAACATTGTCGGCTACCTTCTTATTTCAGTTTCCATCATGATTGTACTGGCTTGGCGTTGGAAAACTATATTAAAGAGTCAGAATTTGAAAGTTCCTTTTTTAAACATCTTTAACTACATGATTGTTGGTTATGGTATTAGTTATTTAACACCTTCTGCAAAGATTGGCGGTGAGCCCATCAGGGCTTTGCTGTTATCAAATCATGACATAAAGTTTCCAAAGGCGTTATCATCTGTGATAATAGACAAGACTATAGAGATTTCTTCATCTGCACTTTTTTTCTTCATGGGGGCAATCTTAGTTGTTTTCAAGTTCGCCCTGCCAGGTAAAACAAGTGTCATGTTGATATTGTCATCAACAATTCTTCTTGGTGGAATGATTTTTATTTATCACAGGCTTGCGAGTGGAAAAGGATTTATCTTAGGGTTATTTCATCTTCTAAAGATAGACAGAATAAAAAGTTTGAAAATAACTGAGTATAAAATAAAAAACTTTGAGGGTCTCATAATAAAATTTTTTCAGCATGACAAAAAGTATTTCCTTATGGCGATGCTTATGTCGCTAATTGCTTGGATTTTAATGTTTCTTGAATTTAAACTAGTATTGTTAATGCTTGGGCAGGATGTTTCTTTTACAGCAATATTCTTGATTGTAAGCTTTCTTGGAGCAGCATTCTTATTTCCAATACCACTTGGTCTTGGCGCTGTTGAAGCAAGCCAAGTATTTGTCTTCCCAATGATTGGGATGAAAAGCGTTGCAGGAATAGCATTAGCCCTTCTTACAAGAGCAAGAGATATTGTTTGGAGTATAATTGGGCTGATCTTATTAAGCTATTATGGTTTAAGCGCTAAGAAAACTATAAAAAAAGCATATGATAATCATGACATGGAAAAATGAAATTTATCTTCTTAAATGAAGGCTTTCGCATGTTTAGAAGGAAGCTACAAGTCAGCAAAAATGGTTTTAGAAGATATTCTGGAGATGCTAACCATGTTTGTAGAGCGATAGTTAATGATTGTTATAATCATGAAAAAAACTATTTCATGGCTAGCACTGGTCACTTCTCAGAGTTTTGGAGTAGAGATTTTGGCTTGTGTGTGAGGTCATTAAAATATCTTGGTTATCAAAAAGAGATAGAGAACACTCTAAAATATGCTTTAGGTAAGTTTTGTAAAAATAAAAGTATAACAACAACGATTTCGCCAGTCGGCAAGCCCTTTAACTTTCCAACTTATGCTCCTGATTCGCTTGCATTCATAGTTCATTCGCTAGTAATTGCTAATAATAAAGAGATAAACGTGGAGTACAAAGATTTTATTGAAAATGAAGCAAAAAAATTTTTTGAAATAGTGGTTGATAAAGATTCTGGACTTGTTAAAAAGAGTCATTTTAGCTCCATGAAAGACCACGCTGTCCGAAAGTCATCTTGCTATGACAACGTCATGGTTGGTTGGCTATCAAAGAATCTTAAAACTTTGGGTTTTGAAAATCCTTTGAGTGATTATAATTTTAAGAAAATTATAAAAGACAATTTCTGGACTGGAAGCTATTTCCTTGATGATTTGTCTGGAAGAAAATTTATTACTGGCGACTCAAACGTTTTTCCTTTTTGGACAGGAGTTTTTAACTCTAGAAACATGATTAATTCAGCTGTTAAGAGTGTGAGAAAAGAAGGACTTGATAAGCCATTCCCATTAAAATACAGTATGAAAAAATCAAGGGTTATTTGGTATGGTTTTTTTGCAAAGGGTTATGAGTTTCAAAATATCTGGCCAATGATGAGTTATCCATATATTGAATTAGTCTCAAGCATTGACAAGGAACTTGCAAGAGTTTACCTCAAAAGATATTCTGAGGTGATTGAGAAAAACGAGACGTTCCTCGAGGTTTACACGCCTAGTGGAAAACCATTCAAAACTCTATTTTACATGACTGATGAAGGAATGCTTTGGTCAGCGATGCACTTAAGGCTTTCAAGAAATCTCTTAAAGAATTAGTCAAGATATTTCAAAGTCTATCATAACAGGTAAGTGGTCTGAAAGTCTAATGTCTAAAACTTCGTAGTTCTTGATTTTAATTTCAGGTGATACAAGTATGTGGTCTATGTGCTTCTTTGGCTTCCAGGAAGGATATGTTCTTATAAAAGGGTCATTATCACTTGCATCTCTTAAACCAGTTTTTTGAATCAATTCTTGGAGTTCCTCAAATCCTTTGAAGTTGTTAAAGTCTCCAAACACTATTTTTGGACCGTTGCAAACTGACACTATATCTCCTAGCTCTTGTAGTTGTTTCTCCCTTGTTTTTCTTCTTAAAGACAGGTGCACTGCAAAGAGGTTTAATTCGACACTTTCTTCTCCTAGTGGAACCATGATTGCTGACTGGATAACCAGCCGTTTCATTCCTTTGGAGAAAAAATAGTATTTTGTACTATAAATTTTATACTTTGAAAGAATTGCATTTGATTGTTTTCTAACAATTGGGAAAAAATTTAGCACTCTATACACTGATCTTCTAGAATATTTTACTTTCTCAGCCCAGTAATTCATTCCTAGTTTTTGGGCAAACATTTCTGAACCTGATTTTCGACCAAAACGCACAGATCCTGAGTCTATCTCTATTAATCCCAGGATGTCAGGATTTACCTTTGAAAGCTCCTCTGTAATCTGCATCAATGTCTTCTTAACTAGTTTAAAATATTTGAATACGTCAAGGTATTTCCAGCCACGGTTTATTCCATCACAGTATTCAACATTATAAGTTATTAGTCGCATGTTAGTGTTTCAAAATCAGCTTTTTTTAAATTTTGTCTTTATTTATCCCAAGAACATACCCAAGATAGTGAAAAATTAGTTGAAGAAACGGGCTTAAAATAATTATTATCAGAATAATGTCTATACTTGGTAAGAATATGATTGATGAAAATAAAAATGCTCCAATTACAAAGTCTAGTTGGTCAAATGGAATCCATGGCTTTCCAGAAGGAATAGCTATTCTTCTTTTGAAGAATGATTTCACCAAGTCACCAAATATAGCGCCAAAACCCAATAGAAAACCTAGCCAAATTGTTTGCTCTTGATAGTTTATTATGCTTATCTTTTGGAAAAAAGAATAATTATAAAGTAGTTTTTGGATGTGAAAAATAACCATTCCAAATAAGCAACTTATTAAAAATCCCCTTATTGTTTTATTAGGCCCAAACAAGGGTTTTCCTCTAAATTTCTTGTCAAAATCTATTGGCTTGTCAAGTATTGGCAACCATTTAAAAAGTGGAGGTACTACGTTTGCGAAATATGCCGGCAAGAAGTAATACAGTGCTTCTAGTATCATTTATTTCACCTTGTTAAAATGAATTGTGCTCACCATTAAAGCAGCAGAAGCAACAACAACTATTGATACTATTACTAAGCCAGCATTAGCAAAGTATAACACTGGAAATATTACACCGTTAATTGTTATTGGCATGCCGATGAATCCTTTGACTTTTTTCCTTAAAATATTGAACCTTGCAAGTCTGAATGCTCCGCATAGAACAAAAATCACTAGTAATAAGCCAAGAATATCATTGTTAAATACTAAGTACATCAAGACTGCTGGAGCAACACCAAATGACACGAGGTCTGATAATGAATCAAGCTGTGCGCCTAGTTCTGACTCTGTTCCTAGATACCTAGCAACTCGCCCGTCGAAAAAGTCTAGTACAACCGATAAGATTATGAATACTGATGCCATTAAGAATTTATCATTTACAGCGAATAATATTGATACAAAACCAGAAGTGAGATTTAACAGTGTAAAGATATCAGAAATGTTTTTTTTAAGGGTCATGAAACATTTATTGTTCTTAAGCATTTAATAAGTTTTTGATTTGTCTATTCTTCTAATTGATTCCAATATAAAAATATGTGAGCAATAGTTTCAATAGTGAAAAAGATTAAGTTTTGTGCTTTATTTCAATGTTTTAATGTTATACGGCCAGAACACATCAAGTTTTTATCAGCACGACAACACCATATTTTATGAATATAATAATTTTGATCAAAAAGACAATAGAATATACAATTATTGTTTCTCATTCGCTGTTGAAGAGTTTAAAAAAGCTCTTGAAGATTTAAAAAGAGTTGGTCACGTTGAGATATTAAAGAATGTGAAAGATAATATTGAGTCATCAAGAACTTTTTCTATGAATCTGCAAAACGACCAGGTTTTAATTGCTCTTTCTGGCTTTGGCGGTTCCTCCCAAAGTGGAGCATTAGTTTATGGAACAGTTCGTGATTCTAAAAAACTAGAAGATTTGTTGTTTTTTGAAACTTCAAAAAATTATGAAGAATGAATTCTTACCGCTCTAAATCAATCCTTAGCTCTGTTAAACTTGTGATGTAGACTCCTATTTTCTTCATATGGTGCAGCATTTCTTTTTCGTCTGTGCTCAATGATTCGAAAAGGTCTACGTTGTAAAGATGTCCTTTGTTGTCTTCCTCGTATATTTCCAAGCATTTTTTATCAGAAAAATTATAGAATAACTCGTAGAACCTTCTCAGCTGTTGGTTTTGTATGTTGAATAGGTTCTCAAGTTTTTTTGTGGTGTTTTCAGCTTCAAGCAAGTGAATACTTATCTTTTTGAACTCGTCACCTATCATTTCCAAGAGAAAGATTGTCGTGTGCATTATAGGTGTTTTTCTTAAGTCTTTCTCATAACCTTTCTTGTTGAGTACTCGTAGGCAGAAATCTGTGAATCTGTCTATGTTTGTATCTATAAGATGTACGCTTTTTAAGCTTTCTTTGTTGTTTCCACACTCTATTGATTTAAAGATTTCCTCAGCAAACGACATCAACAACAAAAATATTCTTCGAAGTGCATTGTCAAACTCTTTGTTGGTTGTTTCGCCCATTTCTTTTATCAGACACCAGTCTCTTTTCTGATCGATTATTTCTATTCCTATACACCTGTTGACTATTAATTGTATTACTTCAATTGGACTTAATACTGGGTTTTGGTCATTTACACCTGGATAAAGAAAGTTCATTGTATTATATGAGAATGCAGAGTATCTGTTCTTTGTTTCAATTGTGTCAAATAATATTTTGAACTCATCATATCCTACCCTGTATGCTGAGGCTACAAATCGCCAGATGACAATCGGACTTAGTCCTCTCACATCAAGAGTTATTTGTGGCAACTGAACATTCTTGTGTGGAAATATTGTTAGAATATCACCTTCTTCCATCACTTCTAGTTCATTTCCCGATTTTATCTGATGTTTTTCATTCCATTGCTTAGGCAGGGTTATTGTTAAGGTGTTGTGTCCTTGTTTTATGACCTTTCTTTTGATTCTAATCACCCACACTTAGGAGAATATTTTTTTCTAAGCAATATTACTAGTAAATAAAGAATATATATAAACTTTTCCACAATATTGTATATTGTAAAAATATATTGATATATTCTTTTTAATAAAAAGAGTAAAAACGGTTCAATCAGCGATAATCAGCACACTCTTTTTTCACTTCAATAACAGTCATATTATCTTTCAGCGGGCTCTTTACAAATCCATACACTTCTTTTGAAAAATACAACTTTTGGTTCTTGAAGTGGTGGTTGAAAACATCCTTTACACCGTCTTTGATATCCTCTGGATTAATACTGTAGTGCCTATCCATACAGCCCACCATTTTGTCAAGCAGATAATGCCCAATAAACCAGTCAAAAACAAAGCTGTAGTTTTGCTTTATTGCTATGCCATCTTCCTGCCCAAGAATATGCTTATTAAAGCAATTTTCAAGCCCTTTTTCCCTTCTCAGCTCAGTATTCACCATGAGGCTTTGAAAATCACGATGAACTACTCTTCTTGGCTCAAAGTTGTAGTCAAGCTCCAAAAGGGTGTTTTGGCTGTGGCTTTCAAGCAACACTCCTCTTTCCTGCGCCATCCAGCTCCAGCAGCTTATCAGGGGATTGATTATCTTATCCAAGAAATAATCCGCTGGTTTGCTTCCGCTTCGGTTTATGAGCTGAACAAGCAAAGGATCATCTTTTGGATTCTTAAGGTCTCTTGAATGAAGAGAAAAATATGGTATCATAAATCTGTCATCCTCAGCAATTGGCCTGGGAGTTGCTTCTCTTATTATCTGTCCAATTCCATTATAGATCATGCCGTAGCTTTCAGGAAGATAAGCAAATTCTTCAGGAGCATTCCTTGATGCTTCTTCCATCTCATTTGATATCTTTATGCTGTGTTCAACTGAGTTTTTTCTCAGCCTTCGAATATATCTTGATATTCTTTTGTTAAGGTTGACTTTTATGTAGTAGTTCTCACCAATAGGCATAACAGTTCTTGTTGAAGAAGTAGGGGTGACTTTGACGTTTCCATTCTGTCTTGCAAGAGTTTTGAATTCAGGAATTTCGCTGTACTCATTAATCATATCTGGGTGGACATAGAATCGGTTTGGCTTTATGTTAAGTTCAGTATCAGGATTCGCTTTCAAGACAGTGATTTCATCAGGGTCAAGGTCAATGTATCCTAGGTTGAAACTTTCAGAACCCTCCACAGGATGGTATTCTCTTGAAACATCTGAAAAAGCCGCATAATCCGCGTATTTTCTCGTGTTGACATATCGCTCCAGATATATGAGATTATCTATTGCCTGTTCAAGTTTCATATGTTTCGCCTCTTAGAATGCTTTTGTTGATGAACTGTTTTCTTCGGTCAATTCTTGCTTGGTCTTGCAGAAGAATCAAATTGCATGACGCATTTGGATTTGCACCAAACCAGTCTCTCCATTTAAGCCCATGGTCATCGCAAACTTTCATGTATGCCTCCAAAGTATTACCATTCAGATATCCTTCATGAAGAACTGCTCCAACCTCTTTTCCACCTGTATTGGCCAATCCCTGAAACAGATGCCACAAAGGATCTAAAGGATAAATGTTAAGGGTTGTTGAGTCATGAATCCTTGTAGCTGCTGAATTTCTGAATTGACGTACATATAGCTTAAATCTCTCAAGCCCTATGATCCCATAATTCTCTAAAGGTGTCCCTAGCTGTGAAAGCAGAGGATAAGAATATATCTCAATTTCATTTTCAGAATGATACTTTGAAAGAATTTCAGAAACGTTTCCAACCAACTCAGAGTACATCTCTCTGTGTTCTTCTGTTTCTGTTGGTATGCCAACAATGTGATACATCCTGACATGAGAAACCTTTGAAGCAACCAGTTCAAGGTTTTTTAATATCTGCTCATTAGAAAAATTCTTTAGTAGCACATTCTTCCTTAAGTAATCAGAGCCAGTTTCAGGAGCTATGTGAATCTCGCCCTGCTCTAAATAATCAAATATTTTAGGAAAGTCATCAATCCTGACAGATCTTATGACTGGCGTTGTTCTACTCAAGTTTTTTTTTGTCCATGCAAACAGTTCTATCAGCTTCTCTGTTTGGATGTTTGTAACACTCCCTCCTGCTATCGTTGCATTTTCAACTCCCAATCCATCAAACTCTGTCAGATATTCTTTTATGTTGTCTAAGCCTTGGAATGAATAGCTTCCTCTAACATTGCTCATCTGGCAAAAAGAGCATTTGAACTTGCAGGAATAATCGGCAAATATCAAGGCTTTGTCTTTTGACATCAGAAGACTTGCTCTTCTTACACCTTTCACATCATTTATTGTTTGGAACCTTACTTTATTTTTAGAATATTCAGGCACATACACCCCGGGAATTTCTGTTAAGCTTTTGTACAACTCTTTTTCTGAAAGATTTCTCTCTTTTGCGCGTTGATACTTTGTCACCAGCTCTGATGCAGCTATACTTCCTTCTCCAATCACAAATGCATCGATAAAACTTTCCAATGGAGAAGAATTTGTAACTCCAAGTCCTCCTGCAATTATAAAAGGGTCATGATATAGTATCCTTTGCTCTTTTAGTATTGGTACTTTTGACTTGTCAAGAAAGTTGAAGAAAGTTCCAACAACACAAGGATTTGATATCCCTATTCCTATGATATCCGAATCGCTTACATTCCATTCATTGAACAGAGTGGTTGTGTTGTCATTCGGACCAAAAAGATTCATCAACTCCTCATCATAAAGAGATGCAAAATCAACCTGAACATTGGTTGTTTTATGAATATAATCTGCCACTATCTGCAGTCCTGCTGATAGCTTTAGTGTTTTTAGTTTGTCTGGCTGTGCAAGAACAACTTTGAAGTCATCTCTCCCTTTTGTATCCCAGAATTTTGAGCATTCCAAGCTTATTATTATCTGTTCAAGTTCTTTCTTGTGGGCTTTTTCCTGTTCCTTCATAAAATCTGATTTGTTCATTTTGACATAGCTCTCACTAGCTTTCGCTCTCTCTGCCTGTTAAAAAATAAAAAAAATTAAAGGGACAAACTCATCCCTTCCTTTGCAAGTATAACCTCTATTTCACTCTCAACTCTTCCAAGTTCCCTAAGCTTCTCCTTCATGTAAGTTTGTGCTCGCTTTTCCAAGTTGTCAAGGTAGTTGTCATCGTGCGCCGGGTCGTGGTGCCCTAATACAAGAGTCTTAACATTTGCTTCTATTGCTATCTCTACGCCTTTTTCGTATGTGCTGTGTCCCCATCCAATCTTTGGCATTCCTTTTAATCCGTATTGTTCTGGGTTGTACTCTTCAGGTGCATATTGGCCGTCGTAATAGAGTATGTCTGCTCCCTTGATCCATTTAATCAGTTTCTTGTCCATGCTTCCGAATTTTTCTCCTTTTATTTCTCCATCGTGCTCTGTGTCTGTTGCATAAATGAATGTTTTTTCTTTCTCTTCAAGCTTGTATGAGTATACTCCGTCAGGATGGTTGAGCTCTGTGTATCCAACTCTCAAGCCATTGTTTATTGTGTATCCTTCATCCAGGTCGTAGAACTCTATTGTTGAAGGCATCTGGTTCAGTCTTATTGGAAACACGTACTTGCTCTGTTGTTTTTCAAAGGCAGCCTGTGTTATTGAGCATATTCCTTGCTCTTTAAGAGCCTCTTCCAGTTTTTCATCAGATTTTCTTCCTCCATATATCTCGAACTCGTTTCCTGGTATGTAGGCAGGTACAAAAAAAGGCCATCCGTGTATGTGGTCCCAGTGAATGTGGCTTAACAGGACTTTTGCTTTGCCTTGGCCTTTTCCAAACTCTTTCTTCATCAATTCGTTTCCAAGCACTCTTATTCCTGAGCCTGCATCAAGTATGTATTCATCGCCTGAATCCGCAATTACCTCTAAACAAGTTGTATTTCCACCATACATTCTCGTATCAAAATCATTTATTGCAGGTGTTGGTATTGATCCCCTAACGCCATAAAGTTTTATTTCCATCTTTGATTACCCACTACTAGCATAACGAAAGAAGGATATAAAAATTTGTGAAGAAAAATTTACATAAACAAAAAATTTATATAATATAATTAGTTTAAAATAAATAAATTAAGCTAAAAATGAAGTTAGATCTAAGAAATAAGGAAATTTTGTACGAACTTATGAAGGATTGCAGGCAGACTAGTAGCAGCATAGGACGGAAGATTAGGGCTTCAAGAGAAGTTGTTGATTACAGGATAAAAAAACTGGAAGACAATGGTTTTGTAAAAGGATATTTAACTTTGGTTGATACTGATAAGTTAGGGTTCACATCCTACAACACCCATCTTCTTCTGCAGAATTTTACAAGTGAAAGAAAACAAGAGATAATAGACTATCTCAAAAATCATCCGTTTGTTAAATGGATCGCTGCCTGCTCTGGGAAGTGGGATCTGATTATCACGGTGCTGTCAAAAGACAAGTTTCACTTTGACACTATAATCACAGAGATTTTCACATACATGGGAAACAATCTTCGCGATCATTACACATCTGAAAGAGTGAAGATATACAAGGATGCAGACCTCCTGTTCGTGAATCCCAAAGCAAAGATTTCATCACATATAGAGCCAGAGAGAAAAGTTGACGCAAAAATCGACGAGAAGGATATCGTGATTCTTGAAGTCATGAGTAAGAATGCCCGCACAAACATCATCGACATCGCCAAAGAGGTGAAACTCACTCCTGAAGCAACAAGCCATAGGATCAAGAACCTGACAAAGAAAAATATCATCAGAAGCTTCAGGGCATTTATTGATACCTCTAAACTGGATTACCTCCATCACATGCTGCTTTTGGAAGTCAGAAACCTGACCAAAGAAGTTGAAAGCAAGATGATAAGCTTCTGTAATATGAATTCAAACATTTTCTATGTTGATAAAAATATTAGCTCCTACAATATAAGAATGGAAATAATGAGCAAAGACCACGAAGGATTCCAAGAGTTACTTGAAAAGATAAGAAATGATTTTCCAGAGATAAAATCATATGAGTTGCTAGTGATGTTCAAGGATTACAAGCAGGTGTCTTTTGTTAAAGGGTTAAAAACCTTTTTACTATCTTAACCTCAACATCATACTTCTTTTCTGAAGCAGACTTAAGAACATATGCAAGACCTTTTGATTTGGCGTCAGGATTGTACAGCTTTATTCTTTGTTTTTCAGTATCATACTCAATTATGTGAACGTTCTTCAGGTTTTTTAATTCTTTATGAGAGAATCCCGGCGATTCTGCTTTCATCTTTTTGTAGACCTCAATATTACGTATATCATCTATATGATATGTGCCTGTAACCTTGTTGTTATCTGATATCTTTTTTCTTTCATCAAATCTTTGCGCCAGCAAATCGTCATTATTACAGGTCAGGTGAAATATGTACACTTCTGTAGGACTGTTATCCTTAATAATATCAAAAAGTTTATTTCTGATCTCCTTAATGTTGTATGTCGCATCAACTGTGACATTCTCTTTTTGTTTTAGGTCTCTTTCCAGCAGTTTGTGTATGTTATTCTCGTATATCTCGCTCTCTCTCACATTTTTTGGTATAAGTTCAGTTTCTGGGGATTCTATCAATGAGTCTTTGTTCTTTTTCTTAACGTCTCGGAATTTATTGCTTCTTATGATGTGGCCGAAGAACTCTGGTTCTAAAATTTGTATTGGCTTGCCGTCTGGCTTGCTATCATCCTCATATACAAGTATATTTTCAAGCGCTTCAGACTTCCCAACTCCCGGAAGCCCGATGAAAAGTGTAAGATAGTTATATTCTTTTTTTACCGCCTTTACATTTTTCAATACATCATCCACATGAAGAAAATTTTTTATGTGGAGGTTTGACTCAACCATGCAGTGAACAGGATGCAAACCCCTATTTCTTTCTTCCTTTGCAATTCTTATGATTTCTTCATTGCATGTCAAGACACCGTCCTTGTCAAACAAACCCCAGTGAGCATCAATATTGTTTGTTGTCTGGGTGAAATGATACACCGCCGTAAAGTCTCTTGTCCGTTCTGCAAACTCAACAACTTTCTTGTTGATGTCATAATCACTTAATTCAAGATTTAACTTCTGGAAATCAAGGAATGCATGAGCTGTATCAACATTTATGAAAACTCCATAGTTTTTGTGCAGTCCAATCAATCTTTCAGGTTCAACTCCACCTGTTTCAACCGCAATCTTTACACCTTTACTGTTTAATTCTGTATATCTCAACAAGTCTTCAATATATGATTGGTACTTTGTCCAATCATTTTCATTTAAGAACAGTCCTGGCTTTGTGACATGAACTGTCATCGTATCTACTTCAAGTTTGTGAAACAGCTCAATTGACCTATAGGCAACTTCTTTTGGTTGCTCTCTTATTCCAATGCCTGCTGGCAAGGATAGTTCTCCTGATGTATATTCTGAAGGTACTACAAACCATGAAAAATCAAACTTGAACGGCTGTCTGTTTTTCGGATTGTGGGGTTCTATGAACGGTATATGACCCATAAGGTCGACATTGTTTGTTCGTGCAAGTCTGACTAAATCTGCAAAGAGCTCAAATTCCTGCTCATTTCTTGGCAGCTCACTTGACTCTTGAAGGTGTATTTCAAGGTCTCCTCCTGCAAGATTCAACATGAATTTATTCAGAAGAAAGTTATTTGATTGGACATAGTTTGCTGGAAACAATCCGTTTGCTTTTGAGTTTGGGTTGATTGGAGCCCCTAATGTGAATAAATCAGTCATTTTAATACTACTATTTAGTGGTTAATTATTTATAAAGTTTTCTGTTTTGCAGTCCAAAAACCCAAAAAAATAGAATAATCACTCATTTCATCAAGAGAAAAAGACAAACTTATTCCTTTCTACGAGAAAGTCGGCTTTAGAAAAGTCGAAAATGAGATTGGGCTTAACTCACACCATTATTTCTCCGCAATAACAGTTTCTCCTGCGTAGACTTTTTGTCCGACTTTGACCTTTATATTCACAGTCTTTGGAAGTATTAGTGTAACTTGGCTTCCGAGCTTTATAAGACCAATCCTTTGTCCTCTTATGACAGACTCATTCTTCTTGACAAAAGGAACAATTCTCCTTGCAATTAAGCCAGCTATTTGTATCATCTTAACCTTAAAATCATCTTTTTGTATGAGTATCTGCACATTTTCATTCTCAAAAGTTGATGCTTCAATCTCCGCGTTTAAGAACTTACCTTTTGTGTGCTTGACATACTTGACTTTCCCAGTTATCGGCGCCCTGTTTATGTGCACGTCAAACACGTTCATGAAAATTGAGACTATGTATCCTTCTTTTGAAACATCTCTAGTAAATGTTTTGACTGCCCCAAAGAATCTCTTGTCAACTTTTAAATTGTTAGAATTATAGGGTCTTATCAAAATTATTTTTCCATCTACAGGGCTTAAGATGTTGTCACCAACAGGAATCTTTCTGACAGGATCCCGCAAGAAGTAAAACTTGTAAAAAAATGAGAAAAGAAGAACAAAGACAAAAATCACAATCAAAATTGTGGTTAGCATGTGAAGAATAAAATAAAAAGAGTATAAAAATCATTCTATTTTTACAGCCGCAGTCTCAGACAGTTCTTAGTCATCATGAATTCAGACGAGAATAACCTCATCATCAACTGCGATAAAAATAATAGCTGTAAGATTATAAACTTATTTGTATAAAGTTATTCGCAGTTATTTTTTAACCCAATAATCAGTCCATAATTTCTTAAAAAAAGGAAGTGATAAAGTGGAGAGAACAAATCCTGCCGTTGGAACAATAGGATTGATGAATGGTTTTGGCAACTGTGCAATTAAAAAAAACAGCACATCAAGGCGGATTTGATGCGATAGCATTATACAATGGCTTTCCTGTAAGAAATGGAGAAAATGTATATCTCTATCAGTCTGCAATTTTCTATAAAACAAAAAAATAAACTATGATAAAAAACACTTTGCTTGGAATTGCTATTGGAGATTCTTATGGCTTCGGACTTGAATTTAGTTCAAGAGACTGGATACTTCAAAATGTTGATTTTTCACACTTTGTTAACAATCTCAAAAGTAAGTGGGCTGAAAATTATAAAGAAGGTCGCTACACTGATGATACAGAAATGACCATTGGGCTTATGAACGCAATGATGGATAAAAGAGTTTTTTCTGAAGAATTATTACTTGAACACTGGAAAGCAGAGTATGACTGGTTTTATGAAGATAAAAATATTCTAAGACCCGGACATGGTTCAATTAAAGAGTATTATAATAAAGAAGCAAGCATAGAGGATATAAGAAAACTTCAAGGCTCAAAACAATATCCTGGAAACGCTCCACCTATGAGAGCAGTACCATTGGGTTTTGCAGGCGAAAAACTAGAAGAGTATGCAATCATAAACGCAGATGCAACACATCCACATCCAAAAGCAAGAGCTGCGAGTATAATTGTTGCAAGAGCTGCAAAGTACATACTTGTAAAAAATGGCGATAAAAAAGATTTAATCAAATATTGTGGTGAGTTTATAAAAGAAATAGATGCTGAGACATATCAATATTTGAAAGCAATTGATTCTCTAAAAGGAGAGTTAACAGAGAAAGATTACGAACTGTTATGCGGACCACAACCAATATCTAACTTTCCAATAAAAAATCTTTACGGACTTGCAACCGATGCTATGAGAACAGCAGGAGCTGCACTTCACACAATAAAATATGCAGAAAATCCATTTGATGCATTAAAAAGATCAATTCAATATGGTGGAGATGTTGATAGTCTTGCAGCAATCACTGTAGGAATAACTGCGGGAAGAGATGGATTAGAAAGCATACCTCAATACATGCAAGATAAAATTGAAGATAAAAACCGGTTGGAAAGAATTGCAGAAGATTTTGAAAAAAAGATTATTTGAAGATGGGGCAAACGAACAAAGTGAGAAATCAAGAACAAGAACCAAGGGGCTTTGGTTATATTTCTCGGAAGGTTTATAAACTTTATAGTAATAACAAAAACTATGGCACTTAATTACGCTACACCTGTAATAAGGAATTTTGGACAAGACTATAAAGGAGTAGATTATTTTCTAACTCAGCAAGATGAATGGAGTACTAAACACACAGGAAAATTTGTATTATCTGCACTTGAAAATACCATTCAGGTATGGGCATTGGGTAATGCCTATACTCATGGTCAGGTATGTGGAAAATGTAAGGTAGAAGGTCTTATTCTCGGTGG
>Ga0180009_10004660_pt1 | contig 15013 bp, 14 predicted proteins | sample OS_PC_MetaG_FD_123537 | JGI IMG/M metagenome (GOLD analysis project Ga0180009, IMG submission 123537) | Groundwater microbial communities from the Aspo Hard Rock Laboratory (HRL) deep subsurface site, Sweden - OS_PC_MetaG | ecosystem: Environmental > Aquatic > Deep subsurface > Groundwater...
CCTTTTTTTGTGGTTGAATAAGACCAGAACGATTCATAGGAATTAAAACCGATCATCTCATCTGTCCGCTGATCCTCTTGAAGTTTTGTCTCCTGGAGCAGAAGGATATCAGGATCAAGGTCATGAACACTTTTTAAAAAATCCTTTTTCATCACTGCCCGCAAACCATTTACATTCCATGAAATTATTTTTAATTTTAATTTATCAGACATTCATCTTTTCCTGTGGTTTACTCTGTTTTTTGTCTCATGAGACAAGTGTGTCCCGATGCAATAGTATTCTTGCATCAGCAATAATACACCTGTCATTGGTACAGATTACTGGATTTAAATCTATGGATTCAGTATCATTTTCAAGATCCATGATTAAATAGGAAAAATTGACCATCAGAGATGTTAAAACCTCCATATTCACACCCTCCTTTCCCCGATATCCAGATATAATCTGTTTTGCCGTCAGTGATTCCACCATGGAAAAAACATCGCTTGGCTTTAACGGGGCCATACGGACAGCCGTATCATTATAAATTTCAACAGATGTGCCGCCAATCCCGAAAAGAATGACAGGTCCGAATTGAAAATCGTTTTTTGCCCCGATAATAATCTCAAGCCCATTCATCATGTGTTCAACAAGGATATTTTCGCACCCGTCAAGTTTTTGCAGCCGCGTCATTTCCATTTTTAGATGATCACTTGATAAAATTCCCGTTACAACGGCATTATGTTCAGTTTTGTGAAGAATCTTTCTTGAGACAGCTTTTACCACAACCGGGCCAGGGGATTTTTTTAAAAACTTGTCAGCTCTTTCAAAAGAATCGGTTAAAATAAACTCCGGGATATCAAACCCCTGTAATTTCATTAAGGTTTTTGCATCCGGTTCCAACACCCATCCCAGGGGTTTGCTGTTCTCTATAATTTTTTTGCTGTTTTTCTTTAACATGGTTTGCACCTCTTCAATGCTTTAGCCATCAGGACAGCGCCATCCACTGAGGAGGCTACCGGAATATTGTTCAGTTCAAACCCTTCTATTATGATTTTATATTTATCTTCTCTGGGCACATAGGCAATCATGGGTTTGCCTTCATTCCTTGCCACCTGGCTGAGTTTTGCACCGATATCTGCTGAAATCCCCGGCGAATAAGGCAGTAAAAGGGCCAGAATACAGTCAATATTTTTATCCCTTGACAAATATTTGACCGATGTAACGATATCACTGTCCACCGAGCTTCCGGTAAGATCCAGGGGATTGGCAAGAGAAACAATGTTACTGATTTCCGGTGACAATTTTTCCTTAATGATCTTAATTGTTTCCGGTTCTATTGCAGGGATGGATATTCCATGCAGATCACAGGCATCCACAGCGAGAACACCGTGTCCTCCGCTCAAAGTAACAATACCGATATTGCCGTTAATGCCCTTGGAATAACAGCTTAATGACTCACAAAAGGAAATCAGTTCGTATTCATTCTCAGCCTCAGCCACGCAATGTTGTTTCATGATTTCACAAAAGACTCTGTAGTCCCCTGCCAGAGACGCTGTGTGGCTGGAGACAGCTTCAACACCCTTTTTGCTTTTCCCAGCCTTTAAAATAACCACGGGTTTGGAACATTTCTCAGCCTTTTTAATAAACTTTCGCCCTTCCCCTTTTTCAAAACCTTCAACATAAAAAGCAATCACCTTTGTCTCTTTATCCTGCTCAAACCATTCCAGCATATGGTTTTCTCGGATACAGGCTTTGTTTCCTATGCTGACGGCAAGAGAAACACCAATTCCCTGACCTGCAAATTTAACCATCTGATCCACCAGAACACCCCCGCTCTGACTGACAAACCCGATATTGCCCTTGTCCGGCCTAATAATTCTTTCTCCAGGCAGAAAGAATGTATCCACACGATCCGGGGCAAACGTTCCAAGACAATTGGGACCAATAAAAGGGAAAGAGGCTTCTTTGGCAATATCAACCACCTGTTTTTGCAAACTTGAATTTCCTGCTTCAGAAAACCCACCGGAGATGATCACAGCCCCCCCAACCCCCTTTTTTATGCATTGTTCCATCACCTTTGGAACAAACTGGGCACGGACTGCTATGACCGCCATGTCGATATCTTCTTTGATATGCTCAACACTTTGATAAAGTGTTTCCCTGTTGAGATATCCCCCCTTGGGGTTCACAGGGAAGGTTTTTACCGGATACCGCAAATGATTTTTATTGTAAATCACATTGGCCGGATGGTTGTCCTGGGATGTGGACACACCAATAACCGCCATGGTCGATGGCCTGAAAAGACAATTTAAGTTCACTTTTCTTCCTTTCTGCCGGCATTTTATATTTCAAACATTAAAAAACTTATCAGGGTCTTACGTGTTTATATTGATGAGGGTGATGGCGTATCTTCCGAGTTGTTTTGTAGCAGAGACTATCTGCTCAAAATTTATTTTCACTTTCTGTAAAAATCAAGAAAAGAGTTGATACATTCATTATCAACCCTTTTCTAGTGGTATGAATTAATTGTCCTGGTCAGCCAGATAATCGTCATACATTGATTCTAAGCCAAGTTTGTGTTTGGATTCTTCCTGAACAAGAATCATAAACACTTTTTTAGCATCTTTGTTGTCTGTCTGGTCTGCAAGCATTGAGTAAAGCTTAACTGCTTTTTCTTCTCTTTTCATGGCAATTTTAAGAATCTCCGGCATTGGCATACCTTCTTTATATTCTGATTCCACCATGTAATCACTTATCTTAAGGTCTACAATTTTTTTAAACTCATAGGACTCAATCTTTTCTTTATTGCCTGAAATATCTGAAAGAAGTTCGACATGTTTCTCTTCTTCTTTTGCAAATCTTTCAAATATTTCTTTAAGTGATGCACGGGTTGCTTGTTTTGCTAAAGACGAATAAAATGCAACAGCTTCTTTTTCCCTGTCAATGGCAAAACTCAATATTTCATCAACCGATCCAAATTTCATGTTTACTCTCCTCTTGTTAGCGGTTTAAATTGTATTTATTGTTAAATAAATTATCAAATTGCAAACTTTGCAAATTGTATACCACATCCATGTAACTTTAAATACCATTTATACATACAAATCCGACCAATTATCAATCAAAAATTAATTTTTCAGAAAATGTCATTCAGCGCAGAATCAATATCTGGAAATAAAAAAGAATACCCTGAATCCATAAGATGCTTAGGAACTGCCCGTTGGCTTTGCAGGAGTGCCCCGCTTAACTCCCCCATTATTGTCTTGATCATAAAGGATGGTGCCGGCAAGAATGCAGGCCTTTTCAACGCTCGCCCCAAGCTTTTGGCAAATTGTTTCTGCCGGACAAGGGTGGGACCTGTAAAATTAAAGATTCCTTCAAGGTCTTCGTTTTCAATGATGTGTTCAACCGCTTTTTCAAGATCCTTAATATGTATCCATGGAAACCATTGTCTTCCGCTGCCTAAAGGACCTCCGGCAAACAATTTGAATGCCGGAACCATCAAAGATAATGCCCCTTCATTTCCAAGGACAACACCAAAGCGCATCACCGCAACTTTGATTCCCTTTTGCTTTGCCGCTAATCCTTCTTTTTCCCAATCTGTGCACACCTGTGCCAGAAAGTCCGTTCCTGGTTTTTCTTGTTCGGTTATCAATTCGTCTTTCCGGTCCCCATAAATTCCAACAGCAGAGGTTGTCAACAGTTTTTGTGGTTTCCCCTTGTCTATGGCCTCTACAATATGTCGGGTTGTAAGTATTCTGGAATCATAAATGGCTTGCTTGTATTTTTTTGTCCAATACTGGAAAATATTTCGACCCGTCAAATTAATAATAATATCCGATTCTCGGACATGGTTCTGCCATCTTCCTTTCCGTGTCGTGTCTGCTGAAATCCACTCAAATTCCAGAAACTCCTGTGAAAACGAATGGTTTTGGGATGTACCAATACCTGTTACATGGTATCCTTTAGATAAAAACAACAGGGAAAGTCTTTTCCCTATAAACCCTGAAGCGCCTGTGATCAGTATCTTTTTCATGACGTTTTTCCATTTTAAACGGTTAAAACACAAAATAAGCATCATTTTTTCTTTAACAATAAAAAATGAAATAGATCTGGACCTTTTATTGAATTTTCCCTTATAATATATCTTCAGATAAGAAAAAAATCAGACATAACAACCTCTTAAGGCAGGTAAACATGTCAGCTGATATGATGAAAAAACATACCCTGTATAAAAGTCTGTTTAAAGATTCAGGCTCCATCATGATGATCATAGATCCAGAGACCGGCATGATTTTTGATGCCAACCGCTCAGCCCAGGCATTTTATCAATATTCAAAAAAAGAGATGCTGGGTATGAATATTTCAAAAATCAACACTCTGTCTGAAAAAGAAATTAAAAAGGAAATGGAGGATGCAAAACTTTGTAACCGCAACTATTTCAATTTTCGCCATATATTAAAAAACGGTGAAATTAAAGATGTTGAGGTCTACACAGGTCCTATTGAATTTAAAAACAAAAACGTTTTGTATTCCATTATCCATGACATCAGCGAAAAAAAACTGGCCGAAAACGCTTTAAAAAAAAGTGAAAGCACTATTCGGGCAATGATTAATTCCACCAGCAGCCTGGTTTATCTGTTTGATACAAAAATGAATATCATTAACCTGAACAATCCTGGTGCACTTTTGTTTAATAAAAGTCCTCTGGAAATGATTGGTAAACATTTTAAACTCTTTTTTAATGAAAATGATTTCTCTAAACTTAAACTGCTGGTCAATGAAGTTGCACAAACGCATGAACCCATAAAATACCAGAAGGATCGAAACGGCAGGTACTATGATGTCAATCTATATCCGGTTTTTAATGATTCAAACCATGTCGATAGAATCTGTGTCTTTGCCAATGATATAACCGATTTAAAAAAGACTGAAAATGTGTTTGCCGCTATAGAAACAGCAGGTGGCATCTGCCATGAAATGAACCAGCCGCTGCAGGTCATCCTTGGCAATCTGGAGCTTTTAAAATTAGCTGTTAAAGCGGATGATCCAAATATTAAACTTATCAATACGATTGTATTACAAACACAAAAATTAGGTACGATTACAAAAAAACTGGCCAATATTACCCAATATGAGACAAAGGCGTATGTCAAAGGGACGATCTTTGATATAGACCGATCATCTGGGATCAAATGAAAAACCCTGAAATTTTTCCGATAAAAAATGATCTGGGACCCAGCTCAAGCTGCCCCTTTTGCAGCATGGACAATTTGAATCTTGTCATTAAAAACAAAACAGTTTTTGCGATCCGGGACAGTTCACCCGTAACCCTTGGCCACATGCTCATCATTCCCAAGCGCCACTGTCTTGAATATTTTGAAATGACCCGGCAGGAACGGTGTGACAGCCATGAATTAATCGAAGTGTTACAAAAAAGAATCCTTGAAAAAGATTCATCCGTCAAAGGGTTTAATATTGGTATAAATTGTGGTGAAATTGCAGGTCAGACAGTATTTCATACTCATATTCACCTTATTCCCAGAAGAGAAAATGACACGCCGAATCCCAGGGGAGGTGTCCGGGGAGTTATTCCTGATAAAATGAATTACTGAATTTAATTTGATTTGTGCAAAAACATAATGTACGATCACTGCCATTGTAATTGACCTGTACACATACTATCCTATGATATATGTATGGTTCAGGCAGTTTCTCAGGTTCTATGAATTTTCTGACAGCTAAGCAAAGGGACCTTGCTATGAACTATCAGTATATTATATGTTTTTTTAATAACACCATATGGTTATGGTAACATAATAAAATGAATCAAAGAACACGATCTTTAATAACTGTTGGCCTTATTTTCACTATTTTGACGCTGTTTTTTCTTTTTATCTTAATCAGACAGCAGAAAAACAACCTGTCGGATATGATTCATACTGAGCAGTATCACCTGCAAAAACAGATCAATCTCTTGCTTGAACTCACTGTCCAACGCCATACATCCGGCATTGAATATCTGGTTGCGGGCAACCTGCCGCTATTGCGCTCTTTTGCCGAAAAAAATCAGAACAAACTATCAAAAGAGGCAGAGGATCTTTTTGAATTATTCAACAAAGAAAATCTTTATTTTAAAACAATTTTCTTTGTTAATCCTGAAAATACAATTTTTCTTACGATTCATAATCCGGAACAGGCCGATGGGAATGTGACGCTTTTGAGCCCTATGACACAGGAAGGGAACAGGATCAGGAAAAGACTTTCAGAATTTGAAATGACAAAAACCGGGCTCCATTATCGCATGGTTCACCCGATCTTTGTAAACCAAGAATATATTGGCCTGATGGGGTTTGATATCGATGCCGGTTTTTTTCTTGATCAATTAAATCCTGCCAACCATGCCGACCTGAATAAATCCAAACAAAACCAAACCGACATTGCCCTTGTTTTTCCAAAAACTGAGCTTAAAATACCTGTTTCTCCTGATAAAGCCTATAAATTTTTTGGAAACTATTCCCTTTTTTCATATAGTACATCCCATTTCCAAGCTTTGCCGGGTCATCTTCATCTTGAGGAGCCTATACAACGCATAAAAATTAATAATGTTAACCATGCGATTCTGCATGGTGCTGATTTTAAAGATTTTAGCGGCAATATAATTGCCTGGAGCCTTTTACTGATAAATATCCAACCATCCCTTACTGTGATTTCAAAAATTGCCATTATAGCCATCATTATGTGTGCATTTGGCCTGTTTTTTTTTGCTTTGATGTTACTCCATAAAAATTTTGGTATACTATTAAAAAGGATAGTAACATTGAACCATTCACTTGAACAAGGCACCAAAGAGTTGGAACGTCGAGTTGAGGAGCGTACTGCAAAACTTCAACAGGAAATCATCGCGCGATCACAGGCCGACCAAGACCTGCAAAAAGAGAGGAAAACCCTTTCAACAATTCTTGAAAGCAACCCCCATGGTATTGCCTTTATTAATCATGTCGGCCAACACCTCTATATCAATTCTTCTTTCACCAAGATTACAGGGTATACGTTAAACGATATCCCAACCAAGAAAAAATGGTTTGAAAAGGTGTACCCGGATGAGGATTATAGAAAAATGGTTTCTGACACATGGGAAAAAGATCGTCTTCATCAAGGCATTGCAAAAACTCGTGAATTCAGGATCAGATGCAAAAATGGTCAATCAAAAGTCATTGAATTCCGAGCTAATTTTTTAAAAGACGAAACAATTTTTATGTTTACAGATATTACTCACCGCAGGAAAGCTGAGGAATCGCTGCAAGAGAGTGAAAAAACATTAAAAGCCATTTTTGAAGCAAACCCTGATCCTGTTGTTGTGTATGATATTAATGGACACCCGATATTTTTAAATTCTGCTTTCACAGATTTTTTTGGGTGGACATTGAATGAACTCAAGGGCAAGCGCATTCCTTTTGTTCCCAAAGATCAGGAATCAATTGCCCAAACAAAAATAAAAGGAATTTATGAAACCGGAAACCCTGCAAAGTTTGAAACAAAACGGCTGAATAAAAAAGGGGTGGCCATAGATATTCTTTTGAGTGCGGCGGTAATAAAAGATGATCCCCTGAAGTACAGCGGTATGGTTGTAAATTTAAGGGACATTACAAATCTAAAACAGGCGGAAAATGAAAAAATAAAAGCACAAAAAATTGCAGGAGAACAAAAAAAATTGACATTGGTTGGACAAATTGCCGGGAAAATGGCCCATGATTTTAATAATATTCTGGGCGTTATTATGGGAAATGCCGAGTTGTCGCTGATGGAGTGCAAGGATCCGGAAATAAAAAAAACCCTTGAACTGATTTTTGAACAGACCCTGCGGGGGAAAAATTTAACAAAAAATCTGGTGGCTTTTGCCAAAGATCAGGAGCCGAAACAGGAGTTTTTCAATATCAGTGAAAAGATTGATCTTGTTCTAAATCTATTAAAAAAGGATATAGAAGGAATTGAACTGATCAAACAAAACAAACCGAATTTGCCCGAACTTCTGGCAGACCCTGGAATGATCGAACATGCCCTGGTAAATCTTATCCAGAACTCAATCCATGCAACAAGTCTGGTCGAATTTCCCAGGATACGTATCCAAACCTATTGCCGTGATGAAAAAATCTGTTTTGAGATTGAAGATAATGGGTGCGGAATTCCTAAATTTCATCTGAAAAATATTTTCGAACCCTCTTTTACTTTAAAAGGAAGCAAGGATATAACCGGCTCATATAAAATCGGTATTAAAGGCACGGGCTATGGAATGTCCAATGTTAAAAAATATATCGAGCAGCACAACGGCAGTATCTTGGTTGATTCCCAATTCGGATCCGGCACTAAAATCACTGTTTACCTGCCGGTTATTAAAAACAGATTAACCAGTAAAGAAAAAGCAGAAATCAAAAAAGGAAAACATTATTCAGGAAAGACGATTCTTCTTGTGGAGGATGAACAGGAAATATCAAATGTGCAATACAGTATATTAACTCAGGAACCGTGCAACCACACCGTTGATATTGCCGGTACCGGACAGGCTGCGATAGATTTGTATGAAAGAAATGCCTATGATCTTGTAAGTCTGGATTATATTCTCCCGGGAAATATTAACGGGATGGATGTTTATCATCATATCAGAGAAACAGACAAGATTATTCCAATCCTGTTTATTTCAGGAAACATAGAATTTTTAGAATCCATAAAAGAATTGAAACAAAAAGATGTCAGGATTGATCATCTATCAAAGCCCTGCCAGAATAAAGACTATGTCAGCCGCATGAATAAGTTATTTGAGCTGTTGTAGCATCTGCCTTAGCTTTGAATTTTCTTTTTCAATTCTTCCACGAGTTTCTCATAGGAATCTTTCTGCAGCATCTGATCAAACTGTGAACGGTAATTCCCCACCAGGCTGACGCCTTCAATCACCATGTCATAAACCATCCAGGTGCCGTCCTTTGTTTGATACAGCCGATAATCTATGGGGATCTCAATTGTATCTGTAATAATTTTTGTACTGACCTGGGCTTTGTTGTTTTTTACAAATTCTTTATCAAAAACCACTTTTTCATCTGTATATCCTTCTATTTTGGAAACATAAGTTTCCTCAAGGAGTTGACCGAAAAGTTTAATAAAGGATTGTTTTTCCTGGTCACTTCTTTCTTTCCAGTGTCTGGCAAGACTTAATTGAGACATTTTTTCAAAACTGAATCTTTCATTGATGACACTGCGAAGGGATGCTCTTCTTTTTTCTACATTCTCTTCACCTTTAAAAGCTGGATCCCTTAATATTTCAAGGATTTGATCAATGCTTTTTTTCAGCTGATCCTGAACAGACGATGGACAGGCATTCGCAACCGGAAAACACAAACAAACAGCACAAAGAATAAGCAGAACAGTTCTAAATTGTTTCATTGATACCTCCCAAAATAAGCCGGATCTTTTTTAATGCGCACACAATTGTTTATATGCATCATCTGTGTTTGTTTTTATGGTGAACACATTATCCAGTTTTGTCAGGGTAAGTGCATTCAACACGTTGGTACCCAATCCTGTCAATACAAACGCTTTATTATTTTTTTTGCTCCATTGAAGGCCTTCCACAAGTGTTGCGATACCTGAACTGTCCATGAATGAAACACCGGAAAGATCTACAATAATCCCTTTAACACCTTTTTCAAAAAAAGGAACCAGTTTATCCCTCAAACTGGGAGAGGTGAACATATCAACTTCACCCTCAACCATAATGACACCAATGTTTTCTTTTTGCTCACTTTTAATTTTAAAACTCATAAGCCTGCTATTTTTTAAAAATGTATTTACTGACTAATTCTTCCAGGCTGATAGCAGACTCTGTATCCATCAAAGAGTCTTTATCTCCCAACAAATCGTCAGAACCGCCTGGGGATAATTTGACAAACTTGTCTCCAATAACCCCTTTTGTTCGAATGGAGGCAATTGTATCATCGGAAATTTTTGTTCCTTTTTTTATTTCCATTTGTACAAGGGCTTGATTTTCTTCAAGGGTAATTCTTTTTACTTTGCCCACCGGCACACCGGCAATTTCCACTGAGGCTGCAACTTCAAGGCCTTCTATGGATCCAAATCGTGCATCAATCATAAAGGAATCCGTCCCGAAAAGATCAACATTTCCAAGGTTGACAGATAAATATACCAGGCAGGCAATCCCCACCATCATGAAAATACCGACTGAAATTTCTGTTTTTTTTCCATACATGATGAACAATTTAAATCCTATAGTAATAGAGATGTCAAGATATAATCCACAATAAGAATTGAAAGTGAGGTCAGAACAACCGTATTTGTGGTTGCGCGGCTTACCCCTTCAGTGGTGGGTTCTGCTGTAAACCCCATAAACGATGATATCCAGGTAATAAGAAGGCCAAAACACAGGGACTTTAAAATGCCCCCATAAATATCGGTAAATGTAATTGCCGTCACCATTTTACCTATATATGCACCTTCATTAACCCCTAACAGTTTTACCCCGACAAGGTATCCACCGGCAATGCCGACCAGATCAAAAAAGGCTGTCAGCAGCGGCAGAGAAATAATCCCGGCAAGAATTTTAGGACTGATGACATATTTCAAGGGATCAATGGCCATCATCTCAAGTGCTGGAAACTGGTCTGTAATTTTCATAATTCCGATTTCAGCAGTTATGGCCGATCCGGCCCTGCCGGTCACCATGAGTGCGCAAAGAACAGGCCCAAGTTCCCTGATGATTGAAAGAGCAACCATAACCCCAAGCGCTGCTTCTGCTCCGAACTGGCTTAATGAATAATATCCTTGTATACCTAATACCATGCCCGTAAAAAGGGCTGTCACAAAAACAATAAGGAATGATTTTGACCCGATAAAATCAATTTCTTTGATAAGGCGGAAGACCCTTAACGGTGGAAGAAAGGCTTGAAAAACAGCACTGAATAAAAAGATGCCGCTCCTGCCGAGAATCTGAAGACGATTTAAGGTAAAACGGCCGAGTGATGCTGTCATCTGCAAATTTACAACCCTCCTTACGAGTTAAACATAATTTCATCTAAATAATTTTTGTCCGTGCGGGTAAAGGGGATGGGGCCTTCAGGCTCTCCGTTGATAAACTGTTTGACCCTCAAATCCTTGCTGTTTTGTATCTCGTCCACGGTTCCTTCTGCAATAATATCCCCGTAAAAAAGAATAATGATATTATCGGCAATTCTAAAGCAGGACTCAATATCATGGGACACTACTATGGTTGTAATCTTCAAAGTCTGGTTAAGATCCTTGATTAACTTACCTATCACCCCGGTTGAAATGGGATCAAGACCTGAAGTGGGCTCATCATAGAAGATAACTTTGGGGTCCATAACAATAGCCCTTGCCAGCCCTACCCGCTTCGTCATTCCGCCTGACAACTGGGAAGGCATCAGTTTTTCAGTTCCCCTTAACCCCACCATCTCAAGTTTCATGGTCACGATGGTTTTGATAATATTGTTTGCAATTTTAGTATGTTCTCGCAGGGGAAAAGCAATATTTTCAAAAATATTCATATAATTGAAAAGAGCAGATCCCTGGAACAGCATTCCCATTTTTTTTCTGATGACATACAACTCCTTCTTGCTTAGGGTTGTCAGGTCCATACCATCAAAATAAATCGATCCTGAATCCGGTTTTTCAAGCCCGGTAAGCTGTCTTAACAGGGTGGTTTTCCCAGACCCGCTTCCGCCGAGGATAACGGTGACCTTCCCTTTTTCAAATTTACAATTCAAATGATTTGAAACTGTGACGCTGCCATATCTTTTTACAAGATTTTCTACTTTGATCATAAATTGTGTTTATCATTTTTGTGTTTATGGATAGTATTAAATAACTTACCGTATTTGCTGTGTCAACGATAATTACAAAGATTGACAAAGCCTTTAAGGCTTTATATAGAAATCAGGATATGAAAAAAAATAAAACCATACCCCAATTTATGGTTACCGATCCTGTATCTGATCTTAAGGCCTGTATCGGTAAAGTTGAGCGCCTGTCCAACTGCATTGAAATCGCTAATCTGATCAATTCCGAACTTTCCATTGGAAAACTGCTTTCCAATGTAATGATTACAACTAAAAAAGCATTTACTGCAGATGCGGTCAGCATGTTGTTAACTGATGAGAAAACAGGCGATCTGACATTTCAGATTGCACTGGGTGATGTTGGAGATGAAATCAAGGAAATATACCGGTTAAAAAAAGGAGAAGGAATTGCCGGCCTTGTGGCAGAAACAGGGATACCCCTTAACCTTGAAGATGTCTATCTTCATCCGAAATTTTCTTGTGAGTATGATAAAAAAACAAATTATAGAACCAGTGCCATGCTCTGTGTTCCCCTGAAAGTCCGTGGGGATATCATCGGTGTCATACAGGTGATTAATAAACTGACCCGCCCCTTTATCTTTTCCAATGAAGAACTTGATATGCTGGTCACTATCAGCAGCAGTGCTGCCGTTGCCATTGACACTGCGAAAATGCATAAGATCATCCTGCAAAGAGAAACCCTTGAAAGGGATTTAAAACTTGCCCGGGAAGTTCAGGAAAGCTTTTTACCCAAAACACTGCCCCTGGTTGAGAATTACAGGTTTGCCGCTGTAAATCAACCCGCCCTTGAAATCGGGGGAGATTTTTACAATTTTTTCAAACTTCCTGCAAATAAACTGGGAATTGTTCTGGGTGATGTTTCCGGCAAAGGCATTTCTGCCTCCCTTTTTATGGCACGGTTGAGCAGTGATTTGCAATATTATACCCTTTTATATCCTGAACCCAGAGAATTGTTAACCCAGATCAATACGGTACTGTATGAACGGGCAAAAAGAGGCATGTTTGTTACCCTTGTGTACCTTCTTTTAGATACTGTGGAAAACCGGTTAAGAATAGCAAACGGAGGCCATATGTCTCCCATCTATTGTGACGAAGACGGTCCAAGGCTTTTATGCCATGACAGCAAAAAAGGACCGCCTCTCGGCATCCTGCCGGATATTGAATATGATCAGGAAATATTTTATCTTGAGGAAAATTCAAGTATTACCATTTGTACGGATGGTGTCATTGAAGCAAAGAACAGTTCAGGTGAACTGTTTGGCATCAAAAAACTTTTAAAATTGATTGAAACCCAGCCCAATGATCCGGATTTGATTTGCCAGGCGATTACAGGCTCTGTTGATCAGTTTACCATGACAGAAGGCAGAAGCGATGATCTAACCGTGTTGGTGATGAGTACAAGTTAACATTTTCCCATGACTACAAAGATGGAACGTATTATGGAATCTAAACCCATTCATCTAAAAATAAAGTCACACCCGAAGAATCTGAACCGTATTAGAAGCGTGATGGCAGATGTTCTGTCAACGTCACAACTTTCAAAAAAAAATTGTGACAGCATCATTCTTGCTGTTGATGAAGCCTGTTCCAACATTATCAAACACAGTTACAAAAACGATCATACCCGGAGCATTGATCTGACCATTGAACTTAAAACAGATTCATTAACCATTTTGATTGTTGATGACGGCATTAAATTTGATATCAATTCAGTTAAAACAAGGGACATTTGTGATATCAGACCAGGGGGGCTTGGTATTTATATTATTAAACAGGTCATGGATATTGTGACCTGCAGTCTTACCCCGGAAGGATTCAATAAATTAAAAATGGTAAAAAAGCTGAACGATTGAAAAAACAAATAAAAATAAAAATCCCGATATTTATCAAGCTCATGGTCTTTTCATGCCTTCTGGTCATTGCCATCACCTCATCTATTGGATTTTTAGTATTAAATATCCAGAAAAAACAGTTTAAACATCAGTTGATTAATTTTGGTGAAAGCCTTTTACATATTATGGCCAAAAATGCACCGGACAAACTTCTGGCAGAAGAAGATCTTGCCTTGTTTCAACTGGTAAAAGACATTTCAGGAAATGAACAGATTGTCAGGGCCAGCATCTGTAATCAGAAGAATATCATTGTTGCCCACAGTAATTTAGACCAGGTGAACAAGACCTATGAACCGCCCAAAGGCATTATAAAGATTAACACAACCCCCCAAGGTATTATTCTTTCCACATTTGGAATGAATGGAAGCGAATTCTTATTTCTTGAAAAACCGTTAAAATATCAACATATTGATATTGGGACTGCAAGGATTGTCATTTCTCAAAAAATCATTGAAAAAAACATCGCCCTTTCAAAACAATATATTCTGATATCATTTATTGTTGTCATATTTCTGGCACTTCTGGTGAGCCTGGGCTTCAGCATTTATTTTTCACATCCCATCAATCAATTAAAAAAGAGCGTGGGAATATTCGGTACCGGGGATTATGATCACCAGTCAGCCATCAACAGGAATGACGAACTGGGAGACCTTGCAGATGCCTTTAATCAAATGGCTAGAGATATTGCTATTAAAGAAAAGATTAAAGACTCTTTTGGCCGGTATGTTGCCCCTGAAATTGTTGATATGATCCTGGCAAATCCATCAGATCACTGGATGAAAGCCGCTTTAAAAGAGGCCACGGTATTGTTCACGGATATCAGAGGATTTACAACCCTTTCAGAAGACAAGGAGCCTGAAGATATTGTTGACATGCTCAATGAACATTTTACAAAAATAACAGAAATTGTCATTCGGTATGGCGGACATATTGATAAATTTGTCGGCGATGAAGCCATGGCAGTTTTCGGTATTACAAAGGAGAATCCAGACCATGCAAAGGATGCTGTAAAAGCAGCTCTTGAGATCATGAACCTGATAGAAACAACTGCTTTGAAAAACGACCCCGCAATACCGGTATTAAGAATCGGTATTGGTATCAATACAGGAGAAATGGTTTCCGGCAATCTGGGTTCTAAAAAGAGAATGGAGTACACCGTCATTGGTGATAATGTCAATATTGCTTCCCGCCTGACATCTTTAGCTGCTCCCGGTGAAATCCTTATCAGCAAAAAAACCTATGATCAGTTAAGCC
>Ga0180009_10004661_pt1 | contig 15012 bp, 9 predicted proteins | sample OS_PC_MetaG_FD_123537 | JGI IMG/M metagenome (GOLD analysis project Ga0180009, IMG submission 123537) | Groundwater microbial communities from the Aspo Hard Rock Laboratory (HRL) deep subsurface site, Sweden - OS_PC_MetaG | ecosystem: Environmental > Aquatic > Deep subsurface > Groundwater...
CATTGGGCAATAAATTCATAATTACCGTAGATGGGCCGGCCGGATCGGGGAAAAGCACCTTGGCCAAAGCCTTGGCTAAGAAACTCGGCTACGTCTATATAGATACGGGGGCCATGTATCGGGAAATCGCCTGGAAGGCATTGGAGGAAGGATTGGATATAGAAGATGAGAACGCTATTTCAGATATGGCCGAGAGATGCCATCTCTCCTTTAAGCAGGAAGATTTAGAAAACAGGATAAGCCTAAATGGGACTGACATAACTCGGCTAATCAGAAATGACGCGGTAAGTGATGCCACCTCGAAGATATCCCGATATAGCCGAATAAGAGAAAAGCTGGTAAGCCAACAGAGAGAAATAGGAAAAGAAGGGGGAATAGTCATAGAGGGAAGGGATACGGGGACCGTGGTCTTTCCCAAGGGGGATATTAAGTTTTTCCTAAAGGCCGAGGCGGAAGAGAGGGGGAGAAGGCGTTTCTTAGAGCTTAAAGATTCCGCCAAATGCGACCTAAAGATGATAATAGATAATATAAGGGAGCGGGATAAAAGGGACGAGGGAAGGACTCTCTCCCCCCTTACCCCGGCCAAGGATGCAATATTAATAGATACAACAGATAAATCTGTTGACGAACTGCTTGATTTTATGGTAAAAGTAGTCGAGTCAAGGTGTAGATAAATATTCACGATTAGATATATTTGACGCCCAAGGCCGTTATCGGTCTTGGGCTCTGAGTTTTATCATGCCAAGGCAAAGGGATTACTAATTGAAAGGAGATTGTTAATTTAATGAAAGAAGCTGTATTAAACGAAAAGGGGCTGATCAATACAAACCCCTTCGGAGGAAAGTACACCTACGATGAAATTGATCTTGAAGAGCTCGGCCAACCGATAGGGAGGATGGATGAGGCCGAACTCCTGAGCATGGCGGCTCTCTACGAAGAAAGCATGCAGAATTTCTGCGAGGGAGAACTCGTCCTAGGCAGGGTCGTAGCTATTTCCTCTAACTTTGTAACTATTGACATCGGCTTCAAGTCGGAAGGAATAATCGCCGTAACCGAGTTTCCTGAAGGCGGGAAAAATATCGCCGTAGGAGACCAGACAGAGGTTCTTATTGAGCAGACCGAAAACGGCGATGGGGAAATAATGCTCTCCAAAGAAAAGGCCGGAATGATTAGGACATGGGAAAAGATTCTTGCCGCCCATAAAAATGACGAAATCATTGAGGGAGTCGTCGTTAACAGAATCAAAGGCGGCTTAAAGGTCGATATAGGGCTTAAGGCCTTCTTACCCGGTTCACAGGTTGACCTAAGACCGGTCAAAAACCTCGACAAGCTGATTGGCGAGAAGATAAAGGTCAAGGTTATCAATGTAAATAAGAGCAGGGGCAATATAATCCTCTCCAGAAGGGTTATCCTTGATGCCGAGAGAAAACAGTCAAGAGAAGAGACCCTCTCCAATATAGAGGTAGGCAATATAGTTGAGGGCGTGGTCAAAAATATAACCGACTACGGTGCCTTCGTTGATTTGGGCGGTGTTGACGGCCTGCTCCATATAACAGATATGTCATGGGGGAGAATAACCCATCCTTCCGAGCTTTTTGCCATAGGTGATACCATTAAGGTCATGATTATAAAGTATGATCAGGAAAATGACAGGGTGTCTCTCGGATTCAAACAGATATCCCCTGACCCTTGGTCGAACATAGAGGAAAAATACCCGATTGACGGCCATCTCAGAGGAAAGGTTGTCAGCATAACCAATTACGGAATATTCGTCGAGCTCGAGGAAGGGGTTGAAGGACTAATCCATATATCCGAGATGTCTTGGAATAAATACCTTAAGCATCCTTCAAGGCTTGTGGCCATAGGAGATATGGTTGATGCCCAGGTATTAAGTTTCGACAAGGAGAAGAAGAAGATATCCTTGAGCATCAAACAGATGGAGTCTAATCCTTGGGACAGCATAGAGGATAGATATCCAATCGGGACTGTCGTTGAGGGAAGGGTTAGAAACCTGACCGACTTTGGCGCCTTCGTTGAGCTTGAGGATGGAATAGATGGTTTGGTACACAGGTCTGATATGTCATGGACCCAAAAGGTCAAACATCCCTCAGAGGTTGTTAAGAAAAGAGACTGGATAAAGACCATTGTCCTAAATATAGATAAGGAAAATGAGAAGATATCCCTCGGCATGAAACAGCTCATGGATGATCCATGGGATAAGATGGCCGATGAGTATCAGGTCGGCATGGAGGTTGAGGGGGAGATCATAAAGGTAACCAAGTTTGGCGCCTTTGTTAAGCTTCCCAAGGGTGTTGAGGCTTTAGTACATGCCTCTCAGATGTCTCAGGAAGCGGAAGACCCCAAGTCAATTGTAAATGTGGGAGACGTTGTAAAGGCCAAGGTATTGAAGATCGATATCCCCAACAGAAAGATGGCCCTGTCTATAGAGTCTATTGTGAGCAGAGGCCCGGGTAAAGTGGCTGAGGATGATTCTGAGGTTGAGGATGATGACGGTGACTACGACGACCTTTCTGATGAGTCGGAAGAAACAACTAAGGAAGAGTCAGCCGAGTAAGATAATTTACTCATACTGACAACGTAAATATGAATGAATTGAAGAAGAAAATAACCCCTTTTAAAAAGGGGGGGCTTGTTTTTTTCTTCTTCATTCTTATCCTTTACCTTTTCGTCAGGTCTTTGGCCTACCGGAATGCCCCCATAATAGGTAATTCCGGCAACGGCAAGATTGCCATAGTCACCATTGAGGGGATGATTGCCGCATCTGACAGCACCATCAAACTCCTCAATCAGTATAGAGAAGACACTTCGATTAGAGGAATCCTTCTTAGAATAGACACGCCCGGTGGAGGCGTTGGAGCGTCTCAGGAAATCCACGAAGCAGTCATTGCGGCCAAGAAGAAGAAAAAGATAGTCGCCTCTATGGGAGGAATCGCAACCTCGGGAGGTTATTATATCGCAGTTGCCGCGGATAAGATTGTTGCCCCGCCGGGAACAATTACCGGCAGCATAGGGGTAATTATGACCCTTTCCAGTGCAGAAGAACTTCTAAAAAAGATTGGGCTTAAGACAACGATTGTCAAAAGCGGCAAGTATAAAGATATGGGCTTGCCTAACAGGGATTTGACCGAGGAAGAATTGGGTATACTACAGGGGGTATCGGATGATATCCACAACCAGTTTATAGAGGCAGTCGCCTTGGGTAGAAAAATGAAGGTTGAGGATGTACGGAAAATCGCCGACGGACGTATCTTCTCCGGCAGGCAGGCCAAAGAAATAGGCTTGATAGACGAGATAGGCAACCGTGAAAAGGCCATATCTATACTATCGGCCATGGTTGGAATAGAGGGGGAACCGACCATAGTAGAGGATAAAAAGGTGAGAACCATTCTTAATAGAATATTGACGGGCGAGGCCTTATCAGACATAATATTCTCCTACTCAAAAGGGGAGATAATACCGAGGGGTGCCTACTACGTCTGGGGAAGATGATTTTATTAAAGAACGCTACTGCGTTCATTGTTTATTAAGAAATAACAGATAATATCTTGGAGCAAAAAATGACAAAGGTAGAACTTGCTGAGAAACTCTCAAGAAAATTAAATCTTACGGTCAAAGAGACAACAGAGATTATTAACATCTTCTTTGGGGAGATTGTTGATGCCTTAGCCAGCGGTGACAAGGTGGAACTACGCGGTTTCGGAAGTTTCAGAATAAGACATAGAGCAGCCCGCGAGGGGAGAAACCCGAAGAGCGGAGAACAGGTTATTGTCCCGGCCAAGGTTGTTCCCTTCTTCAGGATGGGAAAAGAACTCAAAGAACTCCTTAATAAATAGTTTCCTGATTTAAAAAGGGCTGCGTTAAGCCAAGGAATATTTATATAGCTGAACCTTCCCACACCAAGAGTTAAAGATGGGACATACTCCCCTTGTAACTGCCCCCTATAAGTGGAAAGGTCATGAAATACCATTCAGATAACCAAGACAGCTACAAGAAAGCCTTTGCGGCACTCTTCGTACTCGGTGTTATTCTACACCTGGCCATATCATCCCTCTTTCCCCTCGCCATGGATGAGGCCTATTATTGGACCTGGTCGAGACAGCTGAGACTCAGCTATTACGACCACCCCCCGATGGTGGCCTACCTTATACGCCTATCCACCACATTATTCGGAACAAATGAATTTTCGGTCAGGCTTGCGGCGGTTATCTTCGGGATGGGGGTCTGCTATATTTCCTACAAGCTCGGCACCACTATATTTAAAAGCGAACGATGCGGATTTTTTGCGGCCCTAATAACTGCGGTAATCCCCATATATGGTGCCGGACGACTAATTATCACCCCAGACTCACCGCAGGCCTTCTTCTGGATACTCTCCCTATACCTATATTACAGGGCCGCAGAGGAGGAGGAACGGAAATGGTGGGTATACGGAGGGATAGCTACAGGGCTGGGGTTACTCAGTAAATATACGGCCGTCCTCATTTTCCCCTCCTTGGCCATATATCTAATATTATCCCCCACAAAGAGGAAATGGTTCCTGAAACCTGAGCCATACATATCTATTCTTATCGCCCTTATACTCTTCGCCCCTGTCATAATATGGAACTGGCAAAGGGAATGGGTATCATTCGCCTTTCAGTTTTCGCACGGATTAACTGAAAACACCCCCCCCGGATTGACAGGGCTTACAGAATATATGGGGACTCAAGTTCTGCTGATATCTCCATTCCTTTTCCTGTCCATAATTGGGGCCTCAATCGTTGCCCTATATAAAGGCCTTAAGTATAAGGATGACAGATATCTTTTTCTATTCTCTATGTTTATCCCAATATTCCTCTTCTTCGCAGTAGCCAGTCTCCGCTCTAGCCCAGAGGCCAACTGGCCTGCCTTCTCCTACGCGGGGGGCATTGTGGCCTTGGCGGGAGTCTATGATTCCCTAAAAAGAAAGAAATGGGCCAGATGGGGTGCATGGGTATCCCTATCAACAGCCTTTCTCCTAACCTCTCTCCTCTACCTCTTTACTATAAGCCCGATAATAATATTCCCAAAGATTGAAGAGGTCCACTTCGGATGGCCCGTTATTGGGAAAGAGGTGTCGATAGTCTCAAAGAATATGACCCCGGTGGGGGGAGAACCCTTTGTCTTCAGCAACCACTATCAGCTTAGTGGGGAGTTATCTTTCTACATGGAGGGGAGACCAACAACATATCTGATCAAGGGGACCGAGAGGTACGAATATGCCAACCTGTCAGACCTAAAAGGGAAGAATGCCATATATGTGGGCTACGATGGAGACAGTATAGAAAAGATAAAGGGTTACTTTAATAATATTGAAGAGGTAAAAACAGTGGCAATCTTTAAAAAGGGAAAGACCCTGAAAACCTTCAAGATATACACCTGCTACCACTACAAAGGAGGGCTGATAGACTAGTGCTTAATTGCCTAAACCTTGCTATAGTCGACCGGCCTTTGGCGCGTCTAGCTTTGTTGTCAATCCTCAATATACAACCCCCTATCCCCCTTTGTTAAGGGGGAATAAGGGGGTTGTGCGTTGGTTGTCTTCGCGCCAGCCTCGCCAAATTCTCGGTCTTGTTACTGACGCAGACTTATGCAACTAAACACCAGGGAAGAATCAGAACTTCCATATCTTTTCTCTATACTCCTCGGCCATACGATGCGCATTAAAGAAGCCTGCCTCAGCCACACAGTGAATCATCATATCAACCCACTCAGAGCGCATAACTGACTCCTTCTCTTCTCTGGCGTAGTATAGACCGACTAGCTCCTCCAGATTATCGTACAGTTCTATAGAATCCCCCTCTATCTTCAAATCTTCATCATCTCCTATCTCCCCCTCAGGCAGGATATGGCCAAATATACGCCCTATCCTCTTATCCGCCTCGACAACCCAGCCGTCCAGGGAACTCAACTGAACCACACCGTTCATAATAGCCTTCATGCCGCTTGTGCCTGAGGCCTCAAATGGGGGGAGGGGGGTATTAAGCCAAAGGTCTACACTGCCGGTCAACAGCTTACCGAGACGCGTATCGTAGTTTTCAAGGAGTATTATCTTTAAGAGTTTATTCTCAGGCTCAAGCTTATCTATCTTGTCCATTATATCGTTAATAAAGCGGAAGGCAGGTATGTCATTAGGGTGTGCCTTCCCGGCCATAAGTATCTGGATAGGCCCTATCCTCCTGGCAATATCGACAAGACGTTCCGGATCTGAGAGTATGAGGCCGGGCCTCTTATAAGGGGCTATTCTTCTGGCCCAAGAAAGGGTAAAAACGTTCTCCTTCAGAAACCAGTGCTTGAAGAAACTGATAAGGTGTCTCTTGTTATCCTGATGCGCCTCAAATAGGGCGTGCCTAAATGGGAGGTCATTTATCATTTTGCGAACATTTGTGAGAAGTTTTGGGTCTCTTCTCCAGTCGCCTATAGTCTCCGAATATTTATCGAGTAGTTGGGCAATAGGTTCTGTTATCCAGGTAAAGGTATGGACCCCATTGGTCACAGATTGTATCTTGTCCGCATATTCGGGGAATTGCAGTCGGGTAATCGCTCCATGCTTCTTAGCAACTGCATTCACACTGCCGGAACTATTGATGGCCAGGCGTGTCAGGTTAACCACCTCCTTATTACCCGGCTCTGCACCATAATCCCTGATCTCCTTCAGAATTTTCTCGTCAAAAACATACAACAGCTCATTTAACCCCAAAATATCATGTCCGGCCTTAACCGGAGTATGGCAGGTATAACAGAATGACTCCTTCAGCTTGGCAATGTCTTTCTCCTTTACGCCCGACAACCTCTCGATGAAGGAAAAGGCGGCGTGCCCCTCGTTCATATGATACTTGTCTATCGAATAACCAAGGGCGTCAAGGGCCTTAATCCCCCCCATCCCCAGGACAACCCTCTGAACAATCTTCCACCAGAGGCTGTCGCTACGGTAGAGCTGATCGGTTATCTGCCTCTCTCTCTCTCCGTTTTCCGGGCAGTCTGAATCGAGAAGAATGAGGGGGACCACATGTTTTTGATCATGGCTATAGACCGGATAGAGCCAGATGCGAAGGGTAATATCCTCGTTGCAGCAACGAACCTTGACCGAACGATCCGTTAAGACTAGTCCCGGGTAGCTGTATGGATCCCACCTTGTTTCCTCCGGTACCTGTCCATACTTGTACCATAAACGCTGCTTGAAGTACCCTTTGTTCCAGAGGACTCCCACCCCAACCATTGATACCCCCAAATCGGCCGCCGATTTGAGCATATCCCCGGCTAAAACACCAAGGCCGCCGCTGTAGATAGGTAAATCAATAAGATTGCCAAACTTTAGAAGGTGATAATAGTCCATCGCCCTCATATTGGAAAAAACTTCCTGCGGCTTTACAAAATTTCTCTCGTCTACGCCGTTATGACATTCGAACGCATTGTATATGCTCGGGGCAAGGCCAAACTCCATTGAAAAGTAGGCCACAGATTTGGTGCCCGATGATTGCAGTACTTTTTCAGCCTCCAACACGGGATTAGCGGGAAAACCAAAAAAGTGGTCATCGTTTATACAACCACTTTCCCTTTTCTTCCGCTCTTCCTCCGGGCTTATATGTAAAGGATTTCTTGCAGGCATGCTCAGCTCTCTTTTCGAATCAATATGGATAATAACTCTTAATATAAATATAAGGGGACTATATCAAGATGAGCGATAGCTATCCATAACAATATTAGCAAAAATCAGATTTATCAAACCAGCCAAACAAAATAGGCACAATTTATTTAGTTTTAGCAGTCTATCATGTTACAACTTGGGGGATTATAGATATTATTATGAATAAGGGGGGAGGGACCAGCACACCTCTATCCCTTATTTTTACTTGACTTAGTGGCGATTGTTAAGGTACTATTCATGCTTATGATTTTAGCAAATCAGATAGTTTACTTTCAATATATTTAAGTTTTAGGAAGGATCAGATGAAAAGGACTTACCAACCGAAGAATAAAAAAAGGGCGAGGAAGCATGGCTTTCGCCACAGAATGTCTACCAGTTCCGGAAGGGCTATACTGTCCAGAAGAAGAGCCAAGGGAAGAAAGACCCTGACCGTTTCCGATTCTCGCCTATAGGAGACACGGGGATACCGCCGCCACCCCTTTAATATCCTCGCAAACTCGGATAATTTCTTAGAGCAATTATGAGCAGAGAAGGATTTTGCAGGGATGAGAGAATAGTCAAAAAAGATGATTTTCAGCAAATCTTCAGAGAGGGGAAAAAGATAAGAAGAGAGCCTTTTTCCATCTATTTTATCCCCAGAGGAGGCGGCCATAGAAGACTGGGAATAATCGCCTCGCGTAAGGTTGGCAATGCCGTCTTCAGGAACAGGGGGAAGAGATTCTTTCGGGACATCTTTAGAAAAAACAAAGAGGCAATTCCGGTTGGGGATATTCTTCTTATACTCTCCCCTTCTTTTAGGGACAGAAGTTATCAAGAGCTGAAAGATTCTTTTTTTGAGGCCCTTGATTCCTTTCATCACCTCCAACCTGGCAAATAAGGGATGAAACGTATAATTATAGCTTTAATAAGAATTTATAAGACTCTCATTTCACCTATTTTGCCCCCTTCCTGTAGATTCACCCCGACCTGCTCAAGCTACATGGAGGAGGCGGTAAAAAAATATGGTGCCACAAAGGGGGTATATTTAGGGATAAAAAGATTGATAAGGTGTCATCCCTTTTGTGAGGGGGGATACGATCCCCTCAAATAGGGGTAGAGGTAGAGCAAATATACCCCTATCAGGTAATAAACCGTAATAATAATCTTTAAACTCGATATAAAAAATGGAAAAAAGAGCATTTTTGGCCGTAGTACTATCAATCCTTGTCTTTATGGGATTTCAATACTTTGCTGAGAAGAATATGCCCCCTCAGGAAGTAACTCAAACGGCAACTGAGAATACACCGACAGCCTCGGAAAAAGATATCAACAGCGAGGATATCTCTGGAAAAGAGGGAACAGCCGCGGACAAACTTACCCTCGATCAAAACATAGCGGAAAAGATTATCACCATAGATACCGGCAAGGCAGAGATTAAATTAACCAATAGGGGCGGCCGAATAGCATCCATTCTCCTTAACGATTACAAGAACAAGGATGGCTCCAAGTTAGAGCTGATACATGCCACCAGTGAAGAAGATTATCCTCTCCTTATAAACTATGCCAGCGAGGCCCTCAATAAAAGGATAAATAATTCCAACTATGCCCTCGGCGATTTAACCAAAGAAAATATAGTCCTATCCCCTAATGACAGCAAGGTTACCGCCTCCTTCTCCTATAAAGATAAGTCCGGAGTGGTGGTCAATAAAACCTATAGCTTCAGTTACGGAGACTATATGTTTGACTCATCCGTCTCCATTCTTGATACTCAAAACACCTTTGGGGAAGTAACCGGGGATATTATTTGGAACACATCTTTGACAAGTGGCCCAAAAACAAAATACATATATACCGGTCCAACCATGATGGCCGACGGTAAGCTTATCACCAAGACCCCTAAAAACGAGGGGGAGGCGAAGCTATATGAGGAAAAGCTTGAATGGATTGCCATGCAGGATAAATATTTTATGGCCGCGCTTATTCCTGTTAATGAAGGAGCCATCGGCGTCGCCAAAACTATTACCAAGGAGAGCCAAGAGATTGCCCTCCGCCTGAAAACAGGCCGGGGGGAAACAGCCAACATAAGGGTATATGTGGGGCCGCGACACGAGGCAACCCTAAAAAGGTACCACGATTTATCCCTCCATAAGATTATAAATTACGGCTGGTTTGATTTTATTGCTAAACCTCTCTTTTGGGTTCTTGTTAATATAAATTCTTATGTCCACAACTATGGGGTAGCCATTATCATCTTGACCATTCTTATAAAGCTTGTCTTTTACCGTCTATCGGATAAGGGATTCGCTTCTATGCATAGAATGCAGAAGCTACAACCCCACATTAAGATGCTTCAGGAGAGATACAAGAACGATAAAACTGCCCTTAATGCAGAGACTATGAAGCTTTATAAGGAACATAAGGTCAATCCTATGGGAGGGTGCCTTCCTACCGTAATACAGATTCCCGTCTTCTTCGGATTGTATAAGGTACTTCTAAGTGCTATTGAACTAAGACATGCTCCATTCTTCTTCTGGATTACAGACCTTTCGATGAAGGATCCATACTACATAACCCCGGTACTTATGGGTATTACCATGTTCTTTCAGCAGAAGATGACCCCTTCTCCAACCGGTGGTGATTCTTCGCAGGCCAAGATAATGCTCCTTATGCCGGTCGTCATGACCTTCCTATTCCTCAAATTCCCGGCCGGTTTGATATTGTACTGGATGGTTAACAATATACTCACCATCGCCCAGCAATATTATGTTCAGAGAAAGATGTCTCGGTAAGGCTGTTTATACAGAGCGGCAGAAAAAAGTAGACCGAGGCGCGACGAAGGCGAGGAGTGAGGCGTATTTTTATGCAACCCCCTCATTCCCCCTTAACAAAGGGGGATAGGGGGTTGTATATCGACGAGCCGGGGATAAATGAAGCCTAAACACGATGAACCAAATTTATGTCGCTCTGTCTAGTTAGGGAGATGGCCTGAGGGGCCACCAGTTATCTCCCTATATCTCTCCTGTAGTGGAGACCGTCCCAGCTTATTTTACTAACAATTTTATAGGCGTTATCTGAGGCCTCCGCAAGGGTGGCCCCTCGGGATGTAACCCCCAAGACACGCCCCCCATTGGTTACAATATTCTTACCTGATAATTTGGTCCCGGCCTGAAAGACAACTCCCCCCCCAACATCATCAAGCCCGCTGATTACCTTCCCCTTCTCGTATGCTCCAGGATATCCACCTGAGGCCATAACAATACAAACGGTATAACCCTCGTGCCATTCAATATCAAGCCCCTTAATGCTCTGGTGGGCGGCAATCTTGACCATTGGTGGGATAATGTCCCCTTTCATTTTGAACATGATAGGCTGTGTCTCAGGGTCTCCAAAGCGGCAGTTATACTCGAGGACCACAGGCTCACCGTCACATATCATCAGTCCGGCATAGATAACCCCCCTATAAAGTCTCCCTTCAGAGGCTAGGCCGTCTATGGTAGGCCTTATAACCCTCTCTATTATCTTCTTCATAAGCTCCGGGGTAACGGTTGGAGATGGGGCATAGGCCCCCAGGCCGCCGGTATTGGGTCCCTTATTTCCGTCATAGACAGGTTTATGGTCTTTGGCGGTTACCAAGGGAATAAAGTCTTGGCCATCCGATAAAACCATGAAGGAGACCTCAACCCCATCCAAAAACTGCTCAACCAATATTTTATCCCCAGCGGAACCAAACTGCCTATCAAGGAGGATCGTATCTACAGCCTCGAAGGCCTCCTCAATCTTGTGGCATATAACAACCCCCTTACCGGCAGCTAAGCCGTCTGCTTTAATAACCAAGGGAAGATTGACTGATTTTATATATTCCTTGGCCTTGTCGGCCGAGACAAAGATCTCCGAGGCGGCAGTTGGAATGCCATATTTTTTCATAAAGTTTTTAGAAAAGACCTTACTCCCCTCAAGTTCTGCCCCCAATTTGGAAGGCCCAAAGATAGCCAAGCCTCTCTCTTCAAACCTGTCAACAATCCCTAGGGTAAGGGGGACTTCGGGACCGACAATAGTCAGGTCAATCCTATTCTTCAGGGAAAAGTCGGCCAGGGCCTCAATATCTTCGACGGCTATATCTATATTTTCGGCCAACTCGGCGGTACCGGGATTACCAGGGGTACAGTAAATCTTATCAACCAGCGGACTAAGGGATGCCTTCCAAACAAGGGCATGCTCGCGTCCTCCGTTACCTACAATTAAGATTTTCATAGATTTCTCCAAATATCTTTCCTCTGTCAAAACAATCAAATGTTTAAATTATGACAGATTTGAACGGCATAATATACCAACCTAAGGCGATGCACAGTGGGATTATACGGAAGCCGGAAGCCGGATGATGAACATATCCGGTTGTTGAAGGCTAAGGCAGGGCTCTCCTCCTAAGGAGAAACATCAGGAGATGGGTTGCCCCCATTCTGATACCTCTTGACCAACTCTACCGCCTCTCGGTAGAGCTCCTCTATATCTTCACCAGCGTATATTCTCTTACACAGGTCATCCGCCTCTCCTATCAGAGACTTCTCTATTGCCCGTTTCTGACTAAGCTTACTTATTTTCTTATGGTATGTGTGGGTCTTATCCTCGCCTAACCCTACCAGTTCCTCATGCAGTTTCTCGCCGGCCCTTAGACCGGTAAACTCTATCTCTATACTCTTCTCATTGTGAGGTTTCATAAGATTAATCATCCTTTGGGCCAGGTCGACTATCTTGACCGGTTCCCCCATATCAAGGAGGAATATCTCCCCCCCATCTCCCATTGTAGCGGCTTGGAGGATCAGAAGAACCGCCTCCGGTATGGTCATAAAATATCTGGTCACATTCTTATCGGTAATGGTGACCGGTCCCCCCTCCTTTATCTGTTGCTTAAATATCGGAATAACACTCCCGTTACTCCCCAAGACGTTTCCGAAGCGGACAGAGATAAACTTGGTTCGGCTACTGGCGGCAATGGCCTGGACATACATCTCGCATATCCTTTTGGAGAGCCCCATGGCATTGACCGGATTGACAACCTTATCGGTCGACACAAAAACAAATGTGTCGGCCCTCCACTTTTCAGCCAGGTCGGCCACCACGCTTGTCCCAAAGATATTATTGTAGAGAACCTCATCCTTGTTTAATTCCATAAGGGGGACATGCTTATTGGCCGCCACGTGAAAGACCGCTTGAGGGGTAAATTTCTCAAAAAGATTATCCATTTTTATCAGGTGGGTCACGTCAGTGCAGCAGTAGTGAATATCTATAGTCTCCTCATATTTGGCCAGCTTAGATTTTAGATCAAACATAAAGTTTTCGCACTTGTCAATCAGGATCAGCCTGCTCGGAGCAAAATCAATTATCTGTCGGACAAGCTGTGACCCGATAGAGCCGGCAGCCCCTGTCACCATAATAGACTTCCCATTCAACGATTTTTCTACCGAGCCGAAATCAATACTGACCGGATCACGATAAAGAAGGTCAGCCACCTCTACATCCCTGATAGCTTCTATATGGACGGCGTTGGTCACAAGGTCGTGATAGCTCGGAACGATACGGCACCTGATTTCTTCGGCCATACAGTAATTGTTCACCTTTTCAACCTCTTTCCCCGACAGGTCACAGGCAATAAGGAGTTCGTCAATCTGGTTCTTGGCCACTATCCCGGCGATCTCCGGCCACCCGCCAACAATGGGGATGCCGTGTATGGAGCGCCCCTTTTTATTATAATCGTCATCTATAAAACAGACCACCTCATAGCCGTCATTCTTATCATTCAGCATAGTTCGGAGGATAGACTCCCCCTTATTCCCCGCCCCGTATATCAGAAGTCTCTTCCCCTTGGTTGAGGCCTTTTGAAGGGGAGAAGAAATAAGCCTTGAGACAAGCCCATCTTCTTTAAGGACTACCCTTATGGCCACCCTAGCGCCGCAGATAAGGAGAAAGGAGAGAGCTGCATCGATGACATAGACCGATCTAGAAAATCCCTCAAAGCGATGGGCAAATAGGATGATGGATATAATTGTGACGGTGCTGAAAAAAGACATCTTGGCAATATTGACCAGGTCGGCCAGGCTGGTATAGCGCCACATACCCCGATACAGCTCAAAATAGTAGGCCGAGAGAACCTTAACGAGGACAACCCACCAAACAGTCTGGTAAAATATACGGCTTTCGTGGGGAGAAAAATTCTCAAACCTGAGCCGGTAGGCCAGGTAGTAGGCAAAAGCAAAAAGGAGAGTATCGCCAAATATAACAAAGAACTTATTTACATGTCTACGCATCTATAAATACCCTTATAAATTTCAATCTTTACGACAATCGGCCTATATCCAACACACCTTTAGCTGAAAATTGCCTACCTAAGACCCCAAAAGGCAATAAGTTGACAATCTAAATATATATCTCTATTATAAACTACCAGTGTTTAGTTGCCTAAGTCTGCGCCGTACCAAGAGCGAGAATTTGGCGTGGCTGGCGCGAAGGCAACCGCAGCCATAGCTTAAAGCCTATGGCGAGGATTGACAACAAAGCCAGGCGCGTCAAAGGCCGGTCGACTACAGCAAGATTTAGGCAATTAAGCACTCGTCGGGGCAGTAGCTCAGTTGGGAGAGCGCGTCGTTCGCAACGACGAGGTCGTCGGTTCGATCCCGATCTGCTCCACCATTCTCAGAATGCCCCTTTTTATAGATAAATAAGGGCGGTTAACTCAGCGGGAGAGTGCCACCTTCACACGGTGGAAGCCACTGGTTCGATCCCAGTACCGCCCACCAATCTTCTATATAAACCCCTTTATTCTCTTATCTAAGGCTGCCTGATCGGTCGTAAAGGAGAGTAGGGCCGACATTGTCATAAGGTCATCAATGGCCACATCCTCGTTCCAATCACTCAACCTAGGAATTTTCCCCCTATCCTTTATAGACTGTATCTCCTCCGAGCTGAAAGGATAAAACAGGTTTATATTGCTCTCTCGGCATACCTTCAACAAGCCTTCCCCATTCATACTATCAGGATTTTCACCTAAAAGGGTATCAACAAAACTTACAAATCTTTCATCTACCTCCCAAAGGGGGGCAAATCTATCGGGGGAATCTATCCCTGCCGGACAGACCTCCTCCAACTTGGACGAAATTTTTCCCGAAGATGTTTCGGAATTATAGAGTTCTCCAAAGGACTTTGGCGGAATAGTCAACACATCAACCCCTGCCAAATCCAGAACCTGCTGCCCATTGCGGACACTGGCCGCTATAAGGGATGTCCCTACCTTCGGATTTCTTTTTTTAAGTCCATTTAATACCCTCTGGGTTGCTATGGTCACCCTTTCCCCG
>Ga0180009_10004662_pt1 | contig 15010 bp, 7 predicted proteins | sample OS_PC_MetaG_FD_123537 | JGI IMG/M metagenome (GOLD analysis project Ga0180009, IMG submission 123537) | Groundwater microbial communities from the Aspo Hard Rock Laboratory (HRL) deep subsurface site, Sweden - OS_PC_MetaG | ecosystem: Environmental > Aquatic > Deep subsurface > Groundwater...
GACGAGAGGTTGCGCAGCTCGACCAGCTCCTGCGCCGGCTCGGCGCCGACCGGGTTGGCCAGCACCTCGGTGATCGCCACCCGCGGCGCCGGACCCGCCGGGACCGCCAGCTGGACCGACGACTGGTTGCCCGCCAGATCCTGAACCGTCACCGCGGCCGTCCCGGACAGCGGCGAGACCGGCATCGCGACCTCGTGCTGCGTGGCACCGACGCTACCCTCGGCCTCGACGCCCCAGCTGCCGTCCATCCAGAGATCAGTCGGATCCTCGGTGCGGAGCCGCACCACGACGCAGCCATCGGACTGCTGCAGCCGCAGGGCATCGACAGGCGGGGGCGTGAGATCGACCTGGTCGCCGGTGGCCAGCACCTGGTCCGGCAGCGGCAGCACCTCCCGTCCTGCCGCGTCCCGGATCGACGGGCCGACGTGCAGCCTGACCATCGCACGAGGCGGCAACAGCTCGAGCAGGCGGAGCTCGTAGCAGCTGTCCCGGTCGACGCCGCGACAGAGAGTAGACTGGAGTTTCACCTGCGTCGCCACCGGCTGCCCCGGGCCGAGCTCGAGCCCCAGCGTGTGCTGGTCGACTCCCAGCACCGGCCGGGAGAACCGGACCACCACCCGGGCCAGGTTGACCGGCAGGTCGGCCGACCGGGGCGCCGGGGAACGCAGCCAGACGGTGGGCCGTCCGCTGTCCGCGCCGGCGGTCGCGAACCGCTGCAGCAGGACGAGCCGGTCGCCCAGGGCGAGCTCGACCGGGTTGCCGACGCGATCGGTCAGTGTGGGCCCCACCAGCAGCGTGTGCAGCCGGTGGTTCTCCATCGGGCTGAGCGGCTGCAGACGCACCTCCGTGCCCAGCAGTACCACCGACAGGGGCGCGAGCAGACCTCGTCGATGAGCGCTCAGGGGCGGATGAACCGCGTCGGAGATCCACGCCGTGTCGACCCGGTCCTGCTGGCAGCGGTCGGCGTGGCAGCGGCCCGCCCCGCAGGACAGACTGGTCGTGCAGCCCGCACCCGGCTCGTGCGGAACAACCATCACGGAATCGGCGGTCACAGTCTGCGGATCGAGGGGCTCGCTGAAGTAGATGTCGATCGGGTCGGTGGGGCTGATCATCCCGGCGCCCGGAAGGCTGGTCCCGAGCAGCCTCGGGGGATCGAGGTCGAGCGACCTCCCGGGGTCGGGAGGACAGCCGCTCGCCAGGATGCACACGATGACCAGCGACAGATACGTCCTCATTGGTTTCACCTCCTGTGACGCTTGATGGGGCCTGCACCAGGCAAGACTCGCGCCACGTTCACCCCGCCGTCTTTCGCGCAGTTGCGAGCAGCGTGGGGAGGGTCTGTCCGGATCCCGGTCCGGAGCCGGACGGCATCCGGATCGCCTTGCCAGGCAGAGGGTGAGCAGATACAGTCGGGCCCGACCTGGCACGGAGGTACCCGAATGGCCATCGCCCGCTCGCTCCAGGAGGAGATGACGAAATCCTCCTGGATCCGGAAGATGTTCGAGGCGGGAGAGGCGCTCAAGACGCGTGGCGGCGGCGAGATCTTCGACTTCAGCCTGGGCAGTCCCAACCTCGAGCCTCCCAGGGAGTTCCAGGAAGCGTTGAAGGATCTGGTGCACAACCCGATCCCGGGCATGCACAGGTACATGCCGAATGCCGGCTACCCCAGCACCCGCAAGGCGGTGGCCGACCTCGTCAGCGGCCAGGAGCAGGTGTCGCTGGAGCCCCTCGACGTGATCATGACCGTTGGGGCGGCCGGCGCTCTCAACGTGGCGCTGACCTCGATCCTCGACCCAGGCGACGAGGTGATCATCCTCGCGCCCTACTTTGTCGAGTACATGTTCTATGTCCGGAACCACGGCGGAACGGTGAGGGTGGTCCAGACCACCGAGGACTTCGACATCGACCTGGAGGCGATCGAGCGCGCGACCACAGAGCACACCAAGGCCCTGATCATCAACACGCCCCACAACCCCACGGGCCGGATCTACTCGCAGGAGAAGCTCGACGGCATGAGCCAGCTGCTGGGTCGCCTCGAGCAGCGCACCGGCAGCCCGATCCATCTGCTGGTCGACACGCCCTACGCCAAGATCACCTACGACGCCAAGAATCCGCTGCTGTTCAAGAGCCACCCGGCCACCATGATCGCCCACAGCCACTCGAAGGACCTGGGCATCGCGGGCCAACGGATCGGCTATCTGATCATCAACCCCCATCACCCCGACCGTCAATCGCTCCGGACGGCCTGCACGGTCACCAACCGCACCCTGGGGTTCGTCAACGCGCCTGCGTTGATGCAGCTGGCGCTGGAGCGGTCGCTTCACTCGTCGGTGGACGTGAGCTACTACCGCGAGAACCGCGACCTGCTCTGCAACGGCCTGGCCCAGGCCGGATACCAGTTCGTGCGGCCAGAGGGCGCGTTCTACGTCTTCCCCAGGACCCCGGTGCCCGACGACCTGGCCTTCACCCGAGAGCTGCTGCAGGAGAACGTGCTGGTGGTCCCCGGATCCGGGTTCGGCCGAGCGGGCCACATCCGCATCGCATTCTGCGTGGCGCGCGAGACGGTGCAGCGGGCCCTGCCCCGCTTCGCGAAGGTGATCCAGCGTGTCAAGCGCGGCTGATCCCGTCCACCCGCCCCATCCATTCGTCCTGGCGTCCTCGTCTCCCCGCCGTCGTGACCTGCTCCGGTCGGCGGGACTATCCTTCGACGTCGATCCCAGCACCATCTTGGAGGCCCCGGAGCCGGACGAGCCGCCCCGGTCCTACGTGCGCCGCATCGCCGCCGAAAAGGCCCGGGGCGTTGCCCACCGCCTCCAGACCGGGGGAGACACCCGACCGGTGCTGGCGGCGGACACCATCGTCGTGCTGGGCGACATGCTGGGCAAGCCGGAGAGCCGCGATGCGGCGCTGAACATGCTGCTGCGCCTCTCGGGGCAGTGGCACGAGGTGATCACCGCATTCTGTCTGATCGACGCCCGGGGGTCGGAGCAGCGGCAGGAGGTGGTGACTCGCGTGCAGTTCAAACAGCTCCTCCCGCGGGAGATCGAGGCCTATCTGGCTCTGGGAGAGTGGCGGGACAAGGCTGGCGGCTATGGAATACAGGGCGGAGCCGCCTTCATGGTGCGTCAGATCGGCGGCTCCTACACCAACGTGGTGGGCCTGCCGCTGTGCGAGGCGGTCGAGGCCCTGTCTCGTCTGGGCCTGACCGTGGGGCAGCGCGCGTGACCGACCTGGTGCAGATCGGGGCCAATCTGCCGTGGGTCCACCAGCGGATCGCGCAGGCCTGCAGCGCTGCCGGACGCGACCCGTCCGAGGTCACTCTGGTCTGCGTGAGCAAGACGGTATCAGAGGCAGCGATCCGCGCCGCCCACCAGGCCGGCGCCCGGGTCTTCGGCGAGAACTACGGCCAGGATCTGCGGGACAAGGCGCGCCAGCTGCAGGAGTTGGAGGGGATCGCATGGCATTTCATCGGACCCCTGCAGCGCAACAAGGTGCGCTACGTCGTGGGTACAGCGTCGCTGATCCACAGCGTACACAGCATCGACCTGCTGGCGGCGATCGAGGAGCGCGCCGCCCGCCAGGGCCTGACGCAGGAGCTGCTGGTCCAGCTCAACCTGTCCCAAGAGACCAGCAAGTCGGGGATCCAGGAGCAGGAGCTGGAGCGCGTGCTCGACGCGGTGGCCGACTGCACCCACTGCCGCTGCACGGGCCTGATGACCATGCCGCCGTTCTTCGACGATCCCCGGCGAGCACGCCCCTATTTCGAACGACTGGCCGCGCTGCGGCGCCGCCTCGCCACGGAGAAGCGCTCCCAGGTTGACCTGAGGCACCTTTCCATGGGAATGACCGGTGACTTCGAGGTGGCCATCGAGGAGGGGGCCACACTGGTGCGGATCGGTACCGCCATCTTCGGTTCACGGAGCTGAGCGAACAGAAGTTGCGGTTCGGCGGGGTGGACTGACAATCAATGGCCGCTGGCCAGAGATTTGAAGTTGGTCCATGCTCTCGCGGGAGAAGGGCCGGACACGATGAATACAGTCGCGGCGCACAACCAGGCTGTCTCGCCGCTGCAGTCGGCGCAGGTGCTGCTGGCCCAGGATCTCGAGCGGGTCGAGGCCCTGCTGCAGGACGCATCCTGGGGCCCGGTGCCCGTCATGGCCCAGGTCGCCGGCCACCTGGTGGATGCGGGCGGCAAGCGTCTGCGACCGATGCTCTCGATCCTGTGTGCGCGCCTGGCCGGGATCCACGGCGAGCGCGCGCTGCGCGTGGCCGCGGCGTCGGAGATGATCCACACCGCCTCGCTGTTGCACGACGACGTGGTGGACGGGTCCCCGTTGCGTCGGGGACGCCCGGCGGCGCCCCAGGTCTACGGCAACAGCACCTGCGTGCTGGTGGGGGACGCCCTGATGGCCCAGGCCCTCTGCCTGCTCGGCGACCAGGAGCCCCACGATCCACTGCTCTCCCTCGCTCGCTGCGTCCGACGGATGGCGGTGGGGGAGATCCAGCAGCTGGCCCAGACCGGCAAACCCCACCCCCGCCTGCTGGGCTATCTGCGCGTGGTGGAGGGCAAGACATCGGCCCTCTTCGCCTGGTGCGCCACGGTGGGCGACCTGTGCCCCTCCCGTCTGCGCCCGCAGCTGATGAGCTTCGGCCGGCGTCTTGGCATGGCGTTCCAGATCGCCGACGACGTGCTGGACTACGCCGGTGATCCGGCCAGGACCGGCAAGGCCGTCGGCTCGGATCTGTGCGAGGGCAAGTTCACGCTGCCGCTGCACTTCGCCTGCAAGCAGCAGCCGAGGCTGCTGGAGCAGGCGATCCGCATCGGCAACAGCGACCGGCCCGATACCGCGGCCCTCGGGTCGCTGGTGGAGCAGGTGTGTGCCAGCGGCGGTCCGGAGCGGGCCCGGGAGGTGGCCGCGACGCTGCTACACCGCGCGCACCGGGCGCTGGACCGCTGCCCCGCCGACCGGTGGCGCGATCAACTGCACCGCATCGCCGACTTCGTCGTGCATCGCAGTTTCTAGCAGCGGCGATCGATTTGCCGGACCGAGCCGGACCGACCGGTTGATACCGCCGCCCATTCCTGCTATTGAAGCACCAGCCGGGAGGTGCAGCGGTGGCGAGTTCCGTCAAGGTCTGGGCCGGGCAGGTCCGTGCTCCTTTTCTGTTGCTGTCCGTGTTCCTCGTGTTGATCGGCGGCGCAGTGGCCCACGCCGAGGGCCACTTCGACGCGCTGGCGTTCGCCCTGGCCATGATCGGTGTGATCCTGGCCCACGTCTCGGTCAACCTGTTCAACGAGCATTCCGACCACCAGACGAAGATCGACCACAACACGACCCGCACCCCGTTCTCGGGCGGCAGCGGGACGCTGCAGGCGGGCCACACCTCCGCCGGCGCGGTGCTGGCGGTGGCGATCGCCACCTTATCGGTCGCCCTCGCCATCGGGCTCTACCTCTCATGGGTGGCCGGCTGGCAGCTGATGCTGTTCGTCCTGTTCGGCGGCATTGCGACGGTCTCCTACACGCGATGGCTCGCACGCTGGATGCTGGGGGAGCTCGCCGCCGGGGTTGCCCTGGGCTCGTTCGTCGTGCTGGGCACCTACTATGCGCAGACCGGGACGCTGTCGGCCACCGTTGTCTGGCTCTCGATCCCGCCGGGGATCCTCACCGCGCTGTTGCTGCTGCTCAACGAGTTTCCCGATGCCGAGGCGGACCGGCAGGGTGGGCGGCGGCACCTGGTGATCGCCCTCGGCTGGAGGCGCGCTGCCGTGGTCTACACCGTGGCCCTCGCGGTCAGCTATCTGGTGCTGGTGGCCGGGGTGGTGCTGGGTCAGCTCTCTCCCTGGGTGCTGCTGGCCCTGCTGACCCTCCCGCTGGCGGTCAAGGCCGCCGCCGGCGCTCTGCGCCACGGCGCCAGCGTCGAGAAGCTGGTCCCGGCCCTGGGGGCCAATGTCGGTGTCGTGCTCGGCACCGATCTGCTGATCGCGGTGGCCTACTTCATCCACTGAAACGCACCCGCGTCACGGGTGTATTGAACAAAAACCGGCCCCCGATATACTTCGAGATTCATGGAGGGCTCCAACATATGCCCGCGATGCGGGGTCTCGGCCGGTGACAGCCTGTTCTGCGAGCAGTGCGGGGTCAAGCTGTCCTCCGAGGCCGACCAGGTCGATCCACTGATCGGTCGCACGATCGGGGACAAGTACCGGATCGATGCTCTGCTCGGCAGCGGGGCCATGGGCCGCATCTATCGCTCCGAGCACTCTGCGCTCGAGCGCACGGTCGCGCTGAAGGTGCTTCACCCCCACCTGACCTACAACGAGAGCCTGGTTCACCGCTTCCTGCGCGAGGCCCGTGCGGCCAGCCGCCTGTCGCACCCCAACATCGTCACGCTGCTGGACTTCGGCCAGGATGCCGAGGACGGATTGCTGTACCTCGTGATGGAGCACCTCGAGGGCCGTTCGCTCCAGTCGTTCATCGACGACGACGGGCCCCTCGAGATGGGGCGGCTGCTCCACCTGGCCAAACAGATCCTGCTCGCCGTTGACGAGGCCCACGCCCAGAACATCGTCCACCGGGACCTCAAACCGGAGAACATCATCATCCTGCCCACCCGGCACGGCGAGCAGGTGAAGGTGGTGGACTTCGGCCTGGCCCAGCTGGTGGGCACGGACGACGTGAAGCTCACATCGACCGGCCTGGTGTGCGGGACCCCGTCCTACATCTCTCCCGAGCAGGCGCGAGCCGCCGACGTCGGTCCGCTGACCGACATCTACAGCTTCGGAGTAATGCTGTACGAGATGGTCACCGGCGTGCTCCCGTTCGAGGCGACCGGGGCCTACGAGATGGTGAGCAAACACCTGACCGAGATGCCCGTGCCGCCGGCCAAGCGGGTGCGCGGCCGACAGATCCCCGAGGATCTGTCCCGGCTTGTTCTTCGCTGTCTGGAGAAGAGCCCGAGCCAGCGGCCCGCGAACGCGGTCGAGGTCCACGACGCCCTCCTGGCGGTGGAGCAATCGCTTGCGGGCGCGGCGCCGCCGCTGGCGGCCCTGATCTCGAGCGAGCTGCCCGTCGCGACGCCGGAGCGGGAGGTCGAATGCCCTGCCTGCGGCCGCAGGATGCCAAGGGAGGCCCAGTTCTGCGGATCCTGCGGCACTGACATGAAGGCACCCTCGACCTGCGCGATCTGTGGGGCGCCGAAGGGCGACTGCACGTGCGGGCCTTCCCCTGTCGCAACCGGCGTGGGATCTCCGATCGACGGCCCGTTGGACGATCTGGAGCACGAGCCGACCGTGGTGCCGCCCAGCGACGAGCTGAAGCGCCTGAAGCAACACCTGCCCGAGCGCGTGCTGCAGGCGCTGCTCGAGGGCCAATCGCTGCTGCAGAGCCCGCGGCGCCAGATCACCGTGCTGTTCGCCGATCTGAGCGCTGTCCACAGCGGAGTCGTGGATCTCGACGTACTGATCAACGCGATGAGCCGGGGCTTCGAGCTGATGATGGGGTGCGTGCAGCACAACGAGGGCATCGCACAGCGCTTCATCGGGGACTGCCTCGTCGCCCTGTTCGGCGCCCCGCTGTACCACGAGGACGACCCCGCCCGGGGGGTGCAGGCCGCGCTCGACATGCGTCACGAGCTGGCGGGGCTGAACCTGGAGCTGCCCGCGCACCTCGCGCTTCGGGTCGGCGTCGCCTGCGAGACGGTGGTGACTGGCCCCGCGGACTCCGGCAGCCTGGACATGGGCGCCGTGGCCCGGGTCGTGCGCCAGGCCCAGCGGCTGCAGACAGCGGCAGAGCTGGACGCCATCCTGATCAGCGATCCCGTCCGGCGCGAGCTGTCGCTGGCCGGCGCCTCCGTCGACCTGAATCAACTGCCCGCGATGGACCTCGGCGACGGTCCGACCGACCTGTTCGAGGTGCCGAGGCGCCCCCCCCCTCCGATACTCGAGCCGATCTCCGTACCCTCGTCACTCCTCGTCGGACGCTCCGCCGAGCGGGCTATCATCGAGAGCGCCGGCCGCCTGGCAGTCGAGGGACGAGGCTCCGCCATGTTGCTGGTCGGCGAACCGGGGATCGGCAAGAGCGCGCTGATGTCCCACCTGGCTCGGAGCCTGCGAGAGCTGGGGATGAAGACCCACCTGACCAGCTCGACGTCGGGGGGCTCCCGCAGCACCGCAGGCCAGTTGCTGCGCTCGGTGCTGAACTGTCCGCCGGACGCCTCCGACGGGCAGGTCCAGGGCCGGCTGGCCGATGTGGAGGGGCTGGACGAGACCGACCGGGCCGCCCTTGCGTTCCTGGCCCTCTCCTCCTCCCGGTCCAGCACCTCGATGCCGATCCTGGCGCTGGACCTGACCTGCTTCACCGCCGTGCGTCGCCTGCTGCAGCTGCTGACGGCCGAGGCTCCCATCGCCGTACTGCTGGACGACTGCCGACTGCTGAACGACCGCGAGCGGCAACTGGTGACACAGATCAGCGGCATGATCGACGAGCACCGGCTGCTGCTGGTCCTCGCCGACCGCGAGCAGGACCCGGCGCTGGTCGATGCCGGCGTCCGTCCGATGGTGCTGGGCCCGCTGCAACCCGGCGAGGCCGAGATGCTGCTGCGCAAGCTCGCGGGCGACCGGCTGGTGGACGCAGAGACGGTGCAGCGCGTCCAGGAGTCCTCGGGCGGCAACCCGCTCTACCTGGTCGAGACCGCCCGCTACCTCGACCGCGAGGGCTACCTCTCGGCTGGCCGGCCCCAAGGACGCCGACGGGCCATCACGGTCCCGGCCAACATCCACGCGCTGGTCACCACCCGCTTTGACACGCTCGACCCCCTGGCCAAGGACGCCCTGGTCCATGCTGCGTTGATCGGCCGTCCGTTCACCCCGACCCTGCTGGCGCGCATGCTGCCGGACGCGCCGGGGCTTCACCTGACGCTCGAGGAGCTCGAGGACAGCGGGCTGCTCGAGCGCCAGGAGTCCGGCCCGGCTAACCTCCGCCTGAGGTTTCGTCACGCGCTGGTGCGAGAGACGCTCTGCAGCACGTTGACCGACGAGAAACGACGTGGAACGCACGACCGGATCGCCTCGTTGCTGCTGGAGGGGGCCGACCCGGAGGTGCCCGCCGCGGAGATCGGACGGCAGCTGGAGCTGGCGGGTCGGGACTCCGACGCGGCCGGCCAGTACGAGCTGGCCGCCAACGAGCAGGTCGAACGGGGACAACCCGAGGCCGCGGCCCAGTACTTCAAACGCGCCGTGGAAGCGCTCGAGCGCGTGGACAGCGCCGATCCGCTTCGGATCATCGACCTCAAGATCTTCGTGGCTCATGCGCTGAACCGGGCCAACCGCTGGCAAGAGGCGCGCGACATCGCCCTGGCGGCGCGCAACGAGGCGCTCCCCACCGGCGACGTGGTGCTCGCCGCCCGCGCCTCGCACGAGCTCGCGCGGGCGGCCGCAGAACAGGGCGACCTGCAGCTCGCCGACTCGGTGCTGCGCGAGGCCTACCAGACCGCCCTCGCGTGCAGCGAGCTCGACCTGGCCGCCGAGCTGGCCAGCACCCTGGGCGAGACCCAGGAACGCGGCGGTGACCTGCAACAGGCGCTCGAGACTCTCGAGAGCGCCTACCGGCGCCTGGAGGGCACGGCGCGCAGGAGCCGCACCAGCCAGACAAGCGTGGCGGCGGGCCGGGTGGCCGAGGTGCTCAACCGACTCGGCCGGGTCATGATCCGAATGGATCGAGCCGGCGACGCCATCGGCTACCTGCGGACGGCGCTCAAGCAGTCCAGGCTGGCCGCCGATGTCATACTGGAAGGACGGGTGCTGGGCAACCTGGGGCGGGCCGAATCGCTGTCCGGCAACCCCACCTCAGCCCTCGAGACGCTGGACAGGGCGTTACGCACCATGCAACAGGCCGGTGATCGGGTCGGGATCGCCAAGCTGCTGCACAATCTGGCCCACCTCCACCTGGAGTCGGGGCAGCGTGACCGAGCCGCGGCCCTGGCCCAACAGTCCCTCAAGCTCAGCGTCGAGATCGGCTGGCGCGAGGGCGAGGCGATGACCGCCGAGTTCCTCGATCGGATCGGCTGACTCTCGCGGTTCGCGCCACAGGGCCTGCGTCGACTACCTGTGGGTGGTCGCCCCCTGACCACAGCCGGTCGCGGTTAACACGCCTGCCTCGTTGTGCTATGAACAGCCCGTGGTACCGGTTGCATCCCAGCGACCTGACCGTGCCTCAGGCCGCTCTTTCCTCCTCGGTTCTTCTCCTGCGGAGCTGGTCCATGCAGTGTGTTGATCTGTCGCAGGTGGACGCCATCCTCGACCGCTACCCCGGGGACGAGTCCTCCCTGGTGATGGTGCTGCAAGATGTGCAGTCCACCTTCAACTTCCTGCCCTGCGAGGCGCTGGAGCGGGTCGCCGATCGGCTGGCGCTCCCGCGTTCTCGCGTGTTCTCGGTCGCCACCTTCTACAAGGTGTTCAGCCTCTCGCCCCAGGGACGCACCGTGGTCCAGGTGTGCAAGGGCACCGCTTGCCACGTGCGCGGCGCCCAGCTGCTGGAGCAGGAGATCTGTCGTCAGCTCGGGATCCAGGTCGGCGAGACGACGCCGGACCGGGAGCTGACCGTCCGCACGGTGAACTGCGTCGGCGCCTGCGCCATGGCCCCGGTGGTCATCGCAGGAGAGCGCTACCACGGCGAGGTGCGACCGGCCCAGCTCAGCCGCCTGCTGAAGCGCGCCCGGGCGGCGCCCCCCCCCGTCCTCGAGGGACAGACTCCACGTCAGCAGGTCCCCCGCCTCGACGGGCCGGCCGACCTGGAGCAGTGGGCCGACGAGCTGGCGCGCGCACACGAGGCGCTCGCGACCGAGATCCTGGTCTGCGGCGGTCCGGGCTGTCTGGCCGCCGGGGGCCGGGAGGTGCACGCCGCCCTGCGAGAGGCCGCGAGCGCGGCCGATCTACCGCTCCAGCTGCGGCTGGAGCCCTGCGGCGAGGGGGACCGGCGGCTGGCGCTGACCGGCTGCCAGGGGCTGTGCCAGCAGGGCCCGCTGGTCTACGTGGTCCAAAGTGCCGAGGAGTCCCTGTACGTCGGGGTCAAGCCGGCGAACGCCCCTGCCATCATCGACGGGGTGAAGTCGGGCCGCCCGGTGCAGGAGCTGCTGGGCGAGCACCCCGGCCGGCAGGGCCACCCATTCTACCGCCTGCAGACCCTGATGGCGCTCTCCACCTGCGGCCGGGTGGACCCCGAGAGCCTGTCGGACCACGTGGCGCTGGGCGGGTTTTCGGCCCTGGGCCGCGCCGTGCGCGTGATGACGCCGCGGCAGGTGATCGAGGCGGTCGAGCGTTCGGGCCTGAGGGGGCGCGGCGGGGCTGGCTTCCACACCGCCCGCAAGTGGCAAACCGCCCTGCGCGCCGCGCAGGACCAGGGACGCCCACCCTACCTTCTGTGCAACGGCGACGAGGGAGACCCCGGCGCGTTCATGGATCGCGCAATCATGGAGGGAGCGCCCTACCAGGTGATCGAGGGCATGATCCTGGGAGCGTTGGCCCTGGGCGCCCGCCAGGGCTACATCTACGTCCGGGCCGAATACCCTCTCGCGGTCCAGCGCCTTCAGCGTGCGATCGACACCTGCCGCGAGGCGGGGCTGCTGGGGCCGCGGATCCTGGGCCAAGCCGAACTCAGCTTCGACATCGGTATCTCGCGCGGCGGCGGCGCCTTCGTCTGCGGCGAGTCCACGGCGCTGATGCGCAGCATCGAGGGCAAGGTGGGGGAGCCCCGCGCCAAGTACGTACGGTCGGCGGAGCGTGGGCTGTACGACTCGCCCACCGTGCTCAACAACGTCGAGACCTGGGCCCTGGTGCCGGGCATCGTCCGCGACGGCGCGCAGTTGTCTGCTCCCACCGGACTGCAGTTCGCCGAGGTCGGGACCGCCCGCTCCAGGGGCACCAAGGCCTTCTCGCTCACCGGTCAGGTCCGGCGCACCGGCCTGGTCGAGGTGCCGATGGGCACCACCCTGCGCCGGCTGATCTTCGACTGCGGCGGAGGCCCGCTGCCGGGCCGCACGTTCAAGGCGGTGCAGACTGGAGGCCCCTCGGGCGGCTGCCTGCCCGAGAGCAAGCTCGATCTGCCGGTGGACTTCGACGCCCTGACCGACGCCGGCTCGATGATGGGCTCTGGCGGCATGATCGTGATGGACAACCGCACCTGCATGGTCGACGTGGCGCGCTACTTCGTCGACTTCCTGCTCGAGGAGTCCTGTGGCAAGTGCACTGCCTGCCGGCTGGGGCTGCCGCAGCTGTCCCGGCTCCTGCGACGCCTCGTTCGCGGCGAGGGTCAGCCGGCCGACCTGCAGGCGATCGAGGAGGTGAGCCGGACGATGGCGGACTGCAGCCTGTGCGGCCTGGGGAAGAGCGCCCCCAACCCGGTGCTCTCGACCCTGCGGTACTTCCGCGAGGAGTACGAGGCCCACCTGGCCGGCCGCTGCCCGGCCGGGGTCTGTCGCGACCTGATCCGCTACGAGATCACGGATGCCTGCACCGGATGCCTGCTCTGCATCAAGCCCTGCCCCACCGCGGCCATCGCCGGCACCAAGCACAACCTGCACATCATCGACCAGCAGCTGTGCACCCGGTGCGGCATCTGTCGCTCCGTGTGCCAGTACGACGCCGTCGAAGTGATGTCGCCCCGGGTGAGCCGATGACCGCGACGAACACGCCAGAGACGCTCGAGCCCGTCAACCTGACCGTCGACGGACGGAGGGTGCAGGCGCCACGAGGCAGCTACCTGCTGCAGATCGCGCGAGGCATGGGCATCGAGATCCCGACGTTGTGCGACCAGCCCGATCTGGAGCCGGTGGGCGCCTGCCGGCTGTGCATGGTCGAAGTGACCCACCCCGACTGGAGCGGCTGGAGCGGGTTGATGACCGCCTGTCTCTACCCGGCGGCAGAGGGGCTCGAGGTCTCGACCCGCAGTGAACGCGTGATGCAGGCCCGACGCGGCGTGCTGGCCCTGCTCGCCGCGCGCTGCCCGGGATCCGACGTGATCCGGCAGCTCGCCCGACGCCATGGCGTCGAGACCGGGCGCCTGCATGTGGATCCCGGCGCCGACAGCTGCATCCTGTGCGGCCTGTGCACACGGGTCTGCGAGGCCTATGCCACGGGCGCCATCTCCACCAGCGGCCGCGGCGCCACCAAGAGCGTCGCCGCCTTCGCCGGGGCGCCTCCCGACGAGTGCGTCGGCTGCGGTGCCTGCGCCCTGGTCTGTCCCACCGGCAACATCGCCCAGCAGCGGGCCGCCGGGAGCTACTCGATCTGGCAGCGCACCTTCGACCTGCCGGTCGCCAGCGTGGATCGGAACCGCTGCGTCGGATGCGGTTCCTGCGAGGAGGCCTGTCCCTTCGCCGTGGCCCGGGTGACCCTCCACGCGGGGCGCGGGGCCGACGTGGCAGAACCACTGGCGCTCATCCCGGCCGATCAGTGCCGGGGCTGCGGTGTCTGCCTCGGCGCCTGCCCCACCGGCGCGATATCATTCGACCAGCCTGACCAGCGCCGGTCCTCCATGGTCTCCACGGTGGCGGCGGACGAGAGCCGCGCCGTCCCCATCTCGCGCGCCACTGTCTTCGCCTGCGCTCGCTCGGGTCTCGATCGAGACACGCTCCCCGCGGCGGTGCGGCTGGTGGAGCTACCCTGCGCCGGGCGGATCTCACTGTCGCTGATGCTCCAGGCCCTCGCCACGGGCGCGGACGGCGTGCTGGTGCTGGGTCGCCACGAGAGCACCTGCCGCTTCAACGGCGCCGAGGATCCGGCGCGGCGCCGGGTGGAGCGTGGCCGGCGACTGCTGGAGGTCGCCGGGCTCGGGGCTCGTCGACTGCGCTTCGTCGAGCCGCCGGCGGGTCTTGACGGGCCCCGCGCCGCCGTGCAGGCATTCGTCGATGATCTGCAGCCCTCACCGCTGGCCGCGCGATCGCCGACGGACCTGCTCGACGGCGAGGGTCTGGACACCGCGCTTGCCCTGCTGGGCCGGATCGCCGACCAGCTCGAACCGCAGGGGCTCGAGTCGATTCCGGTTCCTCGCGCCCCTGCGGGGCGCTCCGGGGCTGCCGGAATTGCGGGTCCTCGCGGCCTTCGGCCGCTCCGGGATGAAGCAGCCGCAATTGGGCTACCGCCGGTCACCCCGGGCGGACCGGCGCTGCTGGCTGGATCCCTGCCCTACCTGGCGCTGCTGGACGATGGGCTGCTGCGCCCCGCGGATCTGGCGGCGCAGCTCGTCACGGCGATCGCGGTGCTGGGCCACCTCGACATCCGCGGCGTCGGTGTCAGCGCGGCCAGCGCTCCAGCGCACGCGGGGGAACGCTACACGCTGGAGCGCGACGCCGACGGCGCCACCTCGCTTGACGGGTTGCTGCGCGAGCGGGGCGGAGAACTGCCGCCTCCACCACGGCGCGGCCGCGTGGCGTGCGACGCCGGTCAACCGGACCAGGTGGCACTGGTGAGGGCACTCGGTCACGAACCGGTCGACGTGGGACCGGACCCGCTGCCGCCGCGGTTCACCCTGTCACCCCGGGATCGCCAACAGGCCGAGGCTCGATTGCAGCGGGCGCAGGCCGCCGGCGCCGTGGCGCTGCTGGTGGAAAGCCCCGCCGCCCTGGCTCGCTGGTCCCTGGTGACCCGCGACGGCACCTGGCGCTCGACCCTCGTGCGGCCGATCCTCGGCGTCGGCCTGGCGCGGCTGGCCCTGGCCGCCGTCCCCCTGGATCTCGCCGCCCTGGAGGGCAGCGATCGCCTGCTCCGCACACCCGCCCCGCCGGACTCCGCCTCGCAGCGTCGGATCCAACGACACCCCGTGCTCCATCCCCTGCCCGATCCGAGCGTCCGCTTCACCTTCAACGGGCAGCCGCTGCTCGCCCGGCAGGACGAGATGGTGAGCTCGGCGCTCTACGCCGCCGGCATCACCGCCTTCGGCCGCCACCACAGGGACGGCGGCGCCCAGGGCATCTTCTGCGTCAACGGTCAGTGCTCCCAGTGCACGGTGCTGGTGGA
>Ga0180009_10004663_pt1 | contig 15010 bp, 16 predicted proteins | sample OS_PC_MetaG_FD_123537 | JGI IMG/M metagenome (GOLD analysis project Ga0180009, IMG submission 123537) | Groundwater microbial communities from the Aspo Hard Rock Laboratory (HRL) deep subsurface site, Sweden - OS_PC_MetaG | ecosystem: Environmental > Aquatic > Deep subsurface > Groundwater...
CAAACTGATTTTTTTCATCTGAACAGGGTTTCTTCTTCCATGGTCATCAAAGTGGATTTTGATCTGACGATGACCATTCTGGCTCATAACTTATTCAGGTTGTTTGCGATGGATATTGAAAGGTATTCACATTTTTCAGATGTGCGTTTATTCGAAAAGTTTATTGCCAATAGCGGAGAAATTGAAATTGAAAAGAATGCAATCCAAATAAAATTAAAAAAGAAAAGAAATCTCCCGGCTTTGCTTACTTCTATGTCTCAATTCGAAAATGTTAAAATCCCCTGGCTGAAAAATAAAAGCTTAATCTTTTCCGGCTTATCTCACTCGTAAATTTATGGCTTATTCCTTTCCGTGAAAATCTATGATCATAATTTAAAGATGCAAAATATGCAAATAATAAAATTTGCTATCAGAGGTCCTGGGCGGTCTATGGCTGCATTGCTGGCTTTTCAATATAGAGCTGCTTTCCTTGATCATCTACGTGGACAACGGTCACTTTCAGCTCGGGCTCATCATACTCGAATCTTAAATTTTCCTGTTCAATGGCGATCGAATCCTTGACCTTTCCCAGTATCCGATCAGCCAGGAACTGCACAAATTGGAATTCCCCTTTCAATGCCCGCTCCCATATTTTAGCAGCCAGGGCTTCGGCTTTTGTTTGCTTTGCCTGGCAAACGGCTTTTCTACCTTCATCAGTTAGGTATTTCTTAAGCAGCGCGCCTAGGGCAACGGTTTCTTTTTTCATCTGCCCTTTATTGTTCCGCCTTTTGTCCACCTGGCCAGCCTTAAAGCTGCCCTTTAGCCGTATAATTCCTTGATCTTTTCAATCACCAGCGAGGTGGAGTGAACCTTGTCGCCGCCGACAATGGCCATCTCCCCGCCATAGCCGCGGACAATGGCTCTTTCCGGGATGGAATCGATCGTGTAATCGGAACCCTTGCAATGAAAATGCGGGGTGATAGCCAACAGCACGCTTGCGACCGTCATCTCAGCAAAAATGGTCACATAATCCACGCAAGCCAAGGCGGAAATGATCAGAACCCGTCCGCGCTCGTCGATCAGGGCGCGTCCGGCGCCTTTTAATCCTTTAAGCGATGAATCGGAATTCAGGGCGACCACCAGGATATCGCCCTTTGCTTTGGCTTGCTGAAGGTAACGGATATGGCCGATATGGATTAGATCAAAGCCGCCATTGGCCAGGACAATGGTTTTTCCCATTTCCTTTTCCCGGGCGATTTTTGCGGCCAGCTGCGGCAAGCGAAAAAATTTTTTACGGCAAGGCATCCTGAAGTTCCCGGAGGCGCAGCGGGTAAGCCCCTTCGTGCATGACCACAATGCCCCCGGCGATAGTGGCCAGGCGCGCCGACGCGCGCAAATCAGCGCCGGCGGCCAGCCCTAATCCCAAAACAGCCAGAACCGTGTCTCCGGCACCGGTAACATCCACGATCTGCGAAGTTCCGTATATATCCAATGCGCTCGGTTTTTTACCACGGTTGAAAATCAGCATCCCCTTGTGTCCCCTTTTCAATACAACCCCGGTGGCATCCAGTTTGTCCAACAATTCAGTTCCGGCTTTTAAAAAATCATCATCGCAGAGGAATTTTTTTTCGGGAAAAATTTTTTTTATTTCCGGCTCGTTGGGAGTGGCCAGGGTCACACCAGGAAAATCCAACAAATTGTGCCGCGAATCCAGAGCAACAACTTTATCGGGTAACATTTCCCTGATGTTTTTAAAAATCTTTGCAGTGACCGTTTTGGCAAGATAGTCGGACATGATCAGCAAATCGCTATCCGCCAGCACGGAAAAAAGCGCCTTGGCGAGTTTTTGCTGCGCCCGCTCGCTGATGGCGTCCGGGGGCAGGGTGTCTATGCGAAGTATCTGCTGCTTTTTGGTGTTGTCACCTCCGGAAAGGATCCGGCTTTTCAGCGGGGTCTGAAAGCAATCGGTCACCAGCAGATGATCTGTGCTGATCCCTTTTTCGCTGAGCAGCTTCAGCAATATTTCTCCCGATGCGTCCTTGCCCACGAAGCCCACCGGTAATGGCGCGGCCCCCAGGGTCAGCAGATTCATCACCACATTGCCGGCACCGCCAAGCAGGTATTCGCTTTTCTCGAATTCGGTCACCAGCACCGGTGCTTCTCGCGACACCCTGCCGGCAGAAGTGAACACATACTGGTCAAGGATCAGATCGCCCCAAACAACGATCCTCTTGTTTTTAAACCGGGAAACAATGGATTTTAGCGTGGGCTGCATAAAAAAATATTAGCAAATCGGGTCAATGGAGTCAAGTTAGCCCGCATTTCTCACAGATATGGTCGCGAAATTGCGCAGATGGGTGTGGATACAAGGAAGGCGACCGAGGAGACCGCAGACGTACTGTTGGTACGATGGAGGTATCCGACCGAACTGCCTGCCTGTCTGCGTGCCGCACAGGCAGAAGCGAGGACGCTCGCAGTCAGGGCCTGACGCCGTAGACATACCCATATCCGCAATTGCAGCAGATATTTGTGGGAAATGTGGGTTAAGTGCCGGGACGCGGAATTGAACCACGGACGCGCAGATTTTCAGTCTACCGCTCTACCAACTGAGCTATCCCGGCATTGAAAAAATCATAACCCAAAAAGCACAAATAGTCAAGGGTCTGTAAGAGTCTATAAGATATTGGACTTTTTGTTATCTTCAGGGCCGGGGATGGAGTTTTATGATAAAAAAGCAATTGACTTTCCAAGTTTTGTATGTTAAATAAAATGAGATGGGTAAAATATTGGGAATAGACCTGGGTACGACAAAATCCGCCATCGCTTACCTGGAGGGCACCACTCCGGAGATCATCCTGAGCCCGGAAGGACACCGGCTGCTGCCATCTATCGTCGCCTTTACCCCCTCCGGCGAAAGGCTTGTCGGCCAGCCGGCCAAAAGCCAGATGATCACCAATCCGCTCAACACCATTTCATCGGTCAAGACTCTGATGGGAAAAAAATATTCGGAAGTCGAGCCCTATCTGCCGGAGTTTCCTTTCCACATCATCAAGCACGGCGACGATCTGCTGAGGATTGAGATCAACAACCAGATCTTTTCTCCGGAAGAAATCTCGGCCATGATCATTCTCAAACTCAAGGATGCGGCCGACCGTTATCTGAGTGATCCCATCGACAGCGTGATCATCACCGTCCCGGCCTATTTCAACGATTCCCAACGCCAGGCCACCAAGGATGCCGGGAGCATCGCCGGGCTCAACGTCAAGCGCATCATCAATGAACCCACGGCGGCTTCGCTGGCTTATTCCATCGACCTTAAAAAAAAATCCAAACTCATTGTCTATGATTTCGGCGGCGGTACGATCGATATTTCGGTTCTGGATGTCCAGAACGGTATTATCAAAGTGCTGGCCACGGCCGGCAACACCCATTTGGGCGGCAACAATTTCGATATCGCTTTGACTCAAAAACTGACCCACGAATTCGCCAACGAAAATCATATTGACCTTTCCCAGGACAAAGCAGCCCTGCAACGCATCCGTGAAGCCTCAGAAAACGCCAAGATCGAATTATCAGCGGTAGACGAATGCGAGATCAACCTGCCCTTTATTGCCGAATCCGAAGACGGCCCTGTCCATCTGATAAAATACCTGCGCAAAACCGAATTCGAAAACCTGATAAAAAATGATGTGGAACAAACCCTGGAGATCTGCTCCCGGGCTTTGCACAATGCTAATTTGAAGATCAACGACATCGACGAATTCCTCCTGGTCGGAGGATCGACGCGCATTCCCTACATCCAGCAAAAAGTCAAGGAATTTTTCGGACGCGAACCCAACCGCAAGGTAAACCCCGATGAGATCGTGGCCATGGGCGCCGCGATGCAGGGATCCATCATCAAGGGAGACAGCAAGGACATATTGCTGCTCGACGTCACGCCGCTGGGTATGGGTGTCAAGACCTTCGGCGGGGCGTTCACCCGCGTCATCAATGCCAATACGACCATCCCGGTCAGCCGCAGTCTGATCTTTTCGACCGTGGAAGACAACCAGGCCGAGGTGGACATCCAGATTTTCCAGGGCGAAAGGGAGATCGCCGAGGAAAACAAGCTGCTTGGGAAATTCACCCTGCTCGACGTCAAACGCGCCCCTCGAGGAGTTGCCCGCATCGAGGTGACGTTCAGCATCAATATAAACGGCATCATGAATGTCTCGGCCATGGATCTTTCCAGTAAAAATAAAAAAGAAATATTGATCACCCAGTCAGGCCTGCTGAGCAAGGAAGAGGTTGAAAAGCTGCGGGAAGAAGCAAAGAAATTGTCCGAATTGGACCTGAAAAAAAGAGAAGCGATTTTTAAAAAAAACAAGGTCATCAATCAGATCTATTCTCTCAACCAGCTGAGCCGCGGCAGTGAATTGCCGGGGGAGATCAAGGGCGAAATCGCCGACCTGATCCGTGAAGCTGAAAAGGAAATCGAAAAAGAAAATATCCCCACCCTGGAAAATATTGAAAAACGAATGCTCGCACTTTGGCAAAAAGCGAGCGCTTTGAGCGGCGGCAGCGAACCATTGCCAGGCAAGATCGACCCGGTCATGGATGTCGACCTAAAAACGGAAAGCAGTTCAGGCAAGAAAAAAAAAGAAGACACCAAACCGCTGAAAATCAGTTTCAAATAACCGGCGCTTCCTTGCCAAGGGCGCCCTGTTTTTGGCCCGGTTGTTTTATGTTATAATTCAATCCTTCTTTTTCAGGCAACAGGAGAGCGCCATGCCGAAATTTTACCTGACCACTCCGATTTATTATGTGAACGACGTGCCGCACATCGGCCATGCTTATACCACCGTCCTGGCTGATGTCATCAAGCGCTACAAGCGGCTGCGGGGCTTTCAGGTCATGTTTTTGACCGGAACCGACGAACACGGCCAGAAAATCGAGAGGAGCGCCACCAAGCAGGGCCTGGCCCCCAAACAACTCGCCGATTCCATGGTGGAGCGCTTCAAGCAACTGTGGCAGATATTGAACATCGATTACGACCATTTTATCCGCACCACCGACGAAGAGCATATCAAGGGCGTGCAGAAGATTTTTGCCAGGGTCAAGGAAAAAGGCGACATCTACCTGGGGGAATATGCCGGCCATTACTGCATCTCCTGCGAAAACTTCATCCAGGACAGCGCCGAAGAAACGGCCGACGGCAAAAGAACCTGCCCTGAGTGCGGGCGGCCGACCGCTAACCGGGTCAAGGAGAAATGCTATTTTTTCCGCCTTTCGGCTTACGGCGACAAACTGCTGAGATTCTACGAGGAAAACCCCGATTTTGTCACCCCGCGCTCGCGCATGAACGAAGTGGTTTCCTTCGTAAAAATGGGGCTGCGCGACCTGAGCGTCACGCGTTCCACCGTCAAGTGGGGCGTGCCGGTTCCGGGTGATCCGCAGCAGACCATATATGTCTGGTTCGACGCCCTCTCCAATTACATCACCGCCATCGATTACCTGAACGAAAGCGAACGTTTCACCGCTTTGTGGCCGGCCGACCTGCATATCATGGCCAAGGACATTCTCAAGTACCACGCCATTTACTGGCCGGCTTTTTTATTGGCCGCCGGACTGCCCCTGCCCAAAAAAGAATTGATCCACGGCTGGTGGCTGCAGGACGAAAAGAAAATGTCCAAGTCCAGCGGCAACGTCCTGGACCCCCATATCTTACTCAAACATTTCAGCGCCGACGCCATCCGCTATTTCCTGATGCGCGAGGCCTCCATCGGCGCCGACGGCAATTTTTCCCACGAGGGGTTCATCAACCGCATCAACACCGATCTGACCAATGACTGGGCTAACCTGGTTTCCAGGACTACCGCCATGATCGAAAAATATTTCAACAAAAGCTTCCAGGACCAGGGGCTGTACACGGAAAAAGAGGAAGACATCCAAAACGGTTACCTCGAGCTGGAAAAGAAAGTGCTGGACAATTTCGACCAATACCAGTTCAACCGCGGCCTGGAAGACATCTTTGAATTCATCAACCGCTTGAACCGCTATATCGTCGACGCCCAGCCCTGGAACCTGGCCAAAGACCAGGCCAACCTGCCGCGCCTGGCCGGAGTTTTAAAAACCCTGGCCCGGGCCATTCTAAGCGTCAACACCCTGTTGTCCCCGGTGCTTGCGGACACCGCCGCCAAAGTGTACGCCATTTTCAATGCCTCAAACCTCGAACTCGGCTGGAAAAACCTGCCGGAAACCTTCGTCATCAACCAGGGCGCTCAGCTGTTCCCGCGCGTGGACAGCAAGGTTTTTTTCGGCGAAGCGGAAACGTCCCCGCCGCCAACCGCCGCCCCGGAAGTTTCCGACCAGGGCCTGATCGAGATCCAGGATTTCAAGAAAGTGCAGATGGTCGTGGCCCGGGTGCTGGAAGCGCAGAAAGTTGAAAAAGCCGATAAGCTGTTGCAGTTGAAAATTGATACCGGCAGCGATACCCGCACCCTGGTGGCCGGCATCGCCCTTTACTACAAACCCGAAGATCTGGTAGGCAGGAAAATCATCGTTGTCAAGAACCTAAAACCGGCCAAGCTGCGCGGCATCCTTTCCCAGGGCATGATCCTGGCCGCGTCCGATGCCGACGACCGCCCCTATATTCCCATCCTGCCCGACGACACCCCAATCGGAGCCATTTTAAAATAAAAGTGTCGGGGTTCAATAAGACCCATCTTCGACAGTTGAATTTTAAAAGATCTTTAATATAGCCATTATCGGAGCGAAGGAAAACCCGTTGGCGCCAGGTATTGTGATATTTATAAAGTGGGTTCACCTGCCTGTCGGCAGAAAGGTCGGATCATCGGCGGCATCGCAACGCCCATCGCCTGAAAGACCTTCCCGGCACGAAAGCGTTTGACATAACCAACCTTTATCGTATGATATATTATCTGACAGGTCTCATGTTATAAAGACTTCTTGCAGGAATACTTTGGGAAGGAGATATGAAATGGCCATGATCATCGACGACGCCATGCTCGCCATCGAGTGCGGCAATCCCTTGCTTATGGATGTTCCACCCAATGCCTACCAGCATCTCGACAAATATATTTGGGCGAATCAGGAGGATATCGGTTATGGCAAATGAGAAGGTTAATCCTTATGAGTGAATACCAATATTACGAGTTTTTGGCCATAGACAGGCCTCTCTCGACGGAAGAGATGTCGGCCTTGCGCACACTTTCCACCCGGGCCCACATCACTCCCGTCAGTTTCACCAACGAGTACCAATGGGGCAATTTCAGGGGAAATCCGGTCGATCTTATGAAGCGGTTCTTCGATGCCCATGTCTATGTGGCCAACTGGATGACGGCCATTTTCATGATACGCCTGCCAACCGAGGCGCTCCAGGAAAAGACGGCCGAAGTAATAGCGGTGAACGGCATTCTTGATCTTGACGCCACAAAAACGCACTGGATAATCACCTGGAGCTTGGACGAATCCGAGAATTACGATCGCTTCGGCATGGAGGACGGCCGGGGTTGGATGGCGCGCCTGGCCCCGATCCGGGACGAGTTACTACGCGGGGACATCCGAAGCCTTTATATCGGCTGGCTGGCAGGCGTGACCAGGGAGATTGTGGATGACAGCACTCTGGAGCCGCTGGAGGTAGAAGGGCTGGGGAATCTGACGGCGGCGCAACAGGCGCTTGCACAATTTTTAGAAGTGGATGAGAACCTCTTGGCGGGCGCCGGGATAGGAAGCCCGGCCCTTCGGGCTGAAGAGCCATCTCATAAGGAGATAGATGGCTGGCTCGACAAGTTGCCACGTGATGAAGTGCTCAACTTCATGAAACAAATCCTGGGGGACCAGCGCATGAACGCTGAAAGGACGCTGAAGAATCGATTTTCGGCATGGAAGCGCAGTTTGAGTGGCGATGGAGGCTCGGCTCCCCGACGCTCGGTTGGAGAACTCAAAAAGAATGCGGAAATGGCAAAAAAGAGACGCCTGGAACGGGAGAAGCGCGAGCAGGAACAGCTCACTGCCAAGCGCCGCAAGGAGCGAGAGGCATTCCTTGCCACACTGGCCAATGATTTCCCGAAAGCATGGAAGGTGGTTCAGCAGCAGGTCGAGCGGGGCTTAGGCCCGGCTTACGACGAGGCCTGCCGCACCCTCGTGGATATCTCCGAGGCTTATGCCCTTCATGCAGATCGAGATACATTCAGCCAGGAACTGAAACGGTTCATGGCCAGCCACTTGCGGCGCAAGACATTCGTTCGGCGGATCAAGAAAGCTGGAATCTGGCATGATAAGTGACGCCGAGAATTCTGCTGGATTACGCAATGGAAACTCAGGAAGATTTAATCGTCCGCAAAATCATCATCGTCAAGAACCTGAAACCGGCCAAGCTGCGCGGCATCCTTTCCCAGGGCATGATCCTGGCCGCGTCCGACGCCGGTAACCGCCCCTATATCCCCATCCTGCCCGGCGACACCCCCGTAGGCGCTATCTTAAAATAAAAGCAGTCCCTTTCCCCATTTATTCCTCGGAGAGCCATGATATTTTAATTTCTTTCTCCAAGGCCTTGAATTCCGGATCTCCCGTAAGCAATTCACCCTTACGCATTTTGGTTAATGCCGCCGCAAAACAATCCGCATAAGACATTCTCTTCGTGGCTTTGAGTATGGCTGCTTCGCGGGCGAGGGTAATATCGACATCGACAATTTTAATCGGCAAGTTGCGAATGATCCCTTCAATCTCATCAAGCTTTTCCTGACCGCACTCACGCAAGACAATATAATAGACTTCACCGTAATTTACACTGGTCATCAGCAGGGGGACATCACGTTCGATAGCATTTAGGAAAATTTGCTCGACTTTTTTATGTCCATGCTCCTTCTCTAGGAAGACCATCAGGGCATGGGAATCGATGATACGGGTCATGTTCATTCTTCTTTTTGCTTGCTTTTTTGGCGTTCATCCAAAAGAAGTTTTGACAATTTTCCCTTGGTATGCAACACGCCGGCGATTCTTTCAAAAAATTCTGCTGTCAATGGCTTTAAAACAATCTCGTTTTCTTTTTCCTCAATGGATAGTTTGGTACCTTTTTTAATATTCATTTTTCTTCTAAGACGTGAAGGGATGACGACCTGGCCTTTGGTAGTGACAACGGTTGTAAGCATTTTTGCCTCCCATGATATTATATTGTATAACATAATAATAATAGTATGTCAACTAAAAAACATCTTACTAAATCATTTTATGTAATACAAATAAAATTCGGATATGCCCAATTGAAGGTTACTGTCAAGTAAGTCGAACTATTTTTTCTTATTTTATTAGCAATGCGTTCGAGCGCAATGAGTGATGATAGTTTGTGGCCTTGATTTCAATTTATTATTGGTTGCAAAACCTATGTGTTTTGCATTAGGCGTACCCTGCTGTAAAAATTTTAAGGATTTCCAGCCTGGTGTTTCCCATATTTTCACGAAATGCTAAAATACTGGCATGAAAAAATTGCTGCTCACTTTATTGGCCGGCACTTTCATCCTATGCGGACAAAAGGTGCGGCCGGTCCGCGACGATGTCGGCTTCTGCTGGCAGCGCCCGCAGATGAAGCGCCTGATGGATCATCTGGCCGTCATAGAGCAGCAGCACTTTCCGGTCCGGGAACTTTTTGTATTTTTTTTCGTTTTTAAAAAAAGGAGATGCCCATGAATCAAACCCGAACCATTCTCGGTCTTATAATCATGATTTTTTTCGCCATCCCGGTTCTTTTCGGTATTATCTGGGCCGTGGGTTTGACCCAGGCCGTGGTCTCGCAGAAGACGCTGTCCGAACTCCCGGGAGAGATCATCGCCGAGGTTCCTGATCTGCTGGACGGGATGGTGCTGGCCGCCCGCGATGAAAACTCCGACCTCGATTACGATTCCCGGACCTGGCTGACGGCCATGGACGGGGTGAGCCCGACCCCCAGGGAATTGATGAAAGAAACCGGAATGAATGACTGGTTGGAAAAAGAGCTTTCCGGATCCTTGCGCACCCTGGGCGATATCCTGAACGGCAAAACCGCGGCCCGGAATATCTGGCTCGACATGCGGCCGCTCAAGGCGGTCTTCAACCACCCGACCATGGAACGCTGGCTGTCCCAGGTCATGGAAAAACTCCCCCCCTGCTCTGAAAGCCAAGCACGGGACTGGGAACGGTTCCTGCTCAGGGAAAATCGTTATGATCCACTGCCGCCCTGCCGCCCTCTGGCCGGAGAGGAAGCGGCCGCCATCGCCCTGATCCGCAGCCACATCACCCGCGACATCCCCGACCAGATCAATTTAACGGAAAACACCCATTTTCCACACCGCAGGTTCAACGTCGCCAAAACCGTGATGTCGTTCACATATCTTTTATTCCTGATCCCGGCCGTCTTCATCGTTTTGGGGGCACTGGTCGCCGCCCGCAGCAAATCTCATTTCTTACGCTGGAGCGGCGCCGCGACCATGATCGGCGGGGGACTGGTTTTGGCTTTGTCCTCACTGGTCAAAGGGGTCATCCCCTGGGCCATGCGCATCGGACCAGTCAATTATTCCTCTTCCTGGACGCATTGGCAGGATGTTTTCTCTGACCATACGGACGGCCTGGCCCTGGTGGTTTCACGCCATTTCATTTCTCCGGTCATCGCCGTGGCCGGGATTGTGTGCGTGGTCGGGCTATTGCTGTTTGCTTTTTCCTTCACCTTCACCAGGGAAACCGCAGCCAAAACCCACGCTCCGCAGCCACCCCAGGCATCCTGAGGACCGCAGATTCCTCGAGAGCACAACAGGCGGTCAGCGCCTGACGGCGGAAAGTTGCAATAGGCCATATTTACAATGTATAATGGTGCCATGAAAAAATTGCAGCTTTGCACCGCAATTCTCCTGCTGGGGGTGATCCAGCTAGCCGCAATCACCATTTCACCGCTGCCTTACGGCATCAACGTCCACCTGGCTCAAAACAATACCCTGGCCAAAGTCAAGGCGGCCGGGATCGCCTGGATCCGCATCGACATCAACTGGAGCGCCATCGAAACCAGCAAAGGAGAGTTTTACTACAGTGAAGTGGACCGCGTGGTCAATTACGCCACTGCCAACGGACTATCCATTTACGCTTCCATCGGCTTCACACCCGGCTGGGCCAACGGCAAAAAGGGACATACCTATCCTGCCACCAATGTCGCGGATTGGAAAAATTTCGTGTCCCGCACAGTCGGGCGCTATAAAAACCAGATCAAGTATTGGGGCATATGGAATGAACCCAATCTTAAATTTTTCTTTGCCCTGGGCAAGGACAAATTCGTTCAACAGATATTGCTTCCGGCCGCGCAAACCATCCGCGGCGCCGACCCGGCGGCTTTCATCGTCGGACCCGACCTGAGCCATAAAACCGAAACCGGGACGGAATGGTATTTCTGGATGAAATACATCCTGGATAACGACGGCGGTTATTTCGATATAATTTCCCACCATATTTACGAAGATCACGGAGTATATTATATGTACGAACTGTTGGAAGAGGGTGACAAGTTCATTCCGGCAGTGAAGACGATCATTGAGGAGTCGGGGCAGGGCAACAAGCCTTTCTGGATCACCGAAACCGGCTGGAACACAAGCAAATATTCGGAAATCATGCAGTCCAACCGTTACTTGGACATGCTGCACGCCCGGGCCCGCAAGAACTACCCGCAAAAAGTGTTTTTTTATGCGATCATCGACGACCCCAACTCCGCCGTTCTGCCCTGGGGCATCCTGCGCAGGAACCTGGAGCACAAACCCGCTTACAACACGTACAAAGATTATATCGCCGGACTCATTCCCGACCCGGGCAATCCCGACGAAGGAAAAATCAACAACAAATGCTACGCCGAACAGACCGTGAACAATGGGGCTGCCGCTGCCCAGAACCCGGCGCTGCAAAAAATGCGCCAAACCAGTGATTTTTTGCAGGGCTATTCGGCCAGCGCTCAAAAAACCGTGGATATGTATTACGATCTGAACGAAGAATTCCAGAAAATCGCCCTGGCCGACTCCCGAGTTTTCAATCTGAGCAGGGGAATATTGGAAGAAGCACTAACGCTGCTTTCTGAAAACGGCTGGATCGATATGAATCGGCCTCTTCCCGAAGGCCTATACCGCAAAAGCAAAGATTTGATCGGAATTTTAAAAAGCGAATACCTTGATACCCCACTTGCCCCCTTGGCCTTGCTGGTTGATAAAAATCTGACCATGATCAGCAGAATGACCCCACACGACTTGCTGGAATTTTACTTGAAAGAGGATATTCAAAAATTCAAGAAAATCCACTAAATGGGTTTTTATGCCGACTTTCATATCCATTCACGCCATTCGCGCAGCACTTCGCCGGCACTCGAACTGCCCGAACTGACCCGCTGGGCCGGGATCAAAGGTCTCACTGTCGTGGGCAGCGGCGATTTCACCCACCCCCTCTGGTTCCACAGCCTGAAATCATCACTGAACGAAGACGCTCCCGGGTTGTTCTGCCTGAAAAAAAATCTATCCCGCGTGTATTTCATCCTGAGTTCGGAAATTTCCCTGATCTACAAAAAGAACAACCGGGTCCGCAAGGTTCACCTTCTCGTCCTGGCACCCTCTTTGGCTACGGTGGAAAAAATCAATACCTCCTTAAGCCGGCGCTTCAATCTGCGCTCCGACGGCCGCCCCATCCTGGGCGCGGCGGTCCGCGACCTGAGCGCCGAAATCCTGGACATCGATGACCGGGTTATGATCATTCCCGCCCATATCTGGACCCCCTGGTTTTCCCTGCTGGGATCCAAATCTGGATTCGACAGTCTGGAAGAATGTTTCGAAGATGTTGCGCCTTTTATCCATGCTGTGGAAACGGGATTGTCAGCCGACCCCCCCATGCTGGCCCAGGTATCATCGCTGCGGCGCTACACGATCTTATCCAATTCCGACGCCCATTCTGCCCAGAACCTGGGCCGTGAAGCCAACGAGTTCGACTGCCCAATAAGCTATAACGGCATCGCCCAGGCCATACAAAGCGGCAACATTGTCCGCACCATTGAATTTTTCCCCGAAGAAGGCAAATACCACCATGACGGCCACCGCCTTTGCGGGATATCCCTACCCCCGGCCGAAACCCGGAAACTGGGCGGAATATGTCCGGTCTGCGGCAAACCTCTGACCCTGGGAGTCCTGTACCGGGTAGAGGAACTTGCCGACCGCGAAGCTGAAAACCGGGTCCCTTTTAACTACCAGATCCCCTTGAAGCAGATCCTGTCCCAGATCATGAATAGCGGAGAAAATTCCAAAAAAGTCTGCCAATACTATTTTTCACTGATCGATCGCCTGGGTCCGGAATTCCATATTTTGCAGAGCCTGCCGATCGAGGAAATTTCCAAAAGCGATGAACCGCTAGCCGCTGCCATTCAGGCCATGCGTGAAAACCGCGTCCGCCGTATCCCCGGTTACGACGGGGTTTACGGGAAAATCGTCCTGGATTTTTCCCAAACGCTGAAAGATTGACTTTTGTAAGGGAATATATTATTGTTTTTTTTCAACTAAATTTTGGGAGGAAAAATGAAACAAAGAGGAAGCAGTGTACGACTTCTTTTGACCGTCGCCCTGATCGCTTTTACCGGCATTGCTCTTTCTGCCAATGGACTGAACCTCAACGGTTCGGGTTCGCGCGCCATGGGCATGGCCGGGGCGGTGATCGCCTGGACCAACGACGTCAGCCTCTTCTACTTCAATCCCGCCGGAGCGGCCAACGCCAAGGGCACATGGATCTCGCTCTTCGAGACCAATCTGCTGCCCAGCGGTACCTACACCGCCGCCGCCTTTGGCGTCGACGCCAAGACGAACAGCAAGCTCTACCCCGCCGGCGCGCTCGGCTTTATCAAGCCGCTGTCGGACAAGCTGACCATCGGCCTCGGCATCTACACGCCCTCGGGCACCGGAGCCATCTGGGACGGCGACCAACTGAAGAACCTCGCCGGCGGCAAGGTTTACACCTGGGAGAGCTTTCTTGGCGTGGTAACCATCTCCCCGCTCGTGGCCTACAAGATCAGCGACCAGCTGGCCGTCGGTGCCACGGTCAATTTAAACTACGGCATGATGCACATCAAGCGCCCTGGCGTCGGCCAGTACGAGGAGAGCCTGACCGGCATCGGCTTCGGCGCCACTTTCGGCATGCAGTTCACGCCCAGCGATACGCTGGCTTTCGGCCTCAGCTACAAACTCCCGGTCAATGTCACCCTCAAAGGCGACGCCACGATGGCCTCGGCCAACCTGCTGGGCGCAGCCACCGAGAGCGAGATCACGCGCAAGACCACGCTGCCCATGTGGCTGGGCGCCGGCGTCAGCTTCAAGCCCATGGACAAGCTGCGGCTGGCCTTTGACGTCAACTGGACCAACTGGAAAAAGCTGGACAAGATCCCGGTCGAATTTTCCGAGACCCTGTGGACACAGCTCATGAGCCATCCGCTCTACAAGGGCGCCTTTGACCAGACCATCGAGCTGGATTGGAAGGATTGCATCCAGTACCGCATCGGCGCCGAGTACATGCTCTGTGAGCAGTGGGCGGTGCGCCTTGGCTACATGAGGGACCCGTCACCCGCGCCGCTAGCGACGATGAACATCCTGCTGCCGCAGATCCCCTACAATATGTTCACCTTAGGCGCCGGCTACACGGGCGCCAAGTTCAGCGTCAACGCCGCGCTGGAGATCCTCCGCGGCCAGGAGCAAACCGTGCCCTTGGCTCCCACCTCCAAGATGCCTGGCGTGCACAACATGAACATCATAGTGCCCAGCATCACCATCGCGTATCATTTCAACTAACCTTTTCTCGTTCTAACTTGGCAGGGCCGCCGCGAGCGGCGGTCCTGCCATTCTTTTTTATCTCATGACATCGATCCGGGGCTGACGATCAGGGCAAACGCATCTAAATTTCTTCATTATCCAATAACTCTGGAGTCTTTGAGGAGTTTCAGCAGGTAATTTCGATCCCAGCCAGCTTTTTTTCGTCTGCTTTTAATTCCAAGTCTTTTGTG
>Ga0180009_10004664_pt1 | contig 15008 bp, 13 predicted proteins | sample OS_PC_MetaG_FD_123537 | JGI IMG/M metagenome (GOLD analysis project Ga0180009, IMG submission 123537) | Groundwater microbial communities from the Aspo Hard Rock Laboratory (HRL) deep subsurface site, Sweden - OS_PC_MetaG | ecosystem: Environmental > Aquatic > Deep subsurface > Groundwater...
AAAAGAATTCCATCTAAATAAATGTATTTTTTAAGCGCTGGATCTTCAACTTTAATTTCTGTAGTATCCCATTTATCAAATAATTTCATCTTCTACCCTTCTCTACCTTTCCCCTTATTAAAGCATTTAAACTCTGATCATTAACTTTTATAACTTGCCATCTAACCGTTGGAATATCTCCTTTAGCTCTTCCTTTTGTACCACCAATACATTCAATCATAACCTCATCATGTTCATCAATAAATTTAATAGCGTTATAGCCAGGAACAAATGCAGTAATTTTCTTTCCATTTTTAATTAACTGACATTTTACACATTTTCTTAACGCGGAATTAGGTTGCTTTGCTTCTAACTGGACTTTTTCTAGGACAATAGCTTTAGCTTGATGTGCACCCTTTAAAGGATCTGATTTTCTTTTTAAATCAAATTTTCTATTAACAAACTTTTCATCATGCATTCTGCCACTAGCTCTTCTTTTCTTTAACTTTTTTCCAGCAGCTAATCCTTTTGATTTTTTTCCCATTTTCTTGTATTTGTGAGCAAATTAACTCTTTATAAAACTTTTGCTATAAAATCTTAACTTCCTCAATTTTAAAGTATTTCTTCATAATTTCTTTCAAACAATTCAAATTATTCCTATCTCTTCCAATAAGAAGCCCTTTTTCTTGTCTACCACGAACATTTATTTCAACAATATTCTCTTCAATTTTAATATCCTGAGGTTTAATTGGAGAAATAAAACTTCTAATAAAAGTAACAGGATCCACACTAAACTCAACAACTTTCAACTTCTTATTCATCATATCAGCTAATTTCTTGATATTAACACCTTTCTTACCAACCGCCTTACTAGCCTCTCCAGATCCAACAATAAAAAGAACCTTATCACTATAAGGAAAACTATCTTTAACATGACACTTGGTTATTTTCTCAAAAAGGTTTATGTAACCAATAGTTTCCATATCTAATTTCATTTTAGTAACATAAAACACTAATAGAAAAAGGCTTCTTACAAAGAGCTCCTAACTCAGAATTATCCTTTCCTAAAATATTTACTTTAATTCCCTCTATTTTTGCATATTTTTCAACTTCTTCTTTAACACTTTCATCAATGTTTTTAGCTAAAAATACTTCTTTTACTTTTCCAAGTTTAATAGCTTTCAAACTTTCTTTTGTTCCAAAAATTAATTTGTCTTCTTTCAATGCTTTTTGTAAATTTTCAATCATTTTTTATTCCCCGTTTTCATTTTAGCAACTAATCCAGGCAACCCAGTACCTAAAGGAACTGGTTGGTTGAATATAACGTTTTCTATAACACTATTTAATTGATCTTCTTCTCCAACTAAACTAGCATTAACTAAATGTACATCAGGTGTTTCAAAACTTGCTCTAGCCAATACAGATTCTTTCTCACCAACTATGCCCCCCCTTGTTATTCCACTAATTTTTCCGCCAATAGTCATAAGATCTGCAATGAGTAAAATATGCCTTATATCAATATCTAAACCTTGTTTTTCAATAACAGAAATAGCTTCTTCAATAATTATTTGTCTCGCAGCCTCGATCCCTAAAACACTTGCAACCTCAAAAATATTATTTGTTTTTGTTTTAGATCCATCTACTTGTTCTAATTGTAAAACTTCTTTAAAATTAGAACCACCACATAAAATTACCATTTTTCCATTCTTAAGTGTAGGTAAAACCTGTGCAATTCCCTTGATTCCTCTGATTATAGTTTCTTTAATTTTTTCTTTCATCCTATAAACTTCACTTAAATTCTCACTTCCTTCTTTCAAAATAAAAATAAACCCTCTTTTGCTTTCCCTAATTTCCATATTTTTTAATTGATCTTTCAAAATATTTGAAATATATTTCATTGTAAACCCATAATCTTTCATTTTTTTATTATCTAGAACAGATTCTACACTCCCTTTCATAATATTAATAGAAAATTCTGAAGATAATTCATTAAAAGTCATTTCCTTAATTAAACTTGCAACCTTTTTAATTGTTTTTTCATCTTTTGTATAAGCAGGTTTTAAATGAACTTCCATTATTGGAGTTTGAGGTTCTTTTCTAGCGTCAAAGATCTCAATTAATCTTGGAAGACCTTCAGTGACCTGCATCTCTGCAACACCTGCGAAGTGGAATACATTTAATGTCATCTGTGTTCCTGGTTCTCCAAAACTTTCAGCAGTAACAATACCTATTGCTTCACCTGGAGCAATCCTGGTTTTATTATATTCTTCTTTAGCCTTATCTAAAACTTTCTTAACATCAGAAGGACTTAATTTGTTTTTTTGTGCTTCTTCTTTAACAGATTCAATCACCTTATCTGATAATTCTCCTTCATATTTATCATATACAGACGTCATTTTTTCATAACCTCTTTAACAATTTTATTAATATTAATTATACCACCATCTGTTTTTGAAACATCTAATCCATCCTCACCATACTCAAATTGAATTATACCCTGGTTTGCATCTCTAACAGTATAATCATATTCTATTTTCAAATCTTGTAAAGCATTAGCTAACCTTCTATAAAGATAACCAGATTTAGGCGTTCTTAAAGCAGTATCCATTAAAGCATCTCTACCAGTCATAGCGCTATAAAAATATTCAGAAGGGTTTAATCCTTTTTTAAAACCATCTTTAACAAATCCTTTAGCTTTAGGACTAAGGTCTCCTTTTTTAAAAATAGTTAAAGTTCTATCTTTATACCCATTTTGAATTCTTTTTGCCCTCATTACTTGCTGCCCTACACATGCAGCCATTTGAGTTATATTCAATACATTACCTTCCCCACCAGAAGTTGCCATAATCATAGTAGAATTGTGTTCGCTGGTGTTTCCAATAACTTGTTCACCAATTTTATCTCTTACTTTATTCAAAACCTCAATAATTCTAGCCTCTACAGTTTCTTCAGAAGTCATACCTGGTAAAATTTCTAATCTGCCTTCTTTATACTTTTTAATATAAGCATCAACTTTCATAAATGCCTCGTTAACAGAAGCCTTATTTTTATTTTTAATCTTCTCAGGTAAATCAGTATCTGAAATTGCAGTTGTGAAACCTCTTCTTAACAAGGTTTCAATGCCTAATTTAAAAATATCATTTAATATTTCAATACCTATATTTTCTTCATATTTAGCATATAAAGCTCTAATTAAACTACCATTTTCTTCTCCAATAGTTGCTTGATCAATAATACCAGAAACTAATTGGCCCTTTTTGATTCTCACATAAGCATTATCTTTACATTTCTCTCCTAAACATTTATCACATCTTTTACAACCCCTGGAATGTCCAATAAAGTCAAAATCATCAGGTAACAAAGCAGAAAATACCTCCTTACCAGTTACTTTACTGCCAAATTTCTTGAATTTTTTTGGATTATAAACTCCAATACTTATCAATATATCAATTGCTTTTTCTTTAGAAAATTCCATTTCTTTTGTTAATAAATAATTTCCAGTAATAGCATCTTGAATGTTTCCAATAACATTTAAACCATTTTTTGGAGAAATAATATGTAATTGGACACTCATTAATAATTCAGCTTCAGATCTTGCTTCTTCAGTTTGAGGAATATGCAAATTCATTTCATCTCCATCAAAATCAGCATTGTAAGGAGTACAAACCGCAGGATTTAATCTAAAACTTTTTCCAGGTAAAACCTTAATTTTATGGCACATTATATTCATCCTATGTAAACTAGGCTGTCTATTAAAAATAGAAATATCTCCATCAATTAAATGCCTCTCAACAATATAACCTGGTTCTAATTCATCTAAAATTTGTTCTTGTGTTTCTTCTGTAATCTTTTTCTTTTTTCCATCAGGAGTCACAATATAATTTGCACCAGGATAAATCTCAGGTCCTCTTTTAATTGTTTCCTTCAACCAACTTATATTCCATTCATTAACAGTTTCAGGAATAGTTAAATCCATTGCAATTATGGTTGGAACACCAACCTCATTATAAGCTATCTTTGAATCAGGACTAATAACAGTTCTTGCAGAATAATTAACTCTCTTTCCTGCTAAGTTGTGTCTAAACCTCCCTTCTTTACTTTTAAGTCTTTGAGATAGAGTTTTCAAAGGTTGGCCACTCCTATGTCTAGCAGGCGGAATTTGTGAAATATTGTTATCAAAAAATGTAGTTACATGATATTGCAATAAATCCCAAAGATCTTCTATAATAATTTCAGGAGCTCCAGCATTAATGTTTTCAAATAACCTCTGATTAATTCTAACAATATCACTCAATTTATGAGTAAGATCATCTTCACTTCTTTCACCACTTTCTAAAGTGATACTGGGTCTTACTGTTACTGGTGGAATAGCTAAAACAGTTAAAACCATCCACTCTGGTCTGGCAGCCTCAGGATTTAAGCCCAAGGCTATCAAATCTAAATCCGGTATCTTCTCCAATCTAGCCCTCATTTGAATTGGATTTATCCTTTTATTTTCTTCTAAGAAAGTACTTGGCTTTTCAATCTTAATTTTAATTTGCTTTGCCTGGCAATGAGGACATTTTTTAACATTTTTAAGTTTACTTGTAAATTCTTTTATGGCTACTCTTAATTTTTTAGAATTGTTTTCTTTCTTTAATTCTTCAAGTAAATTTAAATGTGAGTTAATTTTATCTTCAGAAGCTAAAACCCTTCCACAATCTCTACAACTACTTCTCAAAAGATCTAAAATTATTTTAATATATTTAATATGGATAACCGGTCTTGCAATTTCAATATAACCAAAATGACCAGAACATTCTTTTAATCTCCCACCACAAGTTTTACATCTTAAACCAGGATCTATAACCCCGAGCCGAATATCCATCAAACCACCATCGACAGGATATCCTTCTTTATCATAAAGTTCAGGTGTAACTATCTTAGCTACAGACATTTTCTTGATATGTTTAGGTGAAAGTAGTCCAAAAGTTATAGAATCTACTTTTTTTACAACATGTTCTTCTGACATTTTAGTATTTATCCTTTAATTTTAATTTTGGTGATATATTTAATGATTTTATTTCATCTAACAATAATTTAGCTGCGTAACTCATTTCAACAGGATGTATATTTACGTTTGAGCCACATTTAGTACAACTAGATTGATTTTTATAATGATCATGCATCGCTAACATTCCACAATTCTCACAAACATAAACTACGGTTTTATCAGAATCAAATCTTTCTTTTAATAATAAAGATGCACCGTGTGCTACTAAACAATCTTTCTCCATCTCTCCTAATCTCAATCCTCCACCACGGGCCCTACCCTCGATAGGTTGTCTAGTTAATAATTGAATTCTCCCAGATGCTCTTGAATGTAAGTGATTTGCAACCATATGTTTTAATTTCAAATAATACATATTTCCAGTATAAATTCTAGCTTCAAATTTTTCACCAGTAATCCCATTGTACATTGTTTCTGTACCATCTTCTCTAAATCCCAATTCAAGTAATTGTTCTCTTAATCGTTCTTCAGGAATAGCATCAAAAGTAGTACCATTTATGATTTTACCAGATAAAGCACCAACCTTACCGGCTAATAATTCTAATAAGTGTGAAACCGTCATTCTCCCAGGGATACCATGCGGGGAGAAAATAATATCCGGAGTCATACCAGAAGAAGTGAAGGGCATATCTGCTTGAGGTACAAGCATACCAATAACTCCTTTTTGACCATGTCTAGATGAAAATTTATCTCCAATTTCAGGATTCCTTGGAGTTCTAACTCTAACTTGAACTAACCTATTCCCTTCACCATTCTCAGTAATAATTGTAGCATCAACAAATCCTTCTTCACCATGTCTAACAACCAATGAGCTTTCTCTTCTTACATTAGCAGCGACGCTAAATTCCTCTAAACTTCCTAAAAATCTTGGTGGACTAGTTTTTCCAATTAAAGCATCTTCTTGAGTGACTTTTGCTTCAGTATAGATAATACCATCTTTTTCTAATAATCTATAATCTTTTTCAGATCTATATCCTTTAGTTTCTTTGTCCGGTACACCAACTTCATCAGTTAATCCCCCAGAATATCTTAATTCTTCAGCAGAATATGGTCTGAAATAAGTTGATCTAGCAAGTCCACATTCTACACTTGCTTTATTAAGTATTACTGCATCCTGCATGTTATAACCTTGAAAACTCATTACAGCAATTGTAAAATTTTGTCCAGCAGGTTTTTCTTTATAATCAAATATTTTATGCATAAAAGTTTGAACAATCGGTACCTGGGGATAATGTAAAATATTTGAGTCAGTATCCATCCTCATCAAGAAATTAGCAGCATATAATCCTAAAGCTTGTTTTTGGATTTTAGAACCCCTTATTAATCTTGATCCACCACCATAATTAGAGTAAGGCAACATTGAAGTAACCATACCTAAGATTGTTACAGGAGCAATTTCTAGATGGGTATTTTCTTTATTTAATTCAGATTCATCTAAAGCAATAAATGCATTTTCTTCTTCAGAAGCATCTAAATATTCAATAATTCCATTTTCAATTAGATTATCCCAACTTAGTTCTTTACTTTTTAATTTTTCAATTAATTCTTCAGTTAATCTAGATTCTCCATTTTCGACAATAATTAAAGGTCTTCTTGCCCTACCTTTTGTTAATTCAACATAAACTTCATCAAAATCACTATTATAAGAAATATTCAAAAACCTAGACAATTCTTTTTTTCTTCTTAATTCTTTAACAGTTTTAATAAATACCTGGGGTTCTTCTACTGTCCCTACAAATTTTTCATCTATAAATACATCAGCCATTTTGTCCAACCAGTTTCAAGCCAGCATCACTTAAAACTTTTTTAACTTTATCTACATTACTTTCAGCTTGTGAGATATTACACAATAAAGCAAGATTTTTTCTTAATCCAATCGGAGTTCCTTCTACAGTTTCAACAGGACACAATCTCCCCCAGTGAGTACTATGTAATGCTCTAGCAGCAAAGTTTTCTTGACTAGAAGTTAATAAAGAAACAACCCTTTGCAAGTGTGAAATAGTATCAAATGCATTAGTTCTTTGTATGTTTTGACTTACCCCAGTTCTTCCACCAGCCCAATTACCAGTGGCCATAGCACTTTTTATTCTAGAACTTAATAGTTGCTCTCTAATAATTATTTTAATACTTTGAAATTTTCCCCTCTTAACTAATCTCTGAAAATTGTACAAAACATCTTGAGTTAATGATCTAAAGTTAACTCTAAATAAATCTTCTAATAAATCACCACTTAATTTAAGTCTTTTATTCATGTAATGATCTTTATCATTTAATTCTTCTCCTTTATGAGAAACAATTAAAAATCTCTTCACTAGTTTACATAAATTATAAGCTTTGTAAATTCTATCTTTTGGAGTAACTCCAATGTGAGGTAATAAATACCTATCCAATTGTTCTGAAATTCTTTCTTCTTTGTTTTCTATCAATGCACTCATCCCAATTTTCTTAGCCAAATATTCAAGAGCATCATCTTTTGTTTTTATACTTACATAATTATATAAATTAATAATAACATCATCATCTGTTCCATCACCGCAAATAAAATGCATAATATCACTATCTTTTGTCAAACCAAGTGCTTTAATCACAGCAATTATTGGAACTCTTTTAAATCTAGTAAAAGAAAGATACAAAATTCCGTCTTTCATTTGTTCAATATCATGTGGGATCCTAAAACTTCCTTTTTCTGAAAAGATTTTTGCTGTAAATTTACTTGGTCCAATAGAATTCCTTTTAATAAAAACTTTATTTGAAGCTAAGTCTTCAACAGTGATCAATACTCTTTCATTTCCGTTTAATATAAAATATCCTCCAGTATCATAAGGATCTTCTCCATGCTCTATTAATTCTTCTTTCTTTAAATTAGATAAATGACAATATTTAGATTTTAACATAATTGGAATTTCGCCAACATTAGCAGTAAATGTTTCTCTTTGAACATCATTAATATGTGCAGAAACTTCTAAAAATATTGGAGAAGCATAAGTTAAAGATCTTAATCTTGCTTCAACAGGATAAACATCTCTCTTACTTCCATCAGCTTCTGTAATAACTGGCTTCTCAACATTAACTTTACTAAATCTTATTTTAAAGTTTTCAAATTCTTGAGGTATAATCGTAGGAACAATCTCTCTTGTTTCATCAATTACTTCTTGCATACCTTTATCTAAAAATCTATTAAAAGATTTTATATTTGATTCTACAAAGGAATTATCTCTGAAAAAACTTTCAATGATATCTTTATATTCTTTAACCATTGACTACCACCCTATAATAAACAGACTTAATTGCTGTAGGACTATTTCTAGTAATTTTAATTAAATCGCCAGGTTTAACATCCAAATTTTCTATTGCTGGATCAGTCGGAAAAATTGCAGGCATTTGTGACATAGAAACATTTAATCTTTGGAAAACTTTTTTCTTTTCCTCTTCGGTAAGTTTTTCATGAACAGGCACAAGTTCATGTTTCCCGATCTTTATTTCCTTTACCATTTTTTGAAATGGGCCGGACGGGATTCGAACCCGCGACCACTTGGTTAAAAGCTTCACCGACAGAGTCTCAAGTGCTCTACCAAGCTGAGCTACCAGCCCCTAACAATCCTTAAGTTTAGAAGATATGGTTCTAACTAGAAATTTAACTTTTCCAGAATGGCTACCCCCTTCTAAAGAGCCCAATAAAGATTGATTATGACTGTAATGCATTTTGGATTGTAGAGCAGAATCTTGCTTGTTACTTTTGGAGAAATCGTCCCTATATAAATGTTTCGTTTTTTCGACGAGAAATAGTGTAAGCGCCCTGACCGGAGGTTGGCCTATTTGTCTGGTTCTCTTCGGTGCTGAAATTTAAAGCCGTCAGAGGCCGTAATGTTAATATTTAAAGAATAACTATTATTGATTTATAAACCTTTTTATTTTATTTTTTCTTCTAAATTTTTTTAGAAAGTTTCTTTTTCTTATTTTTACGTTTCATCCAAACAAGAACACAACTAATATCCTCAAAGGTTATTGATTTATCATTTAGTCTTTCTTTAATGGCCTTCAAATAATCACTTTCACTTTTGATTTTAGATGAAATTTTGTAAACTCTTTTCTTAGGGATAACCTCAGAAATAGATAATTGATTATGTTCAATAAGCCTTACAAAATGGGTCCATATTGTAGATTCTTTAAGATCTCTCTTTTTAGCAATCTCTTTTACAGTTAATCCATTTCTTAATAATTGTAAAGTTTTTAAAGAGCTAAACTGAACATCATTGTTTCTTGATTTTTTAATAAAATTCTCATGTTTCTTAGGGTTTTTGACCTTAATATAAGGTCCAATTGGAAAATATTTATTAAACCTTTTTACTACATCTCTTTTGTATTTGTAGGCGTTTGCATGAAAAATAAAAGCTAGCCAACCTTCTAATGATTCCATAGCTATTTCTCTATTAATTTTCTTTTCTTTATGTAACTGTTTTAATTTCTTAAATTTTCTTTCAAATTTATTGATATTCTTTTTTCTGATTAATCTGTGATGATAAAAGATTCTGTAGCCTAAAAAAGAAATTCCGTTGTTTAATTTTAATATTCTCGATTTGTCTGGATGTAATTCCAGATTTAGTTTTTCTCTTAGAAAACCATCAATCTTAATTTGATATTCTTTTAAGGTTTTCCTTGAAGGGTGTAGAATAATAAAGTCATCTACATAACGAATATAGTATTTTGCTTTTAGTTTATGTTTTGCAAATTGGTCTAATTCATTCAAATAAAGATTAGCAAAAAATTGAGAAGTTAAATTACCCAACGGCATTCCTCTGCCTTTGGTTTTAGTCTTGTAATTACTTAAAATTATTTTTATTAGATTTATTATTTTTTCATCTTTTATTTTCTTTTTGATGATAGAGATAAGAATCTCATGGTCCACAGTCTCAAAATAATGTCTAATATCAGCCTTTAAAACATAACAAGTTCTTGTATTGTTCTTAGATACTTTTCTTTTAAAATAATCAACTCTTTGAACAGCTTTTAAAGTTCCTTTTAATTTTCTGTTAGCATAAGAATCATAAATAAAAGTCTTATCAAATATTGGTTCAATGATATTGCATAAAGCGTGATGTATAACTCTATCTCTAAAATCAGATTTTGAAATCTTTCTGGTTTTAGGATCTCTGAGAATAAACGTTTCTAATGGTCTTGGTTTATATGTATTCTTGAGAAGTTCTTTTTGCAACTTTAAAAGATTCTTTCTTAAATCTTTTTCAAATTCAATAACATAAGCCCTTAATGTCTTTCTCTTTCTTGCTTTTTGAAAAGCTCTTTCAAGGTTTTTATAAGAACAAAGCTTTCTAAATAAACTTTCCGACATAAAAGAAAAAGAAAGTGTCCTAGCATTTATTAGCTTAGCTATTCCAACAAGACGCCCATTGTTGTTGTCAAGATTGTTGTTGCCATTAGCATTGGACCTGTTGTTGAGCCTGTTGGCATACCAAAGCCTCCAAGGGTAGCCATTTCACTTTTATTATATTCACCACTATTTCACTTGCTAGTGTCATAGTTGTATTTTATAGCAGATGCTCTGCCGTAGTGAAACAGCATGTAGCCCAGCTAACCACACACAATAAATCACTTTATCGTCGTCAATTTATGTGCCTATTGGCTAGGACAAAAAAACAGAAAATAAGATAATATAAAAAGTTTATTATTTAGCTATTGTAACGCCTTCTACAGGTGTGTAAACAAGACCGTCTTTTCTTTCGAATTTCTGACCTTTTGAAATTGCAGTTGCAATTCTGCTTTCTAATATTCTTTCAATAGGTCGACCTTCGGTTGCGTGCGCCTCTGGCGCTACTCCAACAAGACGCCCATAGCTGCTGCCAAGATAGTTGCCGCCATCAGCATAGGACCTGTTGCTGAGCCTGCCGGCAAACCAAAGCCTTAATCCAGGTCTTAATGAAGGATAAACGCCCATAACTTTATCTTCTGGTTTGTCAGTTACTCGAGCAACTTCTTTCCTATAATCTGTAAGCAATTGAGTGTCGCCTTCTGCAACAAGCTCCCAAAATGCTTGTCTTTTTGAAGGTAAAGCATAAACATTACTTTGAAGCTCTCTTGCTTCACTTCCACTAATGACTAATCCTTCTCTTTCAGCATAATCTTCAGGAGAAATAACTAATCCGCCACTAACTATGTTGCTCTGTGGAGATATTGTATCTACTAAAGGATCGCTTAAAACAACCTTAACTTCTTCATCTGTTGGTGATCTAACGTTGCTAAGATCTATATGAAAATAATTGTTTCTAAATGTGTCTCTTACACTTCCTAAACGTCTTTCCATCAATGTCTTTCCAGACATTAAAGTTCTTCCTTGTGCTCTAAGTTCTGGTAATTTATCAGTAATTCTACCGTAGAAATCTTCATAAACTCCAGGAGCTTCATTAAGTTCTAATTTTCCCATTTTTATTTTACCTCTTAATTCTTGTAAATTTAGGGATTATTTTCTATTTATAAGCTTTTCGGTCTACAACTATCTATAAGTAGTAACAACATAAAATATAAGAAAAACTACTAAAAAAATTTACAATAATCTCTTACCCTTTATTTTTCAATTCAAAATTTAAAGGGTAAGGTGACCACAAAAAACAAAGAAGATTAAAACGTGGTCACCCCTATATTAAAAAGATAAATTAATCCTTTTCAGATTCATAAGAACAAGTTCCTCAATCAAAGTGTTAAAAGATTCATCATCTCTTTTCTCAGACCTCTTAGTTAAATCTAAATACAAATCAAAATAACCTAAAGGCAGATCCATAACGGGAATGCCATTCCTCCTCAGAATATGCAACATCAACAATCTTGAAGTTCTGCTATTCCCATCAATAAAAGGATGAATCCTTTGAAATTCATTATGGAAATATGAAGCAAACTTAATTATTTCCTCTACATTTCTTTTATCAGAAATAAATTCATTATAGTTTTCCATTAATTCATTCAACTTAACAGGTATTAACTTCCAGTCACAAGTTTTAAAATTTGGATTTAATTTTATCCTTACATTCTGTTTTCTTATTTCACCTGCTCCATGAATATGGTCCATAGCTATTTTATGATATCTTAGGATTAAAGGCAAGTCTAATTTTACTTTCAATCTAGCACTAGCTATCATTAAATCAATAGCTTTCTTATAATTAGTTACTGCCTGTATATTTTCTAATTTATGTTCTTCAGGAACAACTTTTTTTAGTATCAACTTTTGAGTCTCTGGTAAAGTCAATGGAATTCCTTCTAAGTTTAAACTGTAATGAATAAAATTAACTTCTTCTTTTTTCTCTAAATCTTGAACAACAGTATAATGTAATTTCAAATTTCTTCTATATTTTCTTAATTCTTTTTCAATTTCTTTTATATAAGATTTTTTCTTTGGAATGTAAAACGCTATTTTCATCTTAAAGAATTTCATCAGGTCAATCAAAAAGTGATGTTTCAACAATTTATACTTTAAGGGTTTTTTAGATATCAAAAGCAAGAACCCGTATTTCATTAAAATATCTGTATAAATCTTAAATGTCTGTGGATGTATTTTTATATTCTTTATTGTAAAGAATTCTCTTTTAGCAGCTTTTCGGATAAATTCAAGCATATTCTCTTTAAACAATAAATTATAGTTCATATTGTTAGAAACACAAAAAGAGATTAATCTGAATAATTTCTTTGATCTTTCGTTATTGATTACTTTTATCTTTTCATCTCTTTCAATGTAACCCTCTTTATCTAATTCCATCACATAATTATGTATAGTTTTATACTCATTTTTCGTTTTATGGAGAGCTCTAACTATGTCTGCTACCTTAATAGTCCCTTTAGTTCCTATGACATAAAACACATCATACTTACTTACCATATTATGTTTGTAGTTAGAACTAGTATATAAATGTTTCTATTATTCATTTTTAATGGACAAAACATCCATTTTTAGTGAATAATAGGCACGCCCTGACCGGGAATCGAACCCGGGGCATGGCCTCGACAGGGCCATATGTTGCCTCTACACCATCAGGGCAATGTGTTTTTGTTCAAGTTACTTGCATATAAACTTTTTGGTAAAATATCCCGCCACCCGGATTCGAACCGGGAACCTTCCGGGGTCAGCTGAATGTTTTTCATCCAGAGCAAAGTGCTTTGTCTAACATCATCTACAGCCGAACGCTCCACCATTAAGCTATGGCGGGATAAGAAAAAAGAGAAAAAATCACTATTTAAAACTTACGAAAACAATCTTATAGCTTTCGTTCGAACATATCTTATCTTATTTCCCAATCTATACTTAGCAACGGCAATTGGAATAATAAAATTACCAATCATCTTCAACCTTAATCTAGTTTGATAATAAATAATTCTCTCTTCACCTTTCCTTAAAATAGGAAGATTCCATATCATCTTAACACCATTAAATCCTTTTTGAATTGAATCTGGTTTTATCATTCCAAAACTAGGTTCTTCTGTAACACCAATTAATTTATCTAAAATCTTTACTTCATGTAAAGTTTGTCTGCTTCTATTTTTAACAATTACCTGTATATTTAATGTAGAATAACCTTCTCTACTTCTTTTAATGGTAGTAACCTTTTTCTTAATAGACAATTCTCTTTTAGTTAAATAATAAAGCCAAGTTAAAAGTAAAATAACAACAATAATAATTAGTACAAGATTCCGATAATTAGTTTGTATAAATATAGTTTTTTCTTCACCAGCCCCTAAATCAAATTCCCAATAATAAGTATATTTATCGTTCTTTTCAATTGAAGTAGGTTTTGGGTCTACATAAGTAAATAATTTTTCAAACCAAGAAAATTCCTTTTTATAACTTTCATGACTAATTAGATTTCCTTCATTAACCTTAACAATTGTAGTTCTTTCAACTAAAAAACTGGATTGTGGAGTTCTAACTTCGGTTACATCTGGAAAATAACCAATATTCATATTAGTTGTTTCTTCTCTTGCAAATTCATCTTGATAAAAAATCTTAACTTTAATAGGATATTGTCCCTCTTCTATACTTCCATCAAAACTAACTAAAAAATCCTCTTTCTTTTCTTCATGGGGTAAAAATTCTAATTCTCTTTCATAAGAAAAAAGTTCACTTTCTAAAACCACTTTAATATCCTTTAAATATATATCATGGTCATTTAATAAATTCAAAGTAATTAAATTCTCTTTATTTGGATCTATTTCCTTAGGTAAAACAAAACTAGGATTAATCATTTTTTCATAACTCAAAACATCTATTTTAAACAAATGATTATCTTTTATAGAAGCATCATTGTCAGAAATAAATTTAACAGAAACTCCATATTGAGCAGCTTCCATTTCTTCAAAAGGAGTAATAGTAAATTTAAATATATTACTAGATTTTCTATCCACTACAATAGACTTTGGTTCAATATCCCATTTAATGTCTAAGGTAGAAATTCTAAATAGATCTTTAAATTCTCCATTATTTGTAATGTTAACCCAAAAAGTAGCTTCTTTGCTATCAATTAACACATTTTCAATAGGTTCATCTTCAATTTCTAAAGTTTTAAAAGCTAAAGCTGACTGGATTAACAATACCATTAACACTAGAAATATCAAACTCTTTTTCATATCAAAATCTGGAATGCACCCAGATATTTAAAGGTTTTGCTGCATATAATAGATTATAGAAATTAATATAAATGCCTAAATTTAAGCGAGAAACTGTGGTTAAACCCACAAAACGGAGGATTACAAATGTCCGAAGAATTTAAAATAAGACTAGACAAAGAAGATAAAGACCTAGATTTTGATGAGTCCGAAGACGAAGAGCCACTTGAATCTGAAGAACCATTAGAAAATCTTGAAGAAGACGATTCATGGTAACTAATTTCTTTTTTTCTTTTTTTATAAAAGTGGGGTTGCCCGGATTTGAACCGGGGTCGCAAACTCCCCGAGCTTGAAGGCTAAACCAAACTACCCTACAACC
>Ga0180009_10004665_pt1 | contig 15007 bp, 10 predicted proteins | sample OS_PC_MetaG_FD_123537 | JGI IMG/M metagenome (GOLD analysis project Ga0180009, IMG submission 123537) | Groundwater microbial communities from the Aspo Hard Rock Laboratory (HRL) deep subsurface site, Sweden - OS_PC_MetaG | ecosystem: Environmental > Aquatic > Deep subsurface > Groundwater...
CAAGAAAAAACAAGGGGGTGTTTCCCAACCTCACCCCCGAGCTATTTTCTTCTCTTGCAATCCGGAAAAAGACCGGGTAACTCTGGCTGCGGAGAACCAGTTACAGAAACCATACCTGGAGAAAATACCATGGAATTCGACTCATTTGAACAGGCGTTGCAGGTCTGCATCACCGCCGCTCCGGGCAGCGACGAACAGGAGGGCGCCCTGATCTATTGCCTGGACAACGCCCCGCCCGAGCTCAAGGACAAGATTGCCGAAGCGTTGGCGAATTTCCACAAGGGGCCGCAGCAGGGTTGCGGCTGCGGCTGCAATCACGACCACAGTCACGACTGAAATTACAGCGAATCGGGCACGTTCAGCTTCACCCACCCCCGGCCCCTCCCGTCAAGGGAGGGGAATCACACATCATCGCATTAACGGGACCAGTAACGCTTGGCCGGCAATGTAATTATTTTTTCTGGAAAAGCGGGAGAAACTCGCCGTACCCTTCTTTTTCCAGATCCGCCACAGGCACAAAACGCAGGGCCGCAGAATTGAGGCAGTAACGCAATCCCGTGGGCGGCGGGCCGTCGGCAAAAACATGGCCCAGATGGGAGTTGCCGTCCCGGCTGCGCACCTCGGTCCGGGTCGAAAACAACTTCCGGTCTTCCCGCTCAACGATTCTTTCCGGGACCAACGGCTTGGTAAAACTCGGCCAGCCGGTGCCCGAGTCATACTTGTCCAGCGAGCTGAACAGCGGTTCGCCGGAAACAATATCCACGTAGATTCCGGCCCGCTTGTTATCCCAGAATTCGTTTTTAAAAGCCGGCTCGGTTCCCTCTTCCTGGGTGACCCGGTACTGCATGGGCGTAAGCCGCTTGCGCAACTCCGCCTCGCTCCATTTTTTGGAAGCCCTGTCCGAATCCCCCCAGGTCTTCGTCAGAAATTGATCCCTGCCGGAACCGCCGCGGTAGATAGCGTACCGGATGGGGTTGTTCTTGTAATAATCCTGGTGGTACTCTTCCGCCGGATAAAACGTCGTTGCCGGAATGATCGGCGTCACTATGGGTTTGGCAAAGATTTTGCGCCCGTCCATTTCCTTTTTGGATTTTTCCGCCAGTTTCTTCTGCTCCTCGTCGAGATAAAATATCCCCGAGGTATAGGCGTGGCCCCGATCCACAAACTGGCCGCCGCTGTCGGTGGGATCAATCTGACGCCAGAAAACATCCAGCAATTTCGCATAGCTGACCTTGGCGGGGTCATACACGATCTCAATCGCTTCAATATGCCCGCCATCGCCATAGTTCTGGTAGGTGGGGTTTTCGGTCTTCCCGCCGATATAGCCGGAAGTCACCGAAAATACGCCGTCGATCTGTTCAAAGGGTTTTTCCATGCACCAGAAACAGCCCCCGGCAAAGATCGCTTTTTTCGTCTTTACCGCGGCTCCGGCCTCCGGCACGCTCAACAGGCTCAACAGGGCAAAGCCCAGCAAAAGAAAGGACGCGTTCTCCACTATCTGTCCGATTATCTTCATGCAGTCACCTCTCCGGTTATTTTTCCCGATTTATCTGACAATGACGAGCTTGCCACAAAGAAAAACATGCGTCACCCAAGTGCTTCGACAGGGCTCTCCTGAACTGACCGAAGGACTCAACATGAACGGATCAATACATTACGACACCTTCCGTTAGCCCTGAGCCTGTCGAAGGGGCATCGCTGCTCTTTATTCAGACAATAAGCACGCGCCGGGAAAAAACTATCATAAAAAAGCGGCCCGGATTGTTTCCTCGGCCAGGAATCCGTCCAGCTCCTCCTGATCGTAGAAGGCCCGCTCGAAAAAAAGCCCCTGGCTGGGAGCGGTGTATTCTTTAAGCACCACCGGCTCCTCCAGAAAACGGGAGACCTCACCCACGGTGAGCTCCCCCTTGCCGACCTCGACCAGCACCCCGACGATCCGGCGCACCATCTTCCAGAGAAAATGCGAACCCACGATGCGAAAAAGGATGAGATCCTCGGTTTCCGCTATCCGGGCCTTGTTGACCATGACCAGCGGCGACTTCTTCTTGATCGCCTGACGGTCGGTAAACGAGGTGAAATCGTGCATCCCCACCAGCATTGTCGCCGCCTCCTGCATGAATCCCGTGTGCAGCCCCTCCTCCACCTGCCAGACAAAATCACGGCACAGAGCGCTCTTGCGCTTGGCGATCTGGTACAGATAGCTGCGGCCGATGCAGTTATGCCGGGCATGGAAACGGGCCCCTGCCCTTTTGCACTCAAGGATAGCGATATCCTTGGGCAGCAGCGCATTCAAGAGCGCCCCGATCTCCTTGGGGGGGTGCTCGGTAAAGGCCTCCAGATGGGCGACGAAACGCAAGCCATGCACCCCGCTGTCGGTGCGGCCGCTGCCCTGCACATCCACCTCTGAACCGAAGAGTTCCGCCGCCGCCTTGAGCAGGCTGCCCTGGATGCTTTTGGCGTCAGCCTGCGTTTGCCAACCGCTGTAGCGGCCGCCGTCAAATTCCAGGGTCAGTTTGAATCGTTTTGGATGCGTATTCATACGCGATGGTTTCCTTGGCAAATCATTTTCTGATTACCACTAATCTTCAGCCAGTTTTTCCCCGTCATTCCGGCTTGCGCCGGGATGACATGTATTCCGAAAACCATTTCCGGAACCGTCAAACTGCATAAGTCCCCCACAAAACCTACGGTTTACCTTAAGGAATTATTCACTCTCCTGCCAGCCCACCGCCTGCCTCCGCTTGGCGCTCAACCCGATAAACGCAAAACACCCTGCCACAAAACAGAGAACAAAAAGGCCGCTGCCAAAAAAAGAGGCCCCATACCCCCATTCACGGTTCAGGCTGCCGGAGACTACGGCGGCAAGAAAGGTGGCCAGGGTCCGCGCGCTGTAGAGCAACCCGGAGTTGCCTCCCAGCCTTCCCGAGGGAAAAAGCAAGGCCACCAGAACGCCGAGTTCCAGCAGAGCCACCGTATCGCCCAGGGTGTGCAGCAACCGAATGATCACCAGGCTCCAGATATCAAAAGCCAGCGGGGTCACGAGCTGAAAAAAGGCGGAAAAAGCCATCCCCCCCAAAAAGAAAAGAAACACCGATTTCCGCTTGTCGTGATATTTGCCGACCAAAGGCACAGCCAGAGCCATCCACAACCCCATGCAGGCGAATACCAGCCCGATCTCCCTGGGAAGCAACCCGAATTTCTCTTTCAGCAGCAGGGAAAAAGAGGTCTGCTCCACCCCGAAATGGGTGCCCAGCACAAAAAGACAGGCAATCAGCAGCAGCGGTTTGAACTGAAGAACATCCCCGCTGTATTCCTTAAAGGAAAAAACAACAACCTCATAGTCAGCCAGAAACAGCGAACACAGAAAGATGGCCCCGGCGCCGGCCACGGCAAGAGAAAACAACAGATTCGGCGATGTCTGCATCAAAAGGCCGCCGATCAGGGGGCCAAGGCCGAAGCCGAGATAGGTGCTCAGCTGGTAGGTCGCCACCCTTCTGCTCCGCTGAACCTGCCCGAAATTCTTCAAATAGAGGGATTCGCTCACCACCACCAGGGCGGCGCTCCCCACCCCGCCGACACAGACTGCGGCCAGAATCCAGCCAAAGGAACGGGCCGTCAGGAGGGCGGCAAAATAGCCTGCGTAAAGAAGCGCGCCGCAGAGCATGGTCCTTCTGGGCGAAAAAAAATCGGAAAACATCCCCAGCGGCAGCATCAGGGCCATGGAGGACAAGGAAAAAAGGCCGATAGCCATACCGATCTGCACGTCGCTCAAGCCATATCCCTTGAGGAGCAGGGGCAGATAGGCCAGCACCAGCCAGTGCGTGAAGTAGATAAGGAAACGGATGGTGATGGACAACAGGATCTGGCGGCGCATGGTGGTCCTGGTAGACGGAATCGATTCTCCCTTCTAGCATGCTTCGCTCAAAGAGGCAATTACGGACTTTTCCCCCCTTCGGCCACCCGACATCCCTGCCCCAGGACCCGACATCGGGTCGATATTGCCCTGAACGCGCCCCATGTCGGCTGGAAAAATCATTTTTTTAGCGTACCGTGGAATTGAAAGTTACCCGGGATGTATCCGCAAACCAAGGAGGAAATATGTTGAAACGAACCCTGCTCTTCTCGTGTGTCGGAATATTGCTTATGAGTCACAACGTCCAGGCCGGGGATACCGCCCAGACCGGCGCCATCGGCGGCGCTGCCGGAGGAGCCATTCTCGGGCAGGCCATCGGCCGTAATACGGAAGGCACGTTGCTGGGCACCGCCATCGGCGGAGTGCTCGGCTATATGGTCGGAAATGAAATGGAGAAGGCACAGGGCCAGCCGACCCGGGTATATCAGCCGACCAGGGTTGTCCGGCAGTATGAGGAGAACCGCTATGACGATTGCCGGGAGGTGGAGGTGTTGGCCACGGTGGACGGCAGGCCGGAACGGGTTTACAGCACCGCCTGTTACCAGAACGGCGACTGGGTTCTCCAGAACAGCGGCCGGGTGGTCAGCCAGATGGTGATCATCGACCGCGACCATCACGAGCCGCCCCGCTGGGGCCACAGGGAGCGCGAACGGAAGCACTGGAAACGCGCCGGGCATTCCAATAAATACCGGCAATGCAACAACACCCGGATTATCTTCCGTTAAACAATTTCCCCACACGATACCCGCAATACGACAACAGGCGGCTCTCCGAAAAGAGAGCCGCCTGTCTCCTTCCTCGCTCCGTTATTCCGCCTGGCCGGACGCATCAATATATTTTCTTGCCCCGGCCAAAGCATCATCGATATGCCCGAATATGTTTTCCACACCGATTTCTCCGGTCAGCCGATGGCGGTCAAGGGCAACCCGAAGCTGCGGTCGAACGCCGGAGAGGATCAAAAGAGTCCCATCCTTGCGGGTCTTGGCCAGAAGATCCTCCAGGGCATGCAGGGCCGTGGCGTCGATGGTCAGGATATGCCGCATCCTTAAAATAAGCACCCTGGCCGGGGTCTTGACGATGTTCAGGGTATCCTTGAACTGGGTCACCGCCCCGAAGAAAAACGGGCCGTAAATCTCAAACACCTCCACTCCCCGGGGGACCTCGCGGGTGGCGATGTCCAGAGCATCGTCCTTTCCATACTCCTCGTTGAGTTCGCTGGTAATGTTGCGCACCTCGGTAACCTGGGCCATCCGTTTCATGAAAAGCAGGGCGGAAAGGACAACGCCGGTCTGGATGGCCACGGTCAGATCGACAAAAACCGTAAGCAAAAAGGTGCTGAGCAGCACCAGGATATCGGACTTGGAGGCACGGAACAGCTTTACGAAATGGCGCCACTCGCTCATGTGAAAGGCAACCACCAGCAGGATCGCCGCCAGGGTGGGCATGGGAATCAGCACAGCCCAGCGGCCCAGGAGCAGCAGGATCAGGAGCAGGGTGACGGCATGGACCATCCCCGCCACCGGGGTGCGGCCGCCGTTCTTGATGTTGGTCGCGGTGCGGGCGATGGCGCCGGTGGCCGGAATTCCGCCGAAAAAGGGAGTGACGATATTGGCAGCCCCCTGGGCAACGAGTTCCATATTGGAACGGTGGCGCATCCCGGTCATGCCGTCGGCCACCACCGCGGAAAGCAGCGATTCGATGGCTCCCAGCAAGGCGATGGTCAGTGCGGGCGAAATGAGCTGCGGCACCATGCTCCAGTCAAAATGGGGCATTCTCGGCATGGGCAGCATGCTGGGCACGCTGCCGAACTGCGAACCGATGGTCTCCACCGGCAGGGCGAGAAAATGAACCAACCCGGTCCCGACCAGAATGGCGATGATGGAGCCGGGAACCTTTCTGGTCAGCTTGCCCCAGAAGACAATGATCAGCAGCGAAATGAAACCGACCAGCAAAGCCGAGGAATTCAGGGTATCGGCATGGTGTGCGTAATCGAGAATCTTATGGACGAACTCGCCGGACCCCGCAGGGATGGTCAGCCCGAAAAAATCCTTGATCTGGGTGGTGGCGATGATCAGGGCGATGCCGCTGGTAAAGCCCACGGTCATGGGATAGGGGATGAACTTGATCACCGCCCCCATTCGGGCCAGCCCCATGGCCACAAGCATAAACCCCGCCATCAGGGTCGCCATGGCCAGGCCGTCGTAGCCGAATTTGCTGACAATAGCGAAAATAACGACGATGAAGGCGCCGGTGGGCCCGCCGATCTGCACCCGGCTGCCGCTCAGAAACGAGATGAGAAAACCGGCGATGATGGCGGTGAAGATCCCCTGCTCCGGCTTGACCCCGGAGGCAATGGCAAAGGCAATGGCCAGGGGCAGGGCGACAATGCCGACCAGAACGCCGGCCATGACCTCCCGGCCCAGATTCTTGCGGTCGCAGCCATCCTTGATACAGGAAAAAAACTCAGGAACCAAACGGGTGCTCATCGGATAATTCCCTCCAGAATACTTTGCAGTATCGGGTAGATATCAGATGGTCGGGGAGCTTTACGCGAGGGAGGTGCGCAGGGTAAAGGCGGGGCCAGGTGATAGGTACCCGACGGACAACATATACAAGCGCGTCAGGCAGAAAACAACAGGCACCTATATTTAGAGAAAGACGCTTGAATTTGCAAGGAAAAATGTTACCAGGCTCCCGGACTCTACATAGGGGGCATTTTCCTGTGTCATCTTGAATAACATAGTGAAAATTCAAAGAACTCTTTGACCTATAACACAAACGCCATGCTCGGGGCACTGCGGAGCAACGAAGACATCGTGCCGATCTTCCGCAAGAAAGTAGTCTGACTTGAACGCTCAGGGCACAATCATCCGTCCAGCACACGGCACAAGAGGGACTGCTCCCTTGTGAGCGGAGCACGCCCTCTTGTCATTAAACCTCGCCGGACAAGGATTTCACCCGGACTATTCAACAACCGTTATTTTTTTCACTCCCTTGTAGTAGGTCCGTGTGTCGGGAAATCCGATCCGCCGGTGTTTGCTTTTCAGGCGGTAGACCGGTTTCAACTCCAACCGATTGCTTCCTTGTTTGATTTCCACCAACTGCTCCAGCACAACCCCGTCCCCAGGCAAGGCCGCCGTAACCCGATGCGTACCGACCGGCAGCCGCAAGGTGGCGGCAAACCGATACCGCACACCATTGCCCGCCTCCGGATCGGTGCTGGTCCGATACCCACCGGTTTCCATGGTCATGTCGCCGGTTACCCTTTGAAACTGATCGCCTGCCCCGACCAACAGTTGATAACGGTTCGTGCCGTAATCGGTTGTATCAATCAGGACACTATTAGGCATTCTGGTCTTGACCGTTAACGACACATGCAGGTCGCCGAAACCAGCGGGTGCCGCCTGGCTGTCTTGGCCGAGCGCCTGCGAATTTCCCTGGCCGGCCCGGGACTCAAGCCGCTCGATGGTCTCCGTCGCGGCGCAGCCGGTCAGCAGGGCGAATAATACCAACAGTACAATGATCTTATGCATTTGAGATTTTTCCTTTTCTGTTTCTAATTTGAATGTGTTCGGTTGTGTTCTCCACCGTGTCGGAGATAAAGAACCGGCAGCACCAGCATGTTCAGGATCGTGGCGCTGATCAGCCCCCCCAGGATTACCACCGCCAGGGGAGAGAGAATCTCATTGCCCGGCTTGTGAGCCGCCAGGGCAAAAGGAACCAAAGCCAAACCCGCGGCCAGGGCGGTCATCACCACCGGTCGCAACCGTTCCAGCGATCCTTTGACCACGGCCTCGCGCAAAGCCAGCCCTTCAATCTCCATCAGGTAACGGTAATGGGAAACCAGCAAAATACCGTTTCTGGTTGCGATACCGAACAGGGTGATAAATCCCACCAGCGAGGCAACGCTGATGGTCCGGTCGGTCAATACCACCGCCACGATTCCGCCAATGAAGGAAAGCGGCAAATTGATCATCACCAATCCGGCGGCCCTGAATGACCCGAATTCCAAATACAGAATTAACAAAATCAGGCTGATCGAGACGATGCTCAACAGGCCGATCATCCGGGTGGCGCCAGCTTCGCTCTCGAACTGCCCTCCGTACTCCACAAAATACCCCGGCGGCAACTCAACACCGTTAATCCGCTTGCGGACATCTTCGTAGACCGACCTTAAATCACGACCCGAGACATTGGCCTGCACCACCACCTTGCGCTGCACATTTTCACGGCTGATGCTGTTGGGCCCCTTGGTCGAAACCAGATCGGCCACCGCTGCCAGCGGCACCTTCTCGCCGGAAGGGGTATCCAGCAGAATCTGCCCTATGGCCGCCGTGTCCTGCCGTGAAACCGCAGGAAAACGAGCCACCACATCAAAACCTCGGTCTCCTTCCAGGGTACGAGACACCACCTGCCCGGCGGTAGCCACCTCCATTCCCTCGGCCACATCGGCCATGCTCAGGCTATAGCGGGCCATCTCCTCCCGTCGCGGAATGATCCGCAGTTGCGGAATATCGGCCTGCTGATCCACGGACAAATCGGCCAACCCGGGGACATCGGCAATTTCAGCCTCGATCTGTCCGGCAACCTGCTTCAGCCTCGACAGTTCCGGGCCATAAACCTTGATCGCCAAATTGGCCATGGTTCCGGACAACATATGGTCGATCCGGTGGCCGATGGGTTGCCCGAAGGTTATGGTCACCCCCGGGATCACCGCTGTCTGCTTGCGCAGTTCGTCCATAACCGCATAGAGCCGCCGCCCGGTGAGATCGAGGCTGACCTCTATCTCACTGGCGTTGGGGAACTTACCATGCTCGTCCTGCTCACCCCGGCCGGTGCGCCGAGCGGTTGTTTCCACCGCAGGATGTTCCAGCAGCAACCTTTCAATCCTTGTCGCCACCTCGGATGATTTTTCCAGCGATGTGCCGGGACCGGAAACCACCATCACCGTCAGGGCCCCTTCGTTGAAGGCCGGCAAAAACGAACGCCCGGTCAGCAACAACAGCGCCAAAGCCAGGGCAAAGGTGAGCGCCGCCCCGGCCATGATCCGGCGCGGGTGGTCCAGCAGATGCTCCAGCAGCGGTCGATAACGGGCAAGCAGCCACTCCATGGTTTTGCTGTTGCCGTGCTCGGCAAGGCAAGGGGTTTTGGTCAGCAGATACGAGCAAAGAGCCGGAGTAACAGTCAGCGCAACCAGAAGCGAGGCGCCGATGGAGACCATGTAGGAGATGCCCAGCGGTTGCAGCAATCGCCCCTCCACCCCGGAAAGGAAGAAAAGCGGCAGGAACACCACCAGAATAATCAGGGTGGCGTTGACAATGGAGGACCGGATCTCGCGGGAAGCCTCGAAGATCACCTTTCGCACCGCCACGCGCTCACTCTCCGGGCGGGCCGCATTCTCCTGCAACCGCCGGTAAACATTCTCCACGTCGATGATGGCGTCATCGACGATCACGCCGATGGCTATGGCCATCCCTCCCAAGGTCATGGTATTGATGGAACTGTCAAAGAGCCGCAGGGCAAAAATCGCGCACAACAGCGAAACAGGCATGGCCACCAGCGAAATCATGGTGGTGCGCAGGTTTCCCAAAAACAAAAAGAGGATCACGATCACCAGCAGTGCTCCCTCCAGCAACACCCGCTTGATGTTGGCAATAGCCCGCTTAATGAAATCGGCCTGCTGGAACAAATCGCTTTCGATCCGCATGCCTTCCGGGAGCGAACGCTGAATCTCGGCCAGTTGCGCCTTGATTCGCTCTGTCAGCTCCAGGGTGTTGGCATCGGGATGCTTTTGCAGCGAAACCACCACCGCAGGCTTGCCATTGGCCGAGGCATCCCCCACCCGGAAGGCCGGACCGACCGTAATCGTGGCCACATCCCGCACCAGCACCGGCAGGCCGTCGCGTGATTCCACCACGGTCTGTTCAATGTCAACGGTCGAGCGGATACGGCCCATGCCCCGTAGCAGGTAATCGTGATCCTGCTGCTTCACCACGCCGGCGGCAAAGTTTTCGTTGCCTCTCCGAAGGGCCTCGGCGACCTGGCCAACGGTGACCCGAAAAGCCTGCAACCGCAATGGGTCGATCTCCACCTGATACTGCTTGGTCTCGCCTCCCACCGTCACCACCTGGGAGATGCCCGGGGTGGCCATCAGCCGCTTTTTTATCACAAATTCCGCCTGTTCCTTCACCTCCATCAGGCTGTGGCTGTCACTGGCCACGGCGATGTACATGATTTCCCCCATGATGGAAGAAATCGGAGCCAGGGTCGGCACGGTTTTCGGCGGCAGGCTGCCGGACACCAGTTGCAGCTTTTCGTTCACCACCTGCCGGGCGCGGTAGATATCGGTGCCCCAGGTGAACTCCACCCAGACCGTGGAAAGGCCGGGGATCGACACGGAGCGGACCCGCCGCACCCCGGTGGCGCCGTTCAGATTGCTTTCAATCGGGTAGGTGATCAGCGCCTCCACCTCCTCGGGCGCCATTCCCTTGGACTCGGTCAAAATGGTCACCGTGGGGGCAGTCAGGTCCGGCAGCACATCCACCGGCATCCTCATGGCCGTCACCGTGCCGATCCCCAGTACCAGCAGCATGGCGATCAGCACCACCAGCCGGTACTGAAGGGCTAGACGAATCAGTCTGTCAAGCATGATGCGCCTCCTTTTCCCTTACCTGCGGCAGCATATCAATGGGCATGTCCGGCATGGGGATCCTCCTTCTTTGCCGCCAAGGCGGCCTGCTTTACATAGTAAGCGCCTTTGACCACTACGCGCTCATGGCCGGAGAGCCCCTTCACGATCTGCACCATTCCCTCCTCTTTCATGCCCACCCGCACCTCCTGACGAACAAAACGCTCGCCCGAGGTCTGCACGAACACGAAGAAGCGGCCTTCATCCTCCATCAGAGCCTCGACTGGCAAAGTCAGCGCCTCAACCTCGACTCCGGCAGAGAGGGCTACCGTGGCGAACATCCCCACCTTCAACCGGGCATCAGGATTAGGCACGCTGAAGATCACCGGCAGGGTGCGACTTTGCGGATCAAGCATGTCCCCCACCGAAACCAGCCGATCAGCCTTAAAACTCCCCTCCTGTCCGGCAACGGTGAAAATGGCCGAGGGTTGCGGCGGCAGCCTGCCCGCGTCAACCGCCGGCAAACTGGTTCTCAGCCAGAGTGTGGCAGGATTGACAATTCGCACGATCGGCTGACCAGCCTCGATCCCTTTGCCGGGGCCGCTCATTACTTCGACCACCGAGCCGCTCAACGGAGCCCGCACCACCAGTCGGCCACTATCATCACCGCCAAAGGCTATCGCAGCATTGTCAAGCGGTGTCAACGCCGCCCTGGCGCTGTCCAACGCCGCCTCGGCATCCTCCACCCGTTTGCGGGAAGCGATTTTTGCCTCATATAGCCGCTGGGCCCGTTCGTGCTCCTGTTGGGCCAGGGTGGCCCTGTTTCTGGCCTCGGCATGGACCACGGAAAACTGGCCAGCCCCGCCGCCGGAGAGAACCGGCGGATCGATCAGGGCAATCACCTCTCCCTTGGCTACCCGCTTGCCCACATGAGCCAAGGGCCGTGCCGCCGACAACACGCCGGAAACCGGCGAGGATACAGTAGCTTCGGCATTGGCGGCTGCCACCATTTCCCCGCTGGCAACGATCCGTCCGGACATCGGCCTGCTCTCCGGCTGGCGCACCAAGGTATCAAGGCTCCATTGCTGCTCCTTCAGGAAAACGATGTTTCCATTTCCCTCGCCGGTCACTATGGAATGATCGCCTTTGCTTTCGTCTGCACGGGCTGCTGTTGCCGCACCTCCCACCTGTATTCCCGGAATTTCTATCCGATCAACAAACCCTTTCCCTTCAGGTAGCAGTTCCAGGGTATAGCTCCCTGCCGCAAGCGCGCTTATCTCGGCCTGATAGATGCCTGGTCTGGCCGGAGCCGGCGCAACGACCGTTACCGGCTGACCCGAAGTAGACCGCAGAACCAGCTTGAGCGGCCCTTCACTGACCGGCTTGCCGTCGGCAAGCCGAGAAAGATGGATCAAAAAGCTGCCCTTTTTCCCCGGCCGCAGCGGGGCGTACTCCATAAACAGCTCACTTTTCACACTCCAGGCGGTAACCTGTACCGCTTCTTCCTCCGCGAGTTCCTCCGGTTGTTTTTCTTTTCCAGAACCGCCGGAACAGCCGGTGGCCAAGAGAAACACCGCTGTCAACAACAGCCAGATCATTCTTTTCATGGTTTTTCTCCTGCAACTCCGTTAATATTTGCCAATACTCCGCCAACCGCGCTTTCCAGTCTGCAGCGGGATTCAAGGGCCGCTTGCAAGGCGGTCAATTCAGCCTCCTGCTGCTCACTGAGCCTGCGTTTCTCGTCCAACACCAATTGCATGCCGATCTCGCCCAAGGCAAAGGCCTCCTGCTGAATTTTTAAATTTTCACGAGCCACCGGCCCCAACGCTGTGCGGTGCAGGCCAAAGGCGGTCAGGGCAAGCCGGTACTGGGCTAGCAGGTCACGCACTTCAGAAGCGACGGTACGTTTTACTCCTTCCAGACGAAGCCTTGCCGCCGAGACGCGAGCGCTTGCCTTGGCTGATTCCGCCTGATTTCGCGAAAAAACCGGCAGCGGCAGAGAGAGCTTCACCCCCATGACGCGGTCTCTGGTCTGCTCCGTTCCCGGGACCAGCAGAGCGCCATCCAACTCGTAGGTATTCTGGGAAGAACGTTCATTCCTGGAAAAAATGGATACCATCACTGGCGGAACCGCCTCGGCCTTTGCCAGGGCCAGAGCGGCCTCCTCGCGCTCTCCTTCCCGCTTTTGCGCGGCCAGATCGGGACGACGCTCCAGGGCGGCGGCCAACAACGCATCATCCGCAGGGCGATGATCGGTTTGCGGCGCTGAGACGTCGGCCAAAGGCGGCAATTCGTCGGCATTGTTGAATCCCAGCAACAACGCAAGCCGCCTGCGAGCTCCTTCGGCAGCGGCCACGGCTTCGCCATGGCGCAGACCGCTTTTGCGAAGATCAAGATCGGCCAACTGCACCTCGAATTCAGGCAAATCGCCAACTTGAAAACGCGTCTTGGATGCAACCAGCAGCTCTTCGGCAACAACCTCCTGTCCTTGGGCCAACTCCACCCGCCGGGTCGCCATGGTTGCGTCCAGCCAAGCACGTTGCGCCTGCTCGGTCACCCTGCGCTCGTAGTCGCGCAACCGAGCCAGCATCACTTCCGCCTCGGCACGGGCAAAGGCCTTGCGCCGGGCGCCGACCGGCACCAGCGGGATCTCCTGGGACAGGGCTATCCCGATACTCCTTTCATCGGGGCTTTTCGTAAAGGCGCCGCTGGCCCCTTCCAGTTCAAGTACAGGGTTCGGCAGGGTGCCGCTCAGTTCAGCCGCGACCCGGATTCCCTCCAGTTCTTCACGCAATGCTGCAACATCGGAATTCTTCTCCAGGGCAATGGCTACCGCGCCCGCCATATCAAGGGGGCTCGGAACCACACCAGGAGGGGTTGCCGCAAAAGACGGCAAGGCCCACAGAACCACGACGGCAGCGGACAATAGCTTCCGCATGGACGTACTCCTCTAGTGATCAATATTCAATTGTCAAAATCAGGGGATGAAACGGTGATGCTATCAGGCGGTATGTCTTGGGGGGATAAATCGTTCTTGCAGATGGGAGGATGGGAAAAAATGAGGGATGTGCGCGGTGAACTGTTTCGTGTGGAGGGGATGGGATAATTCGTGGAGCTGACCGGTAATGGCATGCAGATGCGTGTGAGTCTCACAGCAATGTTCGTCTTGGAAACCACCACTCTCATCATGGCAAGGATGCCCATCCATCCCGCAAGCGGCGGAGATTGAGCAACCGGCCTGGGCATATTCCCCTGGCGCAACCTGTTCTTCCCCGGCGTGAAGAGTTCCGGACAATATACAGACAAGTAATATGATGGTGGAGAAAATGCGAAACATGCCAGATTATTAATCAGCCAAACGAAAAAAGTAAAGCAAAAACTTAAGCACCAGCAGGCATGTCCTTCAGATCAATCCGCGCTGATAGTTGAAGAGCGTGGTCTCCGGCAGGGGCTGATCGGCGGCAAGGGCGGCCAACACCTGCTTGCCCTTGGCGGACATCGCCGCGCATTGGCTCAGGTCAACGATGATCCGGGAGCAGCCCATGGTCTTGAGGGCTGCGAGATGGCCCAACAGGGAAAAATCCTGTTCCGCCAGAACCTCGGTGAGCTCGTGGCGCTGGCAAACGCGGTACCCCTCTCCCCCTTCCGCCCGCAGCAGCGAACCGGGACGCACTCCCCGGACCGGGATGCGGGAAAGCATAACCACCAGCGGGCTGTAGACCGTGACCGCCAGGGGGGGCAGATGTTCAGCCCGGCGAAAGAGCTCCTGCAGGTTTTTGCGGTCATCCTCCAGATCAACGGTGAGTTCGGTAAGCCCCAGCTCCTGCCAACCGAGGGCGGCCTGGCTGTTCAGGGTGTAGCAGCGAAAACCTCCCAGCAGGGTCAGGCCCGACAGCCCGCTAAACAGGGGGAGATGCCCCAAGTTGTTGACCCGGAACCGGCGAAATCCCTGCCCTGCCAGCATCCCCACCGCCCTCCGGTGTTCGTCCCACTCCGGGCCGAAGAGCATGGGGGGGATCTCCCAGATGACCCGCCCCTGCCAATCAGCGCGGTGAAGGTCCACCTTTTTTAGGCCCGCCAGGGTCTCCGGGGTCAGCACCAGCTCAAGGGCGGCGACACCCGGCTCGTCGAGGACACGCATGTCCTGGGGTTCCCGACCGCGCACGGTCAGGGTCTGAACAGCGGGTGCCGGGGGAGCAGCTCCAGGCAGCAGACTGGCCAGCGCCTGCGCCCGGGCCTGGGCCAGGCTTTCTTTTTGCGCCGGGCTCTTTTCCGGCACCGCCACCTGAGCCAGCGTGGCCCGACAGGCTTCCGGGCTCATGGTAAAGGCGGCCTTGCCCCCCACCTTGAAGATCGTGTCCCCCACCTGAAAAAAGCCGCCCTTGTCGGGAATCCGCACCCGGACAAAATCCCCTGCCTTGACGACTTTTTGTTTTTTCTGTTCGAGCCAGAGCTCCCGCACGGTA